>CEPX01037643.1_pt1 | contig 10163 bp, 11 predicted proteins | sample 361361 | NCBI WGS metagenome assembly CEPX01 (sample SAMEA2619974, study PRJEB7988) | marine metagenome | biome: marine biome (ENVO:00000447); feature: mesopelagic zone (ENVO:00000213) & marine oxygen minimum zone (ENVO:01000065); material: "saline water (ENVO:00002010), including plankton...
CTTTGATGATGTCAGTTATTTTTTATCTGATGCTTATATTCCTGTAACTTACGATTCAAATACCTATACACCAACAGGAAGTTTTTTAGCTTTTTCAGATATTGTTGAAACCAATGAATCTAATATCGAAACCATAAGTATTTCTTTATCAGGAGTAGATACAACCTATGTAGATTTATTTTTAGTAGGTGGTTATTTAGACAGGACAGTTGAAATTTATAAAGCATTTTTAGATAGCAGTGATGCTTTGGTATCTGATCCTTTATTAATTTTTAGTGGTAGATTAAATAATCCTGTAATCAAAGAAGATGTAGAAGCAGGAACTAGCACAGTAGCAGTACAAGCAAGTTCATTATTTGTGGATTTTGATAGAATCAATACAAGATTTACAAATAATGAATCTCAACAAAGTTTTTTTAGTGGTGATACAGGATTCAGATTTAGTTCTGTCGTAGTCAGAGAATTAAATTGGGGAATGACTACAGGTGCTACTGCACAAGGTGGTGGCAGTTCTAGTGTATCAACACAAGGCACAACAACATCACCAATAAATAACACTTCACCTGCACAAAAAAGCATTTTTAAAGAAATAAAACCAACAAATCCATCTTTTAGTTTGCAATCAGGATCGGTAAGAATACACATCAATTATGCAAACAGAAGTACGTCAAACTTTTCTGTAGGACAACAAGTAAAGATAAATGGTTTTGAATCAAAAACATTTGATGATGGTGAATTTATCTTAAGTTCTGCTATAAATTTTTCAGAAGGTGCGGGAACTCATGCAATCACTTCAATAGATTCAGATGGCTTTGGTTTTACTATTGCAGTTCCAAACACAGTCACATCTGTAAAATCAGGCAAGTTTGGCGGTAGCGAAATAACAATTGATGATGAATTGATTGCACCTGTGTTGATACAAACTACGTCAGGCTCTAACTCAATTACAGTCAATGCAGATAACTTTTCTAAAGTTGGAGAAGCGGTTTCTTTCAATTTAGAAACAACATCTGTTGGTGGCATAGCGAGTAGAATTCTTTCTTTAGATCAAAAAATAACTGCAAGAACTACAGATACACTAACTGTAGCTGTCACACAAAAAAATATTATTTTAGCTGATCCTTTAAAAACAACTTCAGGTTCTACTTCATTAGTCATTGATTTTGCACAGCACAATGTTGCTGTAAGCGATTCAATAACTATATCAGGTGCTACAGCAGTTGGTGGTGTACCAGCTTCTGATATAAACAAAGCACATACTGTCACAGCTATAACAGCAAACACAGTCACAGTTGTCGTATCTACAACAGCAACAAGTACCGCAAGAGGCGGTGGCGATGCTGTTCTTTTAGATGGCTTTACTATTAGAACTAATCCAATAGAAACAACATCTTCATCCGCAACTGTAAAAGTTCATTATGCAAGTCATGGTTTAGCAAATAGCGACACAATAACTTTAGAAGGTTTGGATGATGTTGGTGGTTTAGATAGAAGTTTATTAAATAAATCACATACTGTAGTTGATGCTTCTAATGCAGATTATTTTACAATCACCTTATCTGAAAGTGCTACAGCTTCAGAATTTGGTGGTGGTTCAGATGGTGTTTTGGAAAGACCTGTAAAAGCTACATCATCAGTTAATTATGGTTCATCAGGAAGCAGAATAAATCTACCAACAGAAATACGATGATAGATAAATTAAAAGCAAATAATTATATTGAATCAAAATTAAATGAGCCTTTTGCATGGGGTACTAATGATTGCAATACATTTATTGTTGAATATTTTGATAAGGTATTAGGTACAGATTTATTGAAAATAATTTATCAAAAATATTCTACAAAAAAAGGTGCAATCAAATTTCAAAAAGAATTTGCTCAAAGAATATCAGGAAGATGTTTGGAATTAGGAATGAAGGAATATCATCCTAGTAAAGCTATATTTGGTGACATATTAGTTAAACATAATGAAAATTGGGATTCATGTCATATTTGTATTGGTAGTAAAATGGCATCTGTAGATGAACAAATAGGTACAGCAATTTTGCCAATATCTGATTTTAACGATTTTGATTCTGCATATAGATTTAGCAATGAAAATTAGAAACATAATATTATTTATAACAGCTTTATTTTTTACAAATAGTGTTTTTGCCTTACCTGCTTTAGCACCTGCTTTTGCTTTTGTTGGTTCCTTGGTAGTAGGCTCAACTCTTGCTGGAACAATATCTGTAGGTGCATTAATAGCTATAGGTGTTGCAACTGTTGTAGTCGGTGCTTATGCTGGAAGTCAATTGTTAGGTGCTTTAAATGAAGACTTTCCTGACAATATGTCTGCACAAGCACGTTCAGCTTTAGCAAATCAACAAGGCTCAACCAATCCTTTGCCTGTTATTTATGGCAAAAGAAGGGTAGGCGGTACACCAATTTTTTATCATGTATCAGGTGAAGATAACGAATTTCTTCATGTCGTTTATGCAATCGCAGAAGGTGAGATACAAGGTGTAAGCCAAGTATATTTAAACAACGATCCTGTTAATGTTTCTAATGATTTATATTTTGATATTGCTGTAAATGAATTTAATACATGGTCAGGTGAAGATAATATACACAAGCCAAAATATGAGGGTTTGGTCAAATATGAAATATACAATGGAACAACAACACAAACAGCAGATCAAGATTTAATATCTGAAACCAATGGCACTTGGACAGCATCAGATAGATTATTGGGTGTTGCTTATGCAATAGTAAGATTTAAATTTGAACCTGAAGTATTTGGTAATACAGGAATACCGCAAGTAAATTTTGATGTCATTGGCAAGAAAACTAGAACTTCAACATCAGGCGGTACTGATTATAAAGTTTTTAGTGACAATCCAGCAGATTGTATTGAAGATTATTTGACCAACACTATTTATGGTAGGTCTGTACCAAGTTCGCAAATAGATTCGACATCATTCACTACCGCAAGAAATATTTGTGATACTGAAGTGACAGTAGGAGATAAGACACAAAAGAAATATACTTGTAATGGCATATTAAATACCAATAATAAAGCCTTAGATAATATTGAAAAACTTCTTACATCTTGTAGAGGTTCTATTATATTTTCAGGTGGTAAATATAAATTATTAATTGATGATACAGGTACAGCAGTACAAACTTTCAATGAAGATAACATTGTTGGTGCTTTTGAATTAGCTTTGGGTGGTAAAGAATATAAAGCCAATAAAGTAAGAGCAACTTTTTTCAATAAGAATCGTGATATGCAAGGTGATTTTGCTATTGTAGAAAGCACAACATTCAAAACAGAAGATAATGGTTTGAGTCTTGAAAGAGCAATAGAACTTCCATTTACAGATCAAATGGAAAGGGCATTGATGATTTCTACAATTAACATGAAACAATCAAGGCAATCTTTGGTCTTTAATTTCACATCAACTATAGAAGGACTAAGGGCAGAAATAGGAGATGTAGTTTTCATTTCATTGGAATCTTTAGGATGGAATACACTAAATTCCAATCAGGGCAAGAAGTTCAAGATAATGAAACTTGCTATAAAAAATAATGATGAGGTAGATATAACAGCAAGAGAATACGATGATGATGTTTATGATTTTGGTTTAATACAAGCAGAAGATACTTCACCAAATACAAATCTACCTAATTTTTCATCTGTAGATAAACCAACAATATCTACTCCTTCAGAACAATTAATAACTATACCGCCAACATTATTTAACAGGGTCACTATAAATTGGACTCAGCCAAATAAATCTTCTGTTGAATCTTATGAAATAGGCATCAACAGATTAAATGCAGTACGCTTTGAAAATAAAGCTAGTTATGATTTTGAAGGCAGAAGTGTCACAGAAAGTTTTACCATAGATAAATTAGAAGCTGGAAGGTACTTTGTGGCAATTAGGGCAAAAAACAGATTAGGTGTTTATTCTGATTTTGCTACAGAAATATTTGAGGTAGAAAACTTTGGAACTTTGCCTGATGTCAATACACCAGCAATAAATTCTGTCACAGAAGAATTGTTTACTACCACACAAGGTTCAGGTGTAAAAGCAAAAGCCATATTAACTTTTGGTGCATCAACTAATACAGAATGGGAAGATTTAGGTGTCACCATAGATCATTATGATGTTGAATTTAAAAAATCAACTGAAGCATCTTTTCAAGGTGCAGGAACATCACAAGGCACTAATTTTGAATTTTTTGATATTGAACCTGCTTTGTATGAATTTAGAGTAAGAGCAGTAAATACTGTTGGTGTGGCATCAGCGTTCACATCTACCACACAAAGAATCTATGGCTTAACCGCAGTACCATCAGATGTTTCTAATTTTTATTTAAGGGCAGATTCAAATACCGCTACTTTAAGTTGGACACCTACAACTGATTTAGATGTAAAAGTTGGTGGTAGTTTTGAGATTAGACATTCATCTTTAACATCAGGTGCGGTATGGTCACAATCTACACAAGTAGGAGAAGCAGTATCAGGAATATCAAATACTGTAGAAGTGCCATTGTTAGTTGGTACCTATTTAATCAAAGCTGTTGATTCCATAGGCATAAAATCTACCAATGCAACATCTGTTGTAAATACAGTTACACCTGATTTATTCCAATCGCAAGTATTTTTAACAAGAACAGAGAATCCATCGTTTGCTGGAACTAAAGTTAATATGGTTGCAATTGATGACCAATTAAAATTAGAAGCAGATACTTTATTTGATTCATTGGGATTAATTGATGAAGTTGGTTTGATTGACTCTGCTGGTGGTGTAGATTTATCAGGTAGTTATGAATTTAATAATTACATTGATACAGGAATATCCGCACAATCTTACAGACTAAGTTCTGCCTTTGCCTTTACGACAAACTCTACATCAGATTTTTTTGATACTCGTTCAGGTAACATAGATACTTGGGATTCTATAGATGCTAACACTTATGATGATGTAGAAGTACAGTTGCAAATAGCAACAACCAATGATGATCCTAGTGGCTCACCATCTTGGTCTGATTTTCAAAACTTTAGAATCGGTAATTACTATGGTCGTGCTTTTAAATTCAAGCTATTGGTAACATCGGGTGATGTCACACACCAAGTTTATATCACATCATTATCTGCAACTTTAGAAGCGTTTCAAAAAATAGATACGCAACAACTTACATCTTCAACAAGTTCACTAGGTGTGACTTTTGGTCAAGGATTTTTAATTACTCCTAAAATTGCTGTCACCGCACAGAATATGGCAAGTGGAGATTTTTATGAGATAACAAGTGTTTCAAGCACAGGTTTTACAATTACTTTCAAGAACAGTAGTGGTACAATTGTCGCTAGAACATTTGACTATATAGCAAGAGGTTTTTAATGGCTCAACACGATTACGATATAGCTAACCAATCAGGTGCAAACTTTAGAGCAGACTTAAATAATGCTTTAGATGCTATTGTATCTAACAACTCAGGTTCTTCAGAACCATCAACAAAATTTGCTTATGAATGGTGGGTTGATACTTCTAACAATTTATTAAAGTTAAGAAATTCTGCAAACAATGCTTGGATTACTTTGCCTTTATCAATTACCGCAGATAATGCAACATCAGGTGGTTTGACAGTAAATGGGAATCTTGCAACTACAGGAACAGTAGATATAAATGGACAAGAATTAATTTTAGATGCTGATGCTGATACATCTATAACAGCAGATACAGACGATCAAATAGATTTTAGAGTTGGTGCTGTTGATGTAATGACTCTAACAAATAGTCATTTAGTTCTTAAAGGCACTACACCAAAAATTACTATAGGTGATGGTGGTGAAGAAGATACAGCACTTATATTTAATGGTAATGCACAAGATTTTTATATTGGCTTAGATGATTCTGCTGATGATTTAGTTATTGGTACAGGTTCGACTGTAGGCACAAATGGTCTAGTAGTTGTTGAAAATGGCGGTAATGTGGGTGTAGGTACAATCACACCTTCATGTCGTTTGCATCTTCAAACGCCTTTAACTAGCGATACACAAACTACGCCTGAAACTGTATTGAAGTTAAGCACAACTTTTAATTCTACAGGTTCAGATGGTCAAGCTGGTTGTGGTGCAAGATTAGAATTTGAAATACCTGATGACGAAACCAATCCAATAACAGCTTCAGCCATTGCAGGATTAAAAGAAAATGGTGATGACAGTAATGCAGAATCTGCTTTAGCTTTTTATATTTCACAAAATGACACTACTTTAGATGAAGCCATGAGAATAAATTCAGCAGGTGCATTACTTGTAGGAAAAACTGCAGATAATCTCACAGACGCAGGTTTTGTATTAAAAAAACGGGATGCTTCAGACCATGCTCAAATAACTTGTGTTGGTGCAGGTTCTACTTCTGTTGAAACTTATTATATTTATGATAATGCAAATAGCGAATTTGAATTTTTTGTAAGCTATGCTGGTGCTGTTCATTATCGTTCACTTGTTTCACTATCTGATGAAAGAAAAAAAGATAACATAGCAGATATAACTTTTGGACTAGATGCAGTAAAAGAATTAAGACCTGTTAGTTTTGATTGGAAAAATGACAAAGGAAATGACCAACTTGGTTTTATTGCTCAAGAGGTGGAAACAACATCTTTAAAACAATTAGTAAGTACATATAAAGATGAAAATATTGAAGATTGTAAAAGTTTAAACAAAGAACAAATGATACCTGTTTTAGTTAAAGCTATTCAAGAATTAGAAGCAAGAGTTCAAACATTAGAGGGTTAATATGGCAGATATACAAGTTAGAAACGATAATGGTGAGGTAGAAGAATACAACAAAGAAGATATGACCGATGAACAAAGAAGTTTATTTGATGATGTCTTAGCCTTGCAACAAAGATGTATTGAGATTGAACCAATGGCTAGAGAATTTGCTGATAAAAAACAATTGGTTGATCTTAAATCAAAATCTTTATTAGAAAGCCTTAGGGGTATAGGAAATGCCGAGAAAGAAAGCGACAGCGAAACCAAGACAATCGACTAAAAAGCCAACTGTTGAACAAGTAGCTAACTCTTTAGATAGACATGAAAGAGTTTGCGAACAAAAATGGAAGGAAAACTTTCGCAGATTAGATTCTATTGAATCGGATATAAATACTACCAATAAAAGATTATGGCAGATAGCTGGAATCGTTATCGGTCTATTATCTTCCCTAGTGATAAATGCCTTCTTCATGTGAAATGAACATTGAAGAATATTATGTTGAAATCTCAATATTTATAGCAAGTGTCTTAGGCGGACTTGCTCTAAAAGATTATTCTGTATCTTTTATCAAAGGTCTTAAATTTAAACTTAACTCACAATTTAATGAAGGCGATAAGGTCTTATTAGATGGCGAACAAGCCATGATAATTAAAATAGGCATGGGTACTACTGTCTTTGGTGTTTATGGTCGCGATGGCTACACATGGCGGTATATCAGCAATACCAAGATTGAATCCCTTAAATTAGAAAAGATAGTTGATAAAGACTTACACCAAGATTCTGCTTATGAAAAGCGACAAAAACTAAAAAACATTTTGGAGGGCAAAGAAGATGATTGATAAATTTTTTAAACCGATAAGTGATCTAATTGGTAAAGCCATACCTGATAAAACTAAGCGTATGGAATTAGAAGCAAGTATTAAGTCACAAATGATAGACTTGCAAAAATCACAAAATGAAATAAATCTTGCACAAGCAAAACATGGTTCTATCTTTGTCGCAGGTGCTAGACCTGCAATCATGTGGATATGTGCATTGGGATTAGCATGGGCATATTTCTTTGCACCAATACTTAATTGGGTGGTGTGGACATTTACTATTGATATTGTGCCACCTGAAATTGATACTGAAGGTCTTATGACTTTGACATTATCTTTATTAGGATTATCAGGCATGAGAAGTTTCGAGAAATACAGAGGTGTTGCTAGAAACAATATGCGTGAAGAAAACGTCAAAGATTCGTACAAACCATAATGGAAACAGGTGTCACTAAAGAACTGATTGATGATTTAAAAGAAATGCTTATCAAGAATGAAGGCATGGAACTTAAACCTTATCAATGTACTAGCGATAAAACTACAATTGGTGTTGGTCGCAATCTGACTGACAATGGGATAACTGTCCAAGAAGCAGAAGTATTGTTAGCAAATGACATGGATGGTGTCTTTGCAGATTTAGATAGAAACATACCTTTTTGGCAATCAATGCCCTACAACGTCAGATTAGTTTTGGCAGATATGTGTTTTAATTTGGGCATCAAAAAGTTATGTAGATTTACCAAGATGCTTGAGGCTATGGAAGAAAGAGATTTTGAACTAGCTGGTGAAGAACTATTGGACTCTACTTATGCGGTACAAGTAAAAGGACGAGCAAAAAGAAACTTCTTGCTCGTCACAGGGGGAGATAATTAGCAATCTTCTATATATTTGACAGCAACTTTAGGTCTGTCAGGATATATAAAATCAAGCAAATCTTGGTTGATGTCTATTAACTTATTAGATACTTCAATAAGTTTTTTTCTATCAGAATCAGATAACTTGTTATTGTGAACATATTGATAATTATTATTCAATATATTCAAAATATTTTTTGCTAATTGCGGAAGGACGGTATCGTCCTTCGCAACTTCTATTTCAATATAATCCATATTATTCTCCATAAGGTAAGTTAAATTTCTCAGCACACACAGGACCATAGCCAACTGTATATGATTCTTTTTTAGTTAAGGCTCTACCACAAAAACCACAGTTTCCTGTATTAGAACCAAAAGCCTTTAATTCTTTCAAAGGATCTTTAGCAAATTCTTTTAGGTAAGTTATTTGCTCTTTTGTAGTCTTATAGCCAAAGAAATCATTTTTTTGGTCAATCTTGCCTATGTAAGTGTCATGGTGTTTGACATAAACACAACCAGCATTTTTACTTGTTTCAGGTGCTAAAGTAAATTTGAAAGTATCACCTGCTCTTAGTACAGGTCTTTTCCAAGTTTCTTTGCCAAGCAGAAGTTTATCTCTAACAACTGATATGTTGATATTTGCAGTAGGTTGATTTTTTTTAGCTTCCCAATCCTTTTGTCTTTGTATAGCTTTCTCAACAACTGCAATTTGCTTATCAGATAACTCACCATACTTGCGAATTTTCTCAGCAAGGTCGGTCATAAATTTATTCCAATCATCATACTTACGAGCCATGTCACAAGTATTCTCTAAAATATAAATGCAAACTTCTTTGTGTTCTTTGGCAAATGAATCAAAGTTAGCGTTTTCTTCAGCACGTCTTTTTTTCTTTCTGTCGATTTTAGCTTTTTGTCTATCTTCAGCAGAAGTCATAAAACCGCCTGAACCTTTGCATTTATAACAAGTATTTTCAAAAGTCTTAACTTCACCTGTAGCATAGTGATAAGATTTTTTCCAGATACCTGAACCATTACAAGCTTCACACTTAAAAGGCTTATCTGTTTTTTTAGAACTTGAAAAAGGCTTTGCCTGTTCAAGATAATTGACTTCTCTAATAGAAGAAGTATCAGATTTATCACCTGTAATAAAATCTGCTTCTGCTATACCATCAAATAATTTAGTCATAATTTTCTCCTTTATTGATAATTACAACTATTATGTTAATGATTTTTACAACAATTGCAACAATTATCTTATTGATCTACATAAAAAAAAGCCACCTGATTAGGTGGCTTTCCTAAAGAAAAAAATCAATCTATCTTTTTTCTGCATAGAGAGTAAAAGTCTTTATCTTTTATCATTCTATCTACAAATGACTTGGCTTGTTCAAGAGTATTTACTTCTCTAAAGTAAGGTGTGAATGATGCACCTTTGCCATCTACTACTTTTATAGTGTTTGCCAACCATTGATGATTAGCATGGTGTTCTATAATTCCAAATCCTTTGTACTCGTAGTAAGTTTTTGTTATTAATTTAGTTATTTTCATAATTTTCTCCTTGTTAATTAAAATTATATTGTAAATATAGCAAACTGACAGAGAATTACAACTATTGTTTAATCTTTTTTTGGCAATTCTTTGATACTAAATCTTCTTGAAGTATAAGCTTCTTTTGCTGGTACTACCTTCTCAGGTTGTGCTTTGTAATTAATTGTCTGCCACACG
>CEPX01196598.1_pt1 | contig 10159 bp, 12 predicted proteins | sample 361361 | NCBI WGS metagenome assembly CEPX01 (sample SAMEA2619974, study PRJEB7988) | marine metagenome | biome: marine biome (ENVO:00000447); feature: mesopelagic zone (ENVO:00000213) & marine oxygen minimum zone (ENVO:01000065); material: "saline water (ENVO:00002010), including plankton...
GGTGCACTTGCACTCTTGGTTTGGGCATGGGGTCATGTGGAGCTTTTCGTCATGCATTACATCCAACGGGTTTTTTCACTAATATTTTTTCTCTCATAAATTTTTTTACTTTCGCCCTTCCTTCGCTCCATTCTTTTCTTTTTCACCTTCTTTTTCTTTTTTCCTTTCTCCTCGTCTGCTTCCGCTAACGTTGGAAACGCCATTGCCTCGTCCGCACGCCTAACTAGGTTTAAACCTTTAACAGACGGGGCTTTCTTTGTTTTCATTAATGCAGGAGGGTAATCGTCTGGCGCACTCGCCCCCCTTTTTTTAGCGGCAGCACTCCTTGAAAGCTTCCTAGCATTATTCAGGGCTGTATACATTAATCCCGCAGGATTATAACGTGTGCTCATAAGTTTCTATTAACTCTAAACCCTGATTGATTACGACCCTCTGATAGTGAACCAGATGTCATTCCCTCCATTGTACTTGCTTGACCAGCATTATCTAAAAACTTTTGTCTGTAAAATCCTGACTTCTCTGTATTACGTTGTTGTGACTCCTTTAGGTATGCCCTCTCAAGAGCACCCCAAACAAGGCTCTCATGCCAGTATACATTAACTTGTGGTGATGTGCTATCTGTTGATAAAGAATTATCCTTTGGGACTCCTCTAACTTTTAGACGTTGAAAGACTTTAGTTGTTGCATCCTTATCTTCATACAGATCCTTTGTTTCCTTTGGGAGTGGAAAGACCCTAAAGGAACCTGCTGTCCTATTATTAAATATTATTCCCTCAATAGACCCATTCTGCTCACGCCACCGTGGTGTGTTATCCACGCTTACTACTGCTGTAGAAAAGGCATTTGGATGAAACCCCATCGATGACTCTAGCATAAAGTGCCTATACCCTCGTGAGGATGCAGCAGCATTAAGCTCTGATTCGGTATATATGGAAAGTTCCCTTCCCTCTAATGAAACAGAAGTGATTTCTGCAATAGTGGAAGGAATGGTATAGTTCGGTCCAATGCGGAACACTGAGACAGAACTATCTGTTATGGAAGACCCTATCCCTACTTTATAGGAGATTGTTGTATCGGAAGGAACACGTACAATGAATGTACCAAGGTACTCATCTGGAGCACCAGAAGTTACATTTATTGCATCACCGTCTGAATAGCCGTGTGCAGAATCGAATGTAATGGTAGCAGTTTTGCCATCTACTGCAATTGTACCAGTCTTAGTTGCCTCTCCAAGATTAGTAGTGGAGGAGCCATTGGTTGCATACCCTTCTACCTGTGGGTATCGGACAATCCTTGTAAACTCATTTAGAGCATCATTGATGTATGAATTTATTTCACTGTCTGTCCAATGTCTATTCGCTGGGTCTTGTAATAGTGTTTCAACTCGCTCCCTGATTTCTTTTCGGTTCATTAATCCTGGTCAAGGTCAATAACCTCATGACGCTCTTTTGAAGCCTCTACGGACTCTTTTGTTATTGGTTCAGAATCTATATCAAATTCTGGACCTGCTTTCCTACCAGTTTTAGGCCATTTAACTACATTAAAATTAAAACGCCTGTTACTTCTGGAAGATAAAGACTGTGACAAGTCACGTTGAAAGTATTCAGTAGTAACAGCATCATTCAGTATGTTCATATGTTGCATCGGCACAATCCTATTGGTTCCCCTTGGTATTACAAGAGTCCAATCACCGTGCGTTACTGGAACTGGTCCCATCTCTGTATTGTTATGCCCATAATCTATATTGATTACAGCAAAACCTTCTGGTACTGGATCTCCCTTTTTCCACTCTGCGGCCATCTTCATACCATTGGGCATGACCACAAACTTACCTTCACCAGCAGCTACATAAGATGAGTGTCTTTTTTGTTTTGGTAATTGCTCACTTTGAAGCAATCCTCCTGCTACAGACATAGTTCTCCTTGTCTCCGAGTTAAAAATACTGGAGGCAGTTTCCTACCTCCAGTTACTGAATAATGCTATTAAGCGAGGTCAGCCTGTGTCCAGACGATGTTAGCATCAAATACATAACTAACCCACCAATGGAACGCTCCAGCAGTCTGGGCATCTCCAAGAACCATTGTTCCAACTACTGGAACAACCTTTTCTCCAGAATCAGACCAGGATGCTGTAGTGCTAGGTGCATAGGTATATGTTGCTGAACTTGTCATCGTAGGCGGCTTACCCATGATTTCTACACCTGCATTACCTTCAGGACCAGAAAAACCAGCGGCCTCAAGGTTAACTGAAGTGGCATAGGCATTAGGATCAGCGGCAGCGGCTACATTAACCATACCAGTATCACTCTGTAGTACTCCCAAAGCATGACCAATCTCAAATGTATTGGCACCTGATGTGGTTGTAGCGGCATCACTTACTGCGACACCAAATCCAGATATACGTGCATCAAGTGGTACAAATAAAACACGCTGGTAAGTAGCTGCAGACCAAGTTAATCCATCTGCAAAGTTTACAAAGTCAATCTTACTCATTTGCGGAGCATTGACTATATTAGTTTTTATAGAATCCATAATTCTAACTCTTATTTAAAATTTAAAGTAAGCCCCTCCATTAGAGGGGCTGATTAACTACTGTCTAATTATGACAGCTTGGTACAGGCAACTTCCAGTCTATACATCCAAAGGTCTTGTAGGATGATGCAAGAGTAGAAAGTATCCCAAGCCACTGTACCCCTTTGACCTAAAGGATCTCCAGGTCCAGGCTTAGGCATAACCACTTTGGAACGGAGACTATCCATTCCACCAAGTGTTGCACAACCGATGGCATCCTGTGCAAGGATAATTACTGGATAAACATCAGCATTAGCTGCTGATGTTGACACACAATTGGCTACGCCATTCGTGTCACCTGCATCCTTGAAAGGAGTTGCCTGGGTTGTAGTAATGAATCGAATACCCTCACAACTTCCAATCTCTCCTTCAATGGCATCACCTTGCTCTGAGTATTTCTCTACAGATACAAATCCTGGTAATTCCTGGATATCTTGGCGAAGGTCAGGGTGACAGATCCCGATATATGATTCACGGATCGGCTCAGTTGCAATTCCAACTGATGCCTTCAGTTTGTTACGTAATTTAACTGCATCATTACTTTCCAATGCACGGATTGCAGTCTGCAGTGCGGCAGTAGTAGGAGTATTAGCTCCAGGAGTCCCTAAAGTGGGAGCTTTGTTTCCAATATGGAAATCCACATCAGAACGTGCTGATGCACTGGTTCCAACATACTTTGCCTGAGTTCCTGCACGGAAGACCTTGTAAGACAAAAAGTCAATCGTCTCACCAGCCTGCTGGGCTTGTCTTTCCGTTACTACCTTTAAAACAGGATCGGTAGAGGCAGCCAACATAACATCTGTAGTATTCACGTATGAGCCATACTGCTTGAGCGTGTGCATCAAGGTTGTATGCTCAAGACTCGTGAAATCAGGTGTTACACCTTCTGCGATGGGCGTATCCGCAATCGGAAAACGCTCATACCTGCGGTGCCTAATCTCTAATCCCTGCTTCTGGGGTTTCGTTTCTTTTTGAGCAAATTTAGCAAAAGTCAGAAGACGTTTTGCAATTGGCAGCATTTTTTTCTGAATGGTAAAGGCATCATTTTTGCTCAGATCACCATACGCCTGTCCAGATACTGCTCCAGTTCCACCATAAGCGGCCATAATAAAACTCCTAATTTATAGTTATTCGGGAGTCGCCTCCCATAATTCTTCGTCCGACATATTGTCGGTATTCTTACTCTTCACTGGTGCGGAATTGCCCAAGAGTCCACTTGCTGCGGTTCTCCTTGACTGTCGCTTTGTGTCTTGTATTGGTTCTTTGGGTGGTCGCCATGTGGCTCTTCCATCATTGGTGTTTAAAAACATCTGCATTACAGATGCATGATCTATGGGATCAGTGGATTCAGTCATCATCTTTGTCATCGCAGGACTTGCTAAAACAAAATCTTGAAAATCTGTATCCTTATCTATATCCCTGTAATCTTCACCTACATTTGTGAGCATGTAGTTTTCATGGTACTGAAGAAAATTCTGATAGGTTTGCTCTTTTTGACTCTGCTCTAACTGTGCTATCCGTTGTTGTGCTTCAGCTTCAGCCTGTCTCTGGGGCATCCCAGTCTTAGCCATTTCATGCTGAATCATTTTACGGAACGTAGAGGAAAGTTCACTGAACTCGTCCATCGTCTGCTTATCTGTATCACTAAAAAAAGAATCAGGATCTCTAGGATCTGGTGGTTGTTCCCTTGTTTCAGGAACAGCCTTCTGAACTCTTTCTAGTACCTGTTGCTGTTCTACATTCCTGAGCCTTAACTCCTGAAAGTCTTCACGCAACCTAGCAGATTCTTCATTCCTTTTATGAAACTCACGTTCCAAATCCTTGTAACGGGTTTCATAGTCATGCTCTGGTTCTTGAGGTTCCTCTTCTTCAGTCTCATCTGCTACTTCTTCAGGTTCCTCTTCAGGTGTACCCTCAGTTTTTTCAGAATCTCCTTCAGATTCTTCCTCTTCTTCCCAAAGTTCCTCATCAGAGGATTCAGTTTTTTCTTCTTCTACTTCTTCCTCTGCTAACACCTCTTCTGACATACAACTCCTTCCAATGTCCCACTTGTGTGGATTGGTTTACTAAAATAACACCCCTTCCTTGGACAGGTGTGGAGGTCTTTATTAACTTATACTACTAAGCATCAACTATATCAAGCATTTCTTGCCATGCTTGTATTTTACCTATAGCAACATTATGCCTTGCTACGGAATCCTGGTCAACTAATTGTTTTGATTTAATTATCTCAAAGGAACTATTTATACGTTCTTCTATCATTTCTCTGTATAAAACCCACCCTGGTGACTGCGGTAACATCCTAAGTATATCATCCTGGGGCATTTTCCTCCAATTGTTGTCTCCTTATTTGACCAGCTTCAGGTCCACCCTGCATCCTTTGCATTGCGGCCTGCTCTTGCTGTGCTAACTGCTCCTGTAACTGTGCAGGCATCTGACCTCCTCCTTGTTGCGGCGGTCCCTGTGGTGGCATACCTTGAGGTGGCCCCTGCATTTGTTGTTGCTGTTGTTGCTGGGCCTGCTGTTCCATAGCAGCAGCCTCCTGCTGTTGACGCATCATTTCCTGCTCTGCCTGTGCAGCCTGCTCTTGTTCCATCTGCTCACGGAGTAGGACACTTGTGTTTTCAAGATTTGTTGGATGTAGCACGTTGCCCTGCTTCATTAACTCCAATCGTTCCTGAAGTTCCATCTTACGTTGATCCTCTCCAATGGACTGCTTCTCATCAAGCGTTGCCTTGTTTTTCTCCTGCTCAATACTGGACTGAGACTGAAGTTGGATATTGGCTTGCTGCATCTGCATCTGTGCCTGCAACTGTTGCATCTGAGCTTGTTGCTCTGCTTGTGCCTGTTGTTGCATTTGCTGTTGCTGTGATTGAGTCTGCTGTTGCATCTCCTGTGTTACCTGCTGTTCAGTCTTTAAGACCTTATCAGGTTCCAGGTTAAATGCCCGTAACAGTGGCCTGGAGAATGCCTCATATTTCAGATAACTCTGCAGTTGTGGAAACTGACCTATCACCTGTAAGAAGTTGATCAACTGAGTATTATGAACCTCTTTAGCAACATACTGTTCGTAACCCGTTGATATTGCCTCATAATCCCCCTTGATTGTAATATCAGTGCTGTCCACCATTAACCACCTGTAGATAGCTTGTATATTCTTTGTTATCATGGAGGAGACAGAACGTACTACATCAGCGGTCTGCCTGTTGGCATTGGAATTAAGAATGGACATACCTGTTGCAGTCTTGGTCTGTGCAGGACTCATATCACCGTACCCTATGCTTGTTTGCCCACTATCCAAATCTGCTTCACGTTCCAACTGTTGCACAATCTGCAATAGTCCATTTGTAACATCTGGTATCTGTACTGACTGGAATGAATCCCTTACAGATGCTCCTGGTTTAACACGGAACTGCTTTCCAGGATATATCTGTTCTGTATCCGTTCCAGGTTCAAATGCATTAGGATCTATAACTGTTAAAGGTGCTGCTGACAAAGACTTCCCCTCCACCATCATTGCATAGGAAAAGTTTAGAATCGCCTGTGCATCCCTGATAGCATAGTAGATTCCATCACCCCAGATCGTTTCTGGATTCTTTTGCCAGTTACAGAAGTGAAATGGAATCGTGTCATCAAATGGATTCTCTGAAATCTTTACAACCTTGTCACCTATTACTGTAATAACAATAGGTATAGACGTAGGCATATCTGCTGATTCTATTGGTATATGTGCTTCTAAATCCTTACCGTCCAGACTTCCCCAGAATTCAAGCACCTCAAACTTCTTTAAACGGTGCGCCGTACTCTCGTCAAATTTCTTAGGGTGTTCGCTCGTGTCGTATCCCTGTGATAATCCGATGTCATTTTCGATGACTTCTTCAATGGCTCCAGGGATGAACCCCTCTGCCGCCTTCGCAAGCTCTCGCAGTTGTATCTTACTGAGAAAGGAACGTTGGATGATATAGTCTGCATCTTCTGAACTCGTTGCTTCTGGTGATGGGAAGATATTCCAAATACTTACGTATTTGACTGATGGTATTAACTCCGCTTCCAGAACCGACTCAACTGCCAACATATCATCTGCAGTTTGTACTGTCTGGTAGACTGGAAAGTTTTTATACTCAAGGTTAATCGCCTTAGTACATCCTGTACCGTAGAGGCACATCTCGTGTATAGAGTGCTGGACCTGATCATTGTAGGAAGTCCTATCAAGTACGTCCCTAATCTTGTACTCCATCTGCTTAGACCGTTCCAACAACGCATCCTCAAGCAGGTCAGGTCTGTCTGGTGGTGCCTGGATATCTGGAGGGTAGTACTTAGGTTTCCTTGAGGGGGTGATACTAAACGGAACCTTACCGTCTTCAAATAGGAGCGTATTGATTTTAATCTTCGCTGAGTTAATCTTACGCCTAGTCTGATTGACAAATATACCCCTTTCATTTGCCAACTCATTTGCCTTTGAAATCGCTGAAGGGTACTTTCCTCTGTACGCATCGTAAGCCTCCTCCCAGTGTTGTTCATGTTCACGCCTATACTCTCTGGCTTCCTCAAACTTCTCTTGGACTATATTAGCAAAGTCATCAAGCTCTGCCTCTATAACCTTTGTCTCTACAACAGCTACTTCCTCAACTGGAGGAAATTCTGGATCTCCTGGCTGAGAAAAGCCTTTATTTAAATCATAATCTGCCATTAGTCTCTTTCTTGTTCATTGTCCAATTGAGCTTGAGTTCCATCTTCTAATGTTAACTGTATCTCATCCACTATCTCTACTTGGTCATCCAACATTGATGACAACTTATTTAGTGCAATTGATATGGACCTCACTAGAAGACACCCCTCCTCCTCTCCTAAATTACGGCAGGCGGTTTCTACTAGCTCATTTATAATTGGCTCAAGTTCGTTGTAAAGCTTATCTGGATTTTCTGGTTCCTGCCCAAAGGCTACTGGTATTACATTACTCATAAGCCAGACGGGCTAAAAAACCGCAGTTCAGGTTTCATATGTCTCCGATTTATAGGTTTGTCCCATTCAGGTACTCCTGGGAACATTTTACACCCAAAACACGCAATTGCCAATGCCATCACGCAATCATCATGCGCTCCTGGTTGTGCTGCCATTTTGCCGTTGGGTAGGTTCACAAATGTTTGAAGTTCATCAAGAATTTTAGGACTCCTGATTAAAAGTTCGTCCTCTCGTATTAACTCACGTAGGTAGTCAATTATCAAGGGTTTAGATTTAACTGTCGTATGAAAACCTAATTTCCTTGCAGAACGGCTTGATCTTTCATCAAGAATCTTCTCTGAGTAGATATCAGGATACACATGCAGGTCAGAAAGAAACTTCAATGTGACCAGTCCATGATTGTTTCTCTCCACTATCAGCTTTGCATTATTATACCACTTACCAAGGCTTGCCAGTTGCCATGCAAAGAGGTCTGGGTCAATCTTGACCCTAAGCATTGCAACCTCATCCATTGTTACTGCATCTAACACCACTGCTACACTCCAGTCTGTATCCCTTCCTACGTCTATACCCTCAGATACATCCCCTCCAATACGGTACTCCCTCTTTGGTCTGGGCCTCTCCCATACCTGAAGCTCCCCGTCATCCATTGCCTCTATAATGTACTTCTCTCCACCCCTTTCCTTCCATGCATGTACTGGTATATGGAAGCCCTCACTAGGATGCTCCCTCTGCCGCTTCTCTGCATTCAGTACCATACGGTTTATTGTGTCTACAAAGAAGACACCCCTACCTGTTGTTACAAATGCCTCCCTTGCTGTCGTTGGAAACTCCTGGTGAAACTTCCTGAGATCGTTCTGACACTGTGTTTTGATGCACTGCCGCCTCCAATTCAGGTTTTCCAACGTAATCTGGAACTTTTTGCTCTCACCTACAACGTCATACTCACAAGATGTGCCCAGTAGGCTGATTTCCTCCTCTCCACCGTACCGTTTATCCTGCCCAAGCTCCTCACGGAACTGTTCTTCCTCCTCCTTTGAGTTAAATGGCGTTGAATAGTAACTATATATGTACCAGGGGAAGAATATAGCCTTCCACCCTGAATTCCCCTCTGCAGCATCCCAGTACATGTCATGAAACACCCCTCCAACGCCCTGAGCCGTAGATTCTATGACTGCTTCCGTCTGAAACCCCTGCACAACACAGTTTAACAGCCCTAACAGGTAGTCCTCGCCTCCATCTGACCATGATGCCACCTCAGAACAGTGTAAAAAGTCAATCTTACTTCCCCGTACCTCACGGCCACCCACTGTAGAGAGAGAGTACTGGCTGTTTAGACCGCCATCCTCCCCACCCCAGTGTAGATCCCGTCTCCCACTATACTTTAACTGCGGCTTTACCACCTCTGGAAGGTTCTGCTCCATGATCCTTGTCATTCCAAACATGACATCCGTAGCAGCCTTACTATGTGTCGTGATCTGGACCACCTTGTTATGATTCATGGCAGCATGTTGGAAGAATCTACCCTGCACATACGTGGATATACCAAACCTACGTGCCTTGAGGACGATCATCCTGACATGATCATGCTCCTTTAACTGCCTTTGCATCATGTAGTGCAGAATCCCCTGCACCTCATTCAAATCAAAGGGTATTAACTCCCCTGTTCCAAACTTTTGTATCTTTAAACAGTGGTTAAAGTAGAGTAAAGGGTCTTCCTTGAACTTACGAATAAGCTCAATTGCTTGTTCTTTATCCATCTTTGTCGTTGTGGTGCGACCCCGATAGAGGTGCAAGGGGAATCGAGGTCGCAGGAGGGTGGAGACTAACCCCCCTTTCCCAGATGTTCGCCTCTAACAGCTTATCTTGCTCCTCCTTGGAGAGGTTTTCTGCGTACCTCATCAAGGGAAACGGACTCTGCCAAAATATACGTTCTGTCATTAGCGATAAAAGATGTGATCTCCAAGCTGCACGGTCCTTTTTAGTGTCCTGGACCACCACGGCTTCACATAAGTTGCATGGTAATGCGTTGCTCCTCCTGTAATATCCTCTTCTTTGTGAAAAAGTGCAAGTATTGCTATCCTCCTACAGTCCTCATACATACGCTTACTACGTATTTTATCACTACGGCCATCACAGTACCAGGAGAATTGGCACAGCCGCCAGTGGTTCCTGCCAAGTGGACCTTGATAAACGACCTTGCAGATGGAGTTTGGGAATTTCGTGCTCCTTACACGGTTTATTGTCACATAGGCTACGCCTAGCTTGCCTGAGTCTGGTTGCAGTGCTGCTTCAAAGTAGATATTCTTAGCCAAACAGTGTAGTTCTTCCCTCTGGAGATCTACAGGTGGATTGCTATAGGTAATCGGCTTAAATGTGAGTGTGTTGGCTGAGACTAGGGTACAGAGAAGCAACATTATTGAAGTCAAGAATTTGGCTCTCATATAATGTCATTTGGAAGTTGCTGAATATAGGGTTGGTGTGTAAATGCCCCTAACTACTTTATGTAATAATAGTACCCCCCGTGGGACGGGGGGAGGGGGCTTCGGCATCTTCGGCAATTCTGGCTCATTTTAAATCGTTTTTCCAGTCATTTTTTATCATTTAAAATAAAAAAAAAGATTAAT
>CEPX01025849.1_pt1 | contig 10154 bp, 6 predicted proteins | sample 361361 | NCBI WGS metagenome assembly CEPX01 (sample SAMEA2619974, study PRJEB7988) | marine metagenome | biome: marine biome (ENVO:00000447); feature: mesopelagic zone (ENVO:00000213) & marine oxygen minimum zone (ENVO:01000065); material: "saline water (ENVO:00002010), including plankton...
ATCAGACTATCCATTAAAACTTGAATTTAATACTCCTTTTATTGAACTAGCCTTTATCTTAGCTCCAAGAGTTGAGAATGAAGATTAAAATTTTATTCTAAAGTGATTTTTGTATTTCCCAATCATCAAAACATTTATAAGTGGCTATGTATATTCATAGTAATATTAATAATAGTATTAATAGGTTAATTAATAGGGATGTTAGTAGGGGTATACTTATGAATAGTCAGATAACAAAAAAGATAGTGAGTCTTTTGGGAAAAGAGAAGGTGATTACTAGTTCTGAATTAGCTAAGCATTTAGGTATTAGTTGGAATACTGCTGAAAAATATCTTCTTGAACTTGTTATTGAAAATAAAATTGTTAAAATTAAAAAACAAGGAGTAAATTTATGGGTGGCAAAATAAAATGTGGAAAATAAATAATAAAAAAGGACAAATAGCTATCTTTGTAATCTTAGCATTAATTTTAGTTACTTTAATCTCACTTATTTTTGTTGTAAAAAAAGGTCCTGATGTAAAGATTATTGATGAACAAAATCCTCAGGCTTTTATTGAGGGGTGTACACGAGAGGCTGTTGAAGATGCCTTGAATCTTATAATGAAGCAGGGAGGAGATATTGAACCTAGGGGAATGATAAGATTTGATGGAGAAAATATAACTTATTTGTGTTATAATGAAAATTATTATAGTTCTTGTACAAATCAGAGGCCGATGTTACTTAAACATATTAAAAATGAAATAACAGAATATGTTAGACCAAGAGTTTCAAATTGTTTTGAATCTTTAAAAAAAGAACTTGAACCTAGATATGTTGTTGAGATGGATACGAATTGGGAATTAACAACAATACTTGCTACACAAGAAGTTAAGATTGAAATTAATAGGGAATTTAAAATGAAAAGAGGAGATGAAATTAGAAACTTTGAATTATTTAAAATAAACATTATTAGTCCAGTATACGAGCTTGCAAAAACTGCAATAGAAATTACAAACCAGGAATCTGAATATTGTTATTTTAATATTAATGGATTTAATATGAATTATCCTAAATGGGAAGTTAGAAAAGAAATGATGGATGATTCTAAAATTTATAAAATTAAAGAAAGAGCTAGTAATCAGAAATTTAATTTTGCAATAAGAGGGTGTGTAATGCCTCCAGGATTTTAAAATGGAAAAAATAAATAAAAATAGATTATGGAATAAGAAAGCAAGAATTAGTTATTTTGAAATCTTTTTATTAATAACAATGACTTTTGCATTTGCATATTTAATACAAGATTCAATACAAATAGTGAGTGCACAAGATGATCCAATTCAGTGTTGTGAGGAAACAATAGATGGAAATTATTGTCAAGAATTCCCAACAGATGATATTTTAGGTGAATGTAAAACAAGTGGTTTTCCAGGGAGGTGTGAATCTCTTTCAAGTTGTGAAACTGGTTGTTGTTATGATCCTGTTGAAGGAACTTGTGGTTCTGGTTCTCCTGAAATGTTGTGTTCTGGAGAATGGACAAATAATGCTGCTTGTAATATTCGTGAATGTGAAATGGCTTGTTGTGTTTTAGGTACAGATGCTCAACTAACAACAGAACGAACATGTAATAAATTAGCTTCTGAATCTGGTTTAGAAGTAGATTTTAGAACTGATGTAAGAAGTGAGTTACAATGTATTTTAGCAACAGCAGGAGAAGATAGGGGAGCTTGTGTTTTTGAAGATGGTGATGGAAATAATTGTGAATTTACAACAAGATCTAAATGTGTATTATTAACAGGAAGTGATTCTAATTTTAATAAAGATTTTTTATGTTCAAATCCTATACTTAATACTATTTGTATTAAACAAGACCATAAGGGGTGTATTGAAGATTCAGAAGGGGTTTATTGGTTTGATTCTTGTGGAAATCCAGAAAATATTTTTGATATTGATAAAACAAGAAGTTGGAATAATGGGATATTTCTCAATCCTGTAAATTCTTGTGGAACAGATTCTGATAATGGAAATGCAAATTCTAATTCTTGTGGAAATTGTAATTATATTTTAGGTAGTACTTGTGGACAACAAGATGATGATTTTATTTGTAAAGATTTAGATTGTACCTTGCCTGATGGAACAAGAAAAATGAATGGAGAATCTTGGTGTCAGTATGAGGGGACTATTGGAGAGGGAAGAGATGTTGCTGGAAGTAGTCATTTTACAAAAAGTTGTTATAAAGGAGATATTATTACAACACCTTGTGCAGATTATAGAAATGAGATTTGTGTTGAATCTACATCTGATACTATTTTAGGAGATTTTACAGAAGCTTCATGTAGACTTAATCGTTGGAGAGAGTGTGCAGAAATTAATTTAGAAGAAGATGAAGATATTAAAAAACAAAAATGTGATGACAATACTGATTGTGAGTTTGGAAAGATAGAGATTGATGAGTATTTTAAATTTCCAATTTGTACTCCTCAATATCCTCCTGGACTAGATAAAGATCATCCAAATGATGCGAAAACTGTTTGTACTCAGGCAACTCTTGTTTGTCCTGCTACTGAAGTTAAAGATATTGGTGGATGGGATTGGGTTGCTAATGAAGATTGTACAGAACAAGAATTTACTGAAAAGATGAATGATTTTTGTAGAAAATTAGGAGATTGTGGAGGTTATGTAAATCTTGTTGGAGATTATGATCAAGGGTTTTATATTGGGGGAGATAGAGAACCTCCAAATAGTATTCCTCAAAGTAAAATAAATGAATATAAGGATTATTCTGATCCCAATCCAAATCAAGCTCCTGCTGAACCTGGAGATGTTGGAGCTATTGAAGAAGTTACTTCAACAGATGATGCAGAAATAGATGGAATAAGTGCTGAAACAGGGAGTCTGGTTGGTGGGGTTGGTGGAATTATTGGAGGGGTAGCAGGAAGTGCTGGATTACTTGGAGGATTAGGTTCATCCTTAGCAGGATCAAAATCTGTTAGTTTTTTATATAGTTGGTTAATACCTCAAGCTCAGCCTGTTACTACTTTAGGTGCTACTTTTGTTCCAACCCATATTCCAGGAGTTGCTCTTCCAGTACCTACTGTTACAACTACAACCCCTGCTCCTGCTTATGGTGCTACTCCTCAAGGAGGTGTTGCAGGTTTTGGAAATTTTTTAGGTGCAGGACTTGGTGCAATGGCAGGAACTTATGTTATGATGGCATTATTAGGAGAAGATTTACCTCCAAATGCTGCATTACTTGCTTCTCTTATTGGAGGTGTTGTTGGAAGTGCAGCAGGACTTGCTGCAGGGGCTGCTGCTATGACTTCAGCAACAGCCGCAGCAGGAGGAGTTGCTCCAACAGGACTTGCTGCATTTGGAGCAACATTTGGTCCAGCATTTGTAGCAGCATTTGTTTGGGCAGCAATAGTTGTTGGAGTTGTTCTAATAATTATGGAATTAGCAGGTATTGGAGATAAAAAAGATTATGAAATTGAATTTCATTGCCAGCCCTGGCAAGCTCCTGCTGGGGTTAGTGATAGTACTTGTGATAAATGTAATGAGGGGGATATTCCTTGTACTGATTATAGATGTGAGAGTTTAGGACAGACTTGTGAATTAATTAATAAGGGAACTGGGTTTGACAAATGTATTAATAATGCTCCTAGTGATGTTTCTTCTCCAAGAATTGACCCATTATATACTGTAATTACTCCAGGTTATGGATATTCTAATGTTCAAGCTAATCGAGGATTTAAAGTAGTTCAAAGTTCTGATGGAAGTTGTATTCCTGAATACACAAACATCTTGTTTGGTATTAAAACAAATAAACCTTCACAATGTAGGGTGGATGAGGATCCATTAGAACCTTATACAACTATGGCTGAACCTTTTGGTGGAAATCCTTTTTATGTAGAAGAACATACAATGCAAATGTTTATGTTAAGCCCTCCTGCATTTGGAAATAGATATAATTTAACTCAAGCACAAATCGCGGCAATGGGTAAAAAAGAATTTTATGTTAAATGTAAAAGTGTTAATGGGGTTATGAATACTGTTGCTTATAAAATAGAAAGTTGTGTTAATCCTGGAAATGATTCAAGAGCTCCATGGATTGTTAGAACAAGTCCTGCAAATACAGGAATTGTTAGGTTTGATGTAGATGAACAAGATACAATGTTTTGGATTAATGAGCCTGCTGAATGTAAGTGGAGTAAGGGAGATAAGAGTTATGCAGATATGGAAAATCAAATGAGTTGTGAAAATGATTTTGATGATTATGATATATATAGAGGAGGTTGGCCTTGTAATGCAACTTTAACTAATATAACTAAAGGAGATAATACTTTTTATGTTAAATGTCAAGATACTTCTGAAAATAAAAATACAAGAGTTCAAAGTGAGAATTATGTTTTAATAAAACCTGAATTTAAATTAAAGATTGAAGAAATTATTCCTAATACTGGAAAAGAATTTTTTGCAGGAATTGAACCTATAACTGTTGAATTAAAAGTAAAAACAATTGGGGGAGCATTAGATGGGAAGTCTACATGTTATTATAGGTTTGATAGAAATAAAGATTATATAAGATTTTTTGAAGATTATGGAGATTCTGATATACATACACAAACCTTTGACTCTATAGTCAGAGGAAATTATGATATTGATGTTCAATGTATAGATTTAGCAGAAGATGTTGTAGAAAATTCAACTTCATTTAGATTAGAGATTGATACAGTTGGTCCAAGGATTATCAGAGCTTATTTTAAAAATGGATTAAAGATATTTACTAGTGAAGATTCAAAATGTAGATATTGGTTTGATAGAAGAACTCTTTGGGAAAATGCTACTGAAATGAGTGGAGATGGTTTTGAACATGTTGCTGACTGGGAACAAAACAAATATTATATTCAATGTGAGGATATTTTTTATAATAAAGGGAGTAAAAAAGTGGTGAGGGCATACTCTCTTTCGAATTAATAAAAATTTATAAAGAGGTTTATCGTTAAAACAATAATTAAAAATGGGGAAAATAATAAAAAAGATAGGTAAGAAAGGGCAACTTACAGTTTTTATAATTCTTGCATTAGCAATTGCAGTTATATTGATTTTATTATTTACTGGTAGATCAAATTTAACTGCGATTTTTACTCCTTCTACTCCTCTTGGAAATATAAAAGAATGTGTTCAAGAACCTTTTCAAAAAGCTCTAGATATTGTAAGCTTACAAGGAGGAAGTTTAAATCCTGAACATTATTATACCTATGATGGAGGAAAAGTAGAGTATTTATGTTATGCTGAGGAAGATTATGAGTTGTGTGTTATGCAAAAACCTTTACTAAAACAATCAATTGAAAGAGAATTAAATGCATATATTACTCCAAAAGTAAAGGAATGTATTGAAGATGTTAAAAGTTCTTTAAAAAGTAAGGGATATTCTGTTAGTTCAAAAGATCCAGGAGTTAGTGTTTCTTTAATCCCAAATGCTATCTTAATAGATATTCAACCAGAATTAAGATTTTCAAAAGATAAAACTGAATCTTATGATTCAATAAAAATAGATCTTAATTCAGAATTATACCAATTAGTTATGATTTCTAGTTCTATTACTAATTGGGAAGCAAGATATGGTGCAAGCGAGAGTCTTCTTTATATGAGTTATTACCCTACATTAAGGGTTGAAAAGAAAAAACAATCAGATGGAACAACAGTATATACATTAACAGATAGAACCTCGTTAGATAAATTTAGATTTGCAACAAGAAGTTTTGTGCTTGCTCCAGGAATTGAACAATGAAAAATAAAAAAATATTATTTATTAGTTTAGTATTAGGATTAATAGTAAGTTTAATTTTAGTTAGTTCTGTATATGCTGTATCTACAGCAATTGGTTGTTGTGAGAAAACAAATTCAGGAGCCTGGTGTCAAAATACTCAGGAAGAAAATTGTGACCCTGATTTAAGGTTTACTCCTACAAGTTGTGCAGGAACTAGTTTTTGTAAACCTGGATGTTGTTTTGATTCTCAAGAAGGACTTTGTATGGAAAGAACTCCTCAAAAAGTTTGTAATGATGCTAATGGAACTTGGGCAGATGAAGCAGAATGTAATATTCCTCAATGTAGTGCTGGATGTTGTATTATTGGAGACCAAGCAAGTTTTGCAACATTAACAAGATGTAAAAGATTATCTAATTTATATGGATTAAATGTTAATTTTAGAACAGATATTAATAATGAATTAGAATGTATTGAAACTGCTTTTGCTCAAGAAAAAGGAGCTTGTGTTTTTGAATCTGGTTTTGAAGTAACTTGTAGGATGACAACAAGGGGAGATTGTTTAGGTGCTAGTATTAGTGGAAATGTATCTTCTAAACCTAAATTTTATAGAAACTCATTATGTTCTAATGAGGAATTAGGAACTGTTTGTGGATTAAGTAAAAAGACAATGTGTGTTGATGGAAAGGATGAAGTTTATTTTCAAGATACATGTGGGAATATTGCAAATGTTTATGATGCAAGTAGGGTGAAAGATAAATCTTATTGGAAAGAAATTATTCCTAAGAGTAGTAGTTGTGGTGCAGGAGAGGATAATGCTGGTTCTAGAGATTGTGGAAATTGTGATTATTTTATAGGTAGTATTTGTGCTAAAGGTAATGCAAGATATGGAGAACTTGCTTGTAGAGATTTAAGTTGTGATGTTGAAATAAATGGGAGAAGAGTGACAAAGCAAAATGGGGAAAGTTGGTGTGCTTATGATGGGGCTCATGGAAATGCTGCAGATCTAGTTGGAAGTAGACAATATAGACATATTTGTATTAGTGGTGAAGAATTAGTAGAACCTTGTGATGATTTTCGAGCAAAGGTTTGTATTGAGAGTGAAAGTCCTGCTGGAAATTTTATAGAAGCTGCTTGTAGACCTAATCGATGGAAAGATTGTTTTGTTCAACAAGATGAAGATGATTGTTTAAATACAGATGCAAGAGATTGTACTTGGATAGATAAAGTTAAGTTTACTCATGATCCTTTAGAAAGACAGACAATTACTCCTGAAGCTTTAGAAAATATTAACGACCCTTTTCAAGGAGGAATTGGAAGTGTTCCTGGAACTGGAACAGTTGTTGCACCAATAACTGGAAAGGCAATTTTTGGAGATGATGATGAAAAAGAAAGTAATGAAGAATCTTCAGGAGTTCAACTTACAGATGGAGATGATGTAGAAGATGGAGTGGGTTCTTGTGTTCCTGATACTCCTCCTGGATTAGAATTTTGGAAAACTTCAGGTAGTTCTAATGTTTGTGCACTAGGAAATTCTGTTTGTATTGTTGAGACTGAAAAAAAGCTTTTTCAAGATGATGATGATGCAGAAGAAAAAAAGAATAAAGAGTGTTTAGAAGAAAGTTATGCTCAAACAATGAATGATTTTTGTACAAGTTTAGGAGATTGTGGAGCTTATGTAAATATTGCAGGAAAAACAACATATAGTGCTGCAGAATGGAGAATAGATGAAGAAAAGCAAGTGATGAGTGGGATATTAGGAGATGTTAAAAGAAGTGGGAGATAAAAAAATAAAATGAAAAAGATGATGAAAAGAAAAAAAGCAATGACAACAATAAGGGCATATTTTTTAATGATAAATATGATTGTAGCTGTTGTTGCTTTTAGTTGGGGAGTTGGATTGGTTAGTGGTGAAGTTAAGGATAGACTTACTGAAGCTAGACAAGCTAGAGCTCAAAAAGTTATAGATGCTTATAATACCCAACAATCTATTCCACCTCTCAGTGCACCACTTCCTGTAGACACTAATTCTCTAAAGTTAGAGCGAGATAGTCTATATGTACCACCACTAGACACTACTCCTCTTACTGATTCATTTTTAGATTTTAGTGGTTTAGTAGCTGATCTTCAAGGATTAGAAAATGATATTCCAGGGTTAGAAACTGATTTTGAAGATATAGATACATTTCTAAGAAATCTTGATACTCAAACAACAATTGCTGGACAAGCCTCAGAAATTAGTAAGTTAAATGCTGCAACTGAATCACTTAATGAAAAACTTGGGGAACAGGCAAAGACAAATAAAGACCTTCAAACCCAACTAGATACTTTTAATAAAGAAAAAGAGGTTTTGGAAAAAACAATAGAAAAAGCTGCTGCAGATGCATTAAAAAATATTAAACCTGGAAAACATGATTTGGGAGGAGATATTGGAATTGTTGATGTTTCTTTGAATAATGGTATTCCTGGATATGTTAATAAAAAAGGAGATTGGACTAAACTTACCCCTGAACAAATATCTAAAATTAAATCCTCTGGAAGTTCATCTTGTAAAGGCCTATTATGTAAGATAAATCTTGATGATAAATTAGGAGGAATATTTAAAGGGGATTTAATGGCTACGGTTACTAAGATTGGAGGGGCATTTATGTTAGGATATGGACTTGGAGGGGTTCTTTTTGGAGATAATGGTGGTGAGGCAATGGGTGCGGCTTTTGCAGCAGGAACTTTTGTTGCAGATACTTTAGGTGCTGGAGGATTTTGGGGTGTTGTGGCTGGAGCTGCTCTTTTTTATTTTATGTATAGAGATAGGGGTATAATAAAAGTTGAATTTACTTGTCTTCCTTGGGAAGCTCCTATTGGTGGAGCTGATTGTCAAAAATGTAATAATTATGAAGAATGTTCTGAATATAGATGTAAGAGTTTAGGACAAGCATGTGAATTAAAAAATGAGGCAGGTGAAAAATTATGTGCTTGGGTAAATCCTAATGATGTTAATTCTCCTAAAATTCAAATGTTAAAAGTTAATAAGGGACATATTTATATTCCAGATACAAATATTAGACCTCCAGCAGTTGGCGTAGAAATAAAACAAGAAAGTGGAGGACCTTGTATTGAGGCGTTTACACCTCTTGAATTTACAATAGAATCTACTAATGAACCTGCACAATGTAAAATAGATTATAATTTAACAAGAGAATTTGATAGAATGTCTTATTATATGGGTGGAACTAATGCATTTAGTTATAATCATACTGAAACATTATCCTTACCAGGTCCTGAAAATATTAATGCAATTGCTCCTGAATTGAAAAATGATGGAACTTATACTCTTTATGTAAGATGTCAAGATGCAAATGGTAATTTTAATCAAGATCCTTATTCTGTGAGATTTTGTGTAAAAAAAGGACCTGATACAACTCCTCCAAGAATTGATGATACAAGTGTTCCAAGTAATTCAGGGATTAGATTTAATCAATCAACTCTAGATTTAGATGTTTATATTAATGAACCTGCTGAGTGTAAGTGGAGTAGAGAGGATAAGGATTATAGTTTAATGGAAAATGATATGGTTTGTGATTTAAATATTGATGATATGAGAAAAATAAATAATAATTGGCTTTATACTTGTCAGACTACTTTAACTGGAATTAAGAATCGGCAGGATAATGAGTATTATTTTAGATGTAATGATAATCCTCATTCAGCAGATGGAGATAGAAATGATAATAAACAAAGTTATTTATATAATATAATAGGAACTCAACCATTAACATTATTAGAATTAAAACCAGAAAATGGGGATGTTATTAAAGGTTCAACTGATACTATTCCAGTTATGTTAGAAGCTGAAACTGATAATGGTTATAATGATGGAGATGCAGTTTGTTCTTATACTGAATCAAATATTGTTCCTGATTCTGATGATTATATTGATTTTAGAAACACAGGTACAAACACACACTCTCAAAGTCAACACCTTACAAGTGGAACTTATAATTATTATATAAGATGTATTGATGTAAGTGGAAATGCTGTTTATGAAAATATTACTTTTGAAGTAGAATCAGATGATAATGCTCCAGCAGTAATAAGAGTGTATAAGGATTCAGGACAATTAAAAATAATTACTAGTGAAGAGGCAGAGTGTAGTTATTCTCATACTGATTGTAATTTTGATATTGTAGATGGTATTTCAATGAGTAGTGTAGATAATGAAGTTCATACTTCTGAATGGTCAATTACTAAGTACTATTATATTAGATGTAATGATAGGTATGATAATCAGCCTGATCCAAATACTTGTTCTATTGAACTTAGGCCTTACAAGTTTGCTGATAAAAGCAATGTTATTGAGTTGTAGTTATCTAAACATTTATTAATTCTATTTCTTATCTTTATTTATGAAA
>CEPX01103967.1_pt1 | contig 10152 bp, 16 predicted proteins | sample 361361 | NCBI WGS metagenome assembly CEPX01 (sample SAMEA2619974, study PRJEB7988) | marine metagenome | biome: marine biome (ENVO:00000447); feature: mesopelagic zone (ENVO:00000213) & marine oxygen minimum zone (ENVO:01000065); material: "saline water (ENVO:00002010), including plankton...
AACCACCGGATAGGCAAATAACATTCTTCGCAGGTGGCGTCAATGACTCCTACCATCAGTAGATTGCCGCCTCCTTTATCTTCTCCTTACCGAACCTCTTTTTCAACTCGTTGGAGAACTGGTAGATGCTGGTTATGTTTGAACCAGCGACCTCTGCTATCTGGTAGGCCGACAGATGGCCTCCATTGGCATTACAGGCCAGATAGACCATGACTGCTGCCACAGTCTCTGGCTGACGGGAAGTGACCTCCGTGCCTTCACCCACAAGAGTATCATAGAGATTCTCAGCCGGTTTGGTGTATTGGGTCTTTCTAAGACGGGTGGCTATATGGGAAATCATAGTGCCAGCGTCTACCTTCAAGTAATTGGTCTTCAGGGGCAGGTTGAGAATTAGACCATTACCACACATTATCTGACGGGGCCATTTCCATTTTGAAACTTGCAGGAACTTGGGTTTCAGTTCACGGGCCGTTACCTCGAAGTAACGGCACAAGGGAACCCAACTGAACTGCCTCCCACTTACCCTTAATGATATTGCCACCGCAAGGGGAATCCGTAGCTTGTAGTGGATGCCTCCACGCTTCAGACGGCCCTCTGTCAATATCTTGTCGTAAATTGTATCTGCAACCTCAAGGATTGGCGGTATGGCGTCAGGATTGTTCTGATATTGGATTGCCAGAAAATCGAGAGCACTGACCGGCAATTCCATATCCTCGGTTGACATCATCATTCTTCTTCCTTCTTTGCTTCCCATATATCAAAATAGGAGCCGCCGTCACGCCCTTCAGCTACAACCATTTTGTCAAACGACCGGCGCATTATCTTCCGTTCGGGTTCTTCCCCTATCTTCGGTTCGGAGCCAAGTATGACTGTGATATAGGAGTCGGTCGAGTCTTTTTCATTTAACCACATCGGCATATGAACTGGCCATTTCGGTGGGAATGCTGGGCCAAATTGGGCGAACACATCAGGTATATCTTCCAATGCTTTGTCGTTCAGGACGAGCATACCAAAATGGTAACCTGCTTTGTTCAGGTGAATGCTGTTTATCGAAAACCCGTTAGTAGGGAGGGTGGTTTGGTCAACTAAATCCCTGTGTCTGTAGTGTTTGTCGTCGTCTTTAATCATCTTTATCCTCATATTGTGCTATAATATCTTTTAATATTACTGCCCCGTTTTCATTCCAGATTCCTTCTGATACCAGATGTTCAAGTGCCTCTTTGATTTCTACCTTTAGGGTATAGTTGCCATCTATTTCATCCAGCCAGAATGAGCCATGTGTCTGTAAAAATATAATTCGGTTGTTATCAATAATATCATTACGAAAATCCTCATCTAATAATGTCTTATTCAGGTCTGGAAGTTTGGGCGCATAAGTGTATGAGGCCATGTAGTAATCACCCATCTCATCTACTATTTCCCTTGCATGGCCACTATAAAGTCTTTCAACCATAAGGTAGTCCTTTACTTTCATAACAGCCCTACCATTTGTTGCAGAGTTTACAGTCCTAATGTCACGGCACTCAACCAATTCATAGCACTGGTGGATTGTGTGTGTGCCGAGTATTTCAGGGGCAAGTTCATCCACTTTATCTGCATGATACCATTTACTATCAGGGTCCAGCGAAGGTGCCGTTCTCCATTCATTAATAGCAAACGCATCCAGATTTTCAGCATGAGCCTGTAAGTCCATTGGCCTATGTCCTAAAAATTCTTCATGTAAATCATAGGCTTGCATTGTCACTTCAGGGAGGTCATCGCCAGCAGTTGCAGTATGTAGTGTGACATACAATCCCTTCGATTCAAGGTATTGCATATATTCAATACAATCCTCATCATCAGTAATCCACCAAGTCACTATAAAACTGTTAAACCCCGTTTCCAAAACCCCATCAAATATAGCCTTATACATTTCGAGGTCCAAGTTATCTGCATCCATGTGGATTACAAAGGCAAACTCAGCACCATCAGGGAGTTCGTCAAAATTACCTTCTGGCGGTTGCACATAGGTTAGAACCAATGCAAGGACAAGTAGAATAGCAATCAAAGCGTTTAGAATAGTGTCTCTATTCATTACGTCATACCCACGCCAAAATTGGTAATTTTTCGCCCGGCATTTTCGGAGGCATTATGAACCTGTCATTATTTGGCCACACACACTCATTAAATTCCTTTTCAGTCATTTTAATTACAATAAGTTTACCGTCTTTCTCTCCAATCCATTTTCTCATTAGCTAAACATCCCTTTTATCCTTCTTTAATTTCGGGGGGAATCTTATGATTAACGGCTTTCCATCATCAGTTTCAGCTATCGAATCACTCATTATCATCTTCCGTTGGTCTAACCTCTGGTGCTCTATGGGGTGGCCTGAAATCAGTATCAGGCATACGATGTAGGTTCTTTATCCGTTCTATTAATTCTGGTTTGATATGGTCGTGGTAATAGTCACGAAAGGCCAGTTCACACTGCTTGGCGAGTTCAACGGTAGCTATGCCGAAGGTAATGAAGGCACTTCCTATGTCACTGCGCGATTCACGTTTTCGTGCCATCACACCCCCAACAGACTTCCTTGCCTTCCTTTTCCTCATCCATCACACCACCACATTTAGAACATATCACGTAATCAAAACCATCATATTGCCCATGAATGGCACCAATAAGTATGAAGACAAGGGAGAACACTATAAACACCAATGCCAAGAATCCCCAGTCCACTATTGGGCGCACCCCATCTTCTGTAAGTGGACGAATACATCCACACCGAGGGCGTGCGAACAGGCGCCATTTACCTTGTGTCCTTGACAGGAGCACTTGCCAGTCCGTGAAACCCAGTAGGTCGTCTTATTGTATCCAGCCTTGGGTATTATCTTCCAGCCATTCTCGACACGACGTATCAGGTCCAAGTCGATGAGGTCCCATATCTTCTTGATTACCGAGCCAGTCAATTTCCCATTCTTCCATAATGGCATAGTCGCATCATCAGGAATGTCCATTTTCAGGACTTGCTCTACTGTCATTTTAGCTATTCCATTGACCGGTCGAATACAGGCAACCTCGTCAGATTGAACTTCCTCGACTATCTCAGCCCTATAGGATTTCTTCTTCTCGACCTTCTCAGGCAGTTTTTCAGATTCTGGAGTATCAGCCTCCCACCTCTTCGCCATTTCAGGTTCGTTTTTATGCATCCAACGCCTCTGCTTCTCTGATTTGAAAGGCATTATCTATACTCCCACAGGTCCTTGCAGGTTGGGCAATAACTGAATGTATCGTCATACAGGTCCGTGAACTTTTCACAAGATACATTACATTTATTACAAATCATTTACATCTCCCCCTTCCTCCGGCATAAATCCTTCATATTCTACAACTACATCCATGCCTTGCTCAGAATGGACAGTGGCGCTTACCTTCTTCCAACTCCGTGAGCAATCAATACATTTTGGGTTGGAACAGGATTTGTGTTCCTTCCATTCAGATATTCTCGAACCCCCATGTGGCTCAAATGTCAAAGGTGAACCGCAACGAAGACATCGTTTTTCCTTTCTCAGTGAGTTACGTGCCATTTGCTTGTAATATTCCTTTGATAATACCATTAATCCACACTCCTCTCCCTGTGCATCTTGGTTTTCCAGTATTTAGAATAATCCGGACATTTCGTGTTGGTGCAGGCGCCCTCTACCTTATACAGTTTAAATGTCAGCACGTTACCACAGCGAAGACATGTCGGTCGGGGGTTGGTCATGCTCTGAGTTTGGTGGAACGGTCTGGGTAGGCTTGCTGGTCATAATCTATTGCTTCCTTCCCAGAATCGACTCTGAATTCATTAGCCCTTTCGAGACAGGGTTCGCACAGACTTGCTTTTCTAATCGAGGCCGGCATCAAATCCGAATCGAAGGTATAGGTCCTTCCACAGGATGCACAGTGGCCCATGGCATAGTGTTTGCTCATATGCCATTATACAAAAGGGTTAGTATTTAAACCTTATGTATAGTATGAAAAGTCCTTATCATCGTCAGATACCGGCACTTCTTCGGCTTCTTCAGACTCATCAGGTAAGAGTCCCTTAGTCAGTCGGTCCAGTATCTTAGTTATGGCCTCTGTGTTCTTGGCTTGGAGTTTCAATTCTTGCCTCATACGTGGCACCTCTACGCCCGCCTCAAAGACAGATAGAACCTCATCCAGAACACCACCCAGAAGTTGCACTTCAAGTTCTCCAGCAGGTGAACCATCTGGATTTTTGAGATATGCGTCTTTACCATCAGATGAAAGGTCGAGTATTATCGGGTCTTGCCCTTTTCGGGATATTGTGACGGGTCCATATTTTTTTGCATAATCGAGGAGAGGTGGTGAGAGGCGAGATACGACCAATTCAAGAGGACCTTCTTCTTTTTCAGGAAGGGTATGGATTGTAAATCCCTGATATGAAGCCCAGACAGCACCCTTGACCCCACGGTCTTCATAATCATCAACGCCACCAGTAACACCTTCTGTAGTGGAGAGATAGGTCTTCGAGGGGTTCGGCCACACACGGAGTGTTCTCTTTTTCTTGCCATGATAATAGGTAACTCTTCCACCACCATCTTCTGGGTCCACGAAGGATGAGGTGTGTTTCGTGGCTTCCCAATAACCAATATGCGCTGTGACAATCCAACCTTTGTCTTGTAAACTTTTCTTGGCATCAACACCAGTTGCATGTAATTTCACATTTTGGAAAATTATACTTTGGCGATGGGGGCGAATATCTCGTAAGGGACCCTTTATCTTGGGCGTTATGACTCCCAAGTCACCTGATGGGGTAATAATGGTATCAAGGTCCTTGAAGCTGGGTCCGGGCTGGTAGAAGTTCTTGCCACCGCTATTATACTTGGTCAGCACCTTGTCATTGACGAGGAGTTTAGATTTACGTGACACCCATCCTTGGGACCGATTTAGTTTCTTAGCAATAGCTGTCTGCGTCAGCCCAGAAAGCAAAAGAGTAGCTAAATCCCCCATCATTATTACACTATCCCCCTGATGAGGTAATAATGGTCTACTTTTTTCCCCTGTCATTTCCTCAATCTCCAGTGGAAATGAAGGTGTGGGTGGCTTACGCTAAGGGCATAGTGGGGCTGGGCCAAAGGATATGGTCCATGCAAAGTGTCTATAAAAATTAACCGGATTACCTGTTGAACCGTCTTTTTGCTTCCGACATCTTCTTAGACTTACCGCCTTTTTCTTTCAACATCTCGGAATTTATTTTGTTGGCCGCCGCCCTGCACATGGACCGGCTGGCATTGTCAACCGACTGCGCCATCAGGTCTGCGGAATAGACCCTCATACCTCTGTATTCACCTCGACCCCAAGACAACATGCCTTCTTTTTGCTCACCCTCCAGTCCTTTGACGAACTCTATTAGCTGTTCGAGCGTGTGCCCTCCGGATTGTTCGATGTAACGATTAAGCAGATATTCCTTGCCTTCCATTTCCACTGGCTGGTATGCGTCCTTGGTCTCTTGGTCCAAATCCGGAAACAGATGGATATACTGTTGCCTGAAATATGGATACTTGTAATTGCTCAGGACAGTTGTGGTCGGATAATGGACCGCAGCATAGCCTCTCTTTCCCTTGTAGGTGTAAACTGAGCAGAATAGGCTGATACGGTCGCTTACGCCGGGGTTAAGGAACCTGAGCTTGGGTAGGTTGAGTATCATCACCTTACGGCGCTTACGGACCACCATAAGGGCCTTTACGATGGCCTTGTTGACTGCATTGGACCATTCCTGTGAGAAAAGTGCGCTTCCGGCCTCGTCAAGTATGATGGGAGTCTCATCTGGGTTGTTGGCCAGTGCCTCAAGGAACTGGGGGCCATCATAAACTATCATTGATTTTATGTCCCATTCACATCCAAGGTGCTTACAGAGCAATTTGGCCTGCTGGATTGACAGGACCGTCTTGCCGGTGCCCGGAATCCCCACATTCAGGATTACAGCATCCCAGTCGTTCTTGATTCGCTTGGCAATCCGTTTGGCATCCCTGTCAAGGAGGTCCATGCCAGTTCTCTGGGTTGACAGGACAGACTTCATGGTTGAATGCCATCCTCGGATTCACTACCTGCCGCCCTTGCCTCGTCAGGAGTTATACTCCCCTTCTTTTTCTTAATCCATTTCGACTTGGATACTGGTGTTTTCCTGAATATCGGACTTACTGCCTCATCTATCAGTTTCCAGCATTCTCCAATCATCTTGAAAATCCGGTTGGCTGGTGGACGCTGGAATTTCTTGCCAACATCGTCCCAGTCCTTCTCAATCTCCTCCCGCATGGCACGAAAATTACGGATTGTCTCGGCCACCGACTTATCATCTATCATTTCAAGGTCTTCATCCGGTATGTCCCAGACAGGCCGAAGAATGGCCACAAGTGTCTCGACACCATAATACATTCCACCGGGACTATCACTCCCTGCGGAACCAGATATTATTGACTGGAGCTCGAACAGTTTGTCCTTGTAAGTTGCTTTACGCCAATTACTGCCCCCTCCACTCGGCCCTGCCGAGGGTTCAAAACCGTCATCTGCCATTTTAGATTCCTAATACTGAGCGTTGCCTTGCCTCAAGCTCCTGTGATACTGCATCAATGAAGTTGAGAGCGTCCTGTGCTGAGAAGCGCATTGGGCCAAGCATCCTTTGTCTCTTGAAAAATTTAAAGGGGTCTGGCATCTGTCCATCATTCTGGCATCGGACAACTATTGCATCAAGGCATCTCTGCGCCCTGAGTAAATTTACAGGGTCGTCGGATTCGGCATTGTATTGGTAAAATGACATCACATTCTCCGTAATGGCATTCTCCTCTGCCGTAGGGGCATTGAAACCACGCCCCCCTCCTCTATTAAAACCCATACAGCTCCGTAGTCGGGTTAGTATTTAAATATATCATTTCTCCGCTCGTTAATTCAGGGCGTTTCCAGACAGTCATCACTACACCAACTGACTTAATTTCAGTTTCCCACGGTAGTGTCAAAAAACTATTCATTGTTTACTATTTGTCTTCTTTGGCGCAGAAGCCTCTTCTTGGAAATATTTGTCAAGAACAATCTGCTCTTCATCGGTTATGGTTCCGTCGGCACTTGCCATTTCGAGCATCATCTTCTCCCAGTCGGGATTGAAGGTGTAGGTGGCCCTTTCAGTCTGTCTTTTCAGCACATCTGGGTCGGAGACTGCCGCCGACACAATCAGCTTCTGGCTACCTTTCAAATCGGTAGAGACCAGATGTGTCACTCCACCCCAGTCCTCCATGGCCCAAGGTGCATCATTCTCATCGTGTAGAACAAAATAATCATACAGGTTGTGTGGTAGGCGGCAAAGATTGGCAGATTGGAGAATCCGTGCCGTTGGCAGGGCCGTCATATCTTCTTTCTCATTAATCCATAGCTGGGCTGGATTGGTGAACTGAGCTATAGTAAGTCCCCTCTGCCTGAAATAAAGTATCTTGCCTTCAGTTATCTTCTCGCCGATGGCGATGTGATAGGAGGAATATCCCTTGAGCTTGTCAAAGTCCTCACGGAAGGTTATGGCATGGCCGAACATGAAGAACAGACTGCCATAGAAGCACAGGCGGCCCCATATTCCTACATCTGCATCCCAGACTGGTATGATGTTCGTGCCAGTCAATGCATACTGGGTCGATTGCAGGATTTTCACGATGCCGAGTATAAGCAGAGTCATGCCAATCTGCTGGTCAAGAGTCCTGAAACGGGGGAACTTGCGGTAGAGCCACGCCCATAAGACCCAGAAATTGAAGATAAGTCCTCTGTCCTCTCCCTTTATCCACACTATCCTCCCCTCAAACTTCTCCTGAAATTCCTTGCGGAGAATCAGCTTTGGACGGATATAATCACGGATAGTGGCAGTATAGCAGTAGAATGTTACAAATATTCCTACTATTCCTAACAGCATCAACACACCATAATCCTCGAAGAACTTAGCCTGCCATTCAGAACCATATGTCCTGTGATATTCGAGTATCTCAACCAGAATCTTCAATGGGATTGCGTCAGGCCATGCCATTAGCCACTTCCTTTGGGCGGTTCACGCCATTTCTGTCCTGTTTCAGCATCAATGGCCATCTCCCTTGGTGGCCCGGCTGGATAGAGCTCCTTGGCCCTGTCAGATATAGATGGGTTGAGTGCCCTGACCAATAACCTTGGTGCCAAATCAGTCTGGACAAGGTGCTGAAACCGGTTCATCCATACTTTCCAGTCCATAATGGCATCCTTCCAGAGCTCAAGCAGTTTCTCCGGTTGAACTGCATTGTAATAGCCGTCAGTGTAACAGGCAACCCAGAAGGCATCGGCATGGACCTCCAGTCCTGTTGCCCGAATGTAAACGTCCGGTGAGGTCGGGTGTGAGCAGTAGTCCTTGTGGACCGCAATTATGCGGCTCTTGGACAATGGCACGGTGAAAAGCCCGAAGAAGGATAAAGTGTAGGGCTGGACGGTCAACCACCTCAGACTGTTGGTTTCCAGCAGACCTGATATATGGCCGATTTTAATGCGTGAAATGTGTCTATCCCCTGTCAACCATAGGGTGTCCGGTCCTCGGGGCTTAGAAGTCTTTGCAGAGCGTATAATATCGGATTTTACACGCTGGAGTGCATGGGGGTCTATCTGCTTCAACTGTTTCGACCTTTCCTTGCTTGAATTTCTGAATGCTGCCACTCCCATCAGGTTCTTGATTAGCAGCGATGCGAAGTAAATGCCAATGAATAATACGAATATAATAGCGAAGGTCTCGCTCTGCAAGAATTCTCCAACCCAATCACCACTGCCTCCCCCACCGCCTTCTTCGCTCATAACCTTGGTAAATCCTTCATAGGGTCTGGCGGTTCTTCAAAACCAGCAGATATGTCCGTGCCATAGGCATCCATGTATCGTTTCCATTCCTCTGGCCCACCTATCCAGACCATCTTCATGAAGTCTACAAGTGTGTATAAAACTGCCACACCCAGAATGGTGGGGGCCATCACAATCACGAAGAAATGCCACCAGTCGTTCTCTCTAAGGTCGGACCAGTCCACATTGAAAAGGATTGCACCAACGAGCATCAGTATGGCATACAGGCGGAGAATGTCCATAACCGAGAAGAATGCCCTGTGGGACCAGTGCCCCGGAGGGAACTTCAGCCCAAGATAGAAGAAATCAGCAGGGTCTCCCCCGAATTTCTTGGCAAGGGCCCCTACTATCGCCACAAAGGACAGTCCTGCTAAGACATACAGGAACATGACAACCATATACCACCAGCTAAAGAACTCCCATAGTGCTGGGCTTTCCCTTATCTGGTCAGGAATTATATCCACTATCTCCCTCTCAGCATCTTTCCCTTCATCGCAACTGCACCTGCCATTTTAAGCGGAGTAAATGCCATTGACAATCCCCAATTAGGTTTTGATGCCAAATCCCTTACCTGTTCCCAATCACCATACATGGCGGCAGTGAGTAGTCTCTGGGCACCCCAGATGACGCTGACTGCAATTGAAAATACGATGAAACCCATCAGAAATACGACTACTTCAAGGGCGATGGCTACCACATATTGTAATCTATGCACAAGGTATTCCAGCATGCCTGCAATCATTGGTGCCAACCATTCCACTATTCCGCAGGTATCGAACATTACTGATTCAAAATTGAGTGCGTTACATACTGCCGCTAAAGCACGAGTAGGCCAAGAAATTACTGCCGGTGCCCCACAACTATCCGCATGCTGTTCACACCTCCTTAATTCAGCATCAACGAAATCAAGCAATTTCTTCAGGTCCGAATCTGGTATTCCTCTAAGTTTGCTCCATGCGATGTCCTTGCCGTTGAGCCGTGCCGAAGCATCGGTTATCCAGAAATAACAGTCCTGAGTTTCCGTTCCTGCCAAACAGTCGGCTTTCACCTGCTCTATGAAGGACAATGCCTCGTAGACAGTCATGTCCTCAAATACGACATCATTCAGTATTACGGTGACATTGATTATCCATGTGCTCTCATAAAAGACAGGGTTTGCCAGTGCCTTCGTCCCTGCATCAATATCAATTGTATGAAAAGCTCGGAAATGCCTGTAATCTGGTGTAAGGAAGAAACCGTCATCCTCTCCCCAGTATTGATATTGTTCAAGAGGGTTGCCGGTAAAA
>CEPX01179807.1_pt1 | contig 10145 bp, 11 predicted proteins | sample 361361 | NCBI WGS metagenome assembly CEPX01 (sample SAMEA2619974, study PRJEB7988) | marine metagenome | biome: marine biome (ENVO:00000447); feature: mesopelagic zone (ENVO:00000213) & marine oxygen minimum zone (ENVO:01000065); material: "saline water (ENVO:00002010), including plankton...
TGGAAGGATATCCAAAGTCTGGCTGTGAAGGTAACCTCAACGGATCAAGCAAGACAAGTTATTTTGGATTATACTGAAGCAGAAGGCATTGAGGTATTGGACACAAACTTTGATGTTACTGAGGAGACAAATTTGTTGTCTGGTTCAACGTATTTTGTCACTCACTCCTTGTGTTATAGCTCCCAAAAGTGGATAGCAATTGCCGAGCCAGCAGAATTGGATTCTCCTGATAGTTCCTGGGATTATCCAGGAATGACCTGTATACGAGCGAGATACAGGATAGAGCAAGATTTGGTTTCTTCCCTAGTAGAAAACAACTGTGGATGAATTTTCGGAAGGGGTGGTTATTCTTGATGACCAGCGGAACCTAGATGGGGAGAACTCCTTCTTCATTATACTGAAGAATGAATGGTGTAATTCTTTTGCTTTAGCATAAAAATATTTTTTCCCCAAGAGATAGGAAAAAATATTTTTAATAATATTTTATTTTAAATTTCCGCCTCGAATACTTTTTTGGTACTAAAATGTCAATGCCCACGCAGGGATTTCATAAACGTCACCACAATATTTAAAAAGTTTCTTGACATTGACGGATTATGACTACTGAAACTCAACAAATTGTTCAAGAACTCAAAGCTATTCGTAAGGACGTTGAATTTATCAAAACCCATATGTTTGACCCGGACACCATTATGACAACAGAGGAAGGACGACGATTCGAGCAGGCAATGCACGAGTTAAAAGAAGGGAAAACAACCCCCCTTGCTGCCGTGAAAGAAGAATTAGGGTTGTAAGATGCTCTCTGTTGAGTTATCCAATTCTGCTAAAAAATTCCTGAAGCATATTCATCCCCCATTAGCCAAACGTCTTGTTGACAGAGTAGAGAAACTTGCTCAGGATCCATTTCCTAAAGATGTTAAAAGAGTGGTTAATAGGAAGGAAAAAATATTTCGTGTTCGGGTTGGCTCTTATCGTATTCAATATTCTGTTTTCTTTGACCGAAATTTATTGTTTATTTCAGATATCGATAAGCGGGAACGTGCGTATTAAAAAACTGCCCACGCCGTGTGTTAATCCAAAATGTAGTATTTTATCTCATACTTCTGGTAACCATTGCGTGTATTTCAGTCCCTCAAAATTTCTATTGATTTCATCATATTCTTTACCCACACCACAAGAATAAGCAGCAGCTTTGTAAGCTTGTCTTTCACAGTACCATTTTAAATTAAATTCTACGTGTTTTTTATGAACTCCACGTTCTTTAATAATACTTTTAAATCTTCTATACTTAATAATCCCAAAAATGGTATGTTGGGGAGCTAAGCCCATGGCTACTCCTGTTACCATCATTTCAGCTGTTTGAAATGCTGGTGATAAATTCTCATATAATCCTAAATTGAAAATCATGTCCGCTCCTAAAGTAACTGCAGTAGCTGTAGGGATTATTCCATGCGGGGCTATTCGTACAATATTTACCAATTTTTCTAGAGGATTCATAATGAAGTATTTTTGTTCCGTTTTTATAATACTTCTCAGAGTAATTGTGTACTTTTCCTTATCATTATTTTTTTCCCCAGAAATAAAAATGCCCACGCCGAGGATTGAACTCGGGTCTCAGGATCCGCAATCCTGTGTGCTTTTCGGCTTACTTATGTAAGTATCCACTATACCACGCGGGCTTGGAAAAAAACATGTAAGAATTCTTTAAATATATTACTATGAACTAGGATATTCAGGTAACTTGTTAGGATCATATTTAATATCGTTACCTTCATACACAACTAATGAAGGTTGTGCTCTAATCCGACCACTTTCATAATGCAATTGTTTTTCAGCAGTGGGGTCACATTCAATGAATGCTCTTTTATACAAATCCCACAATGTATGCGCTTCAATACTATCTCCAAAGAACATAGACATTTGTAAAAGAACTTCAACACCATGAGAAACTTCAGGAACATTATGATGCTTTAATCCATGAGTAATCAAGCGAGCTTCTGCTACTACTAACTCTTCAGCGGTAAGTGATTGCTGACCATTCTTTCTTTCAAATACATGCATTGCCATCGGCCAGAAAATCTATGCTGTATATATAAACATTTTGCGTGGAAATTTATTTAAGTAATTCACATCCACCAGCAGGTAAGAATTTAGTAATATCATCAAGTTCTCCATCTTTCAATTTAGAACGAATCTTTTTGGCCATGTCACTTTTTTTGAATTTTCCAGGTATTACAACAATATGTTTCTCAGCATTTTTTTTAACAGCATCAACAGGTCCGCCAATAATGATACCTTCTTTCAAACCGATAGCCATTTCCAATTTTGGATGAACGTATGTTGTTTTTCCATACACCATGAAAGATCCTTTACCAACATATTCTCCTGATTGTGCTTGCTTAGTCACTTGCTCGGGTTTAACATAGAATACTTTAGTGGATGCTAATCCTAATTTCCATGCTCGTGAATATGAACCAGTCGCTTGTGCAATTTCATTGATAGTATCTTCTCCAGCTTCCTGACCATTTTTGATAATGAAAAATGGTGAGCCTGCCATGTCAGTGTGAAATACTAAATCTTCTTTATCGGTATGTTTCTTGACAACAATTTCATTCGACGTGGCATCTTTCCCGCCAATGCAAAGAAATCCTTCAGAAGAGATGAACCAATGGAATTTTTCATACCATTCCTTCTTTCTGTTAACTTTTTCTTCTTTTAATTTTTCTTTCTCCCAAAATTGCGTTTCTTGTTGCTTTAATTTTTCTAATTCTTTCTTATACTTTTCAACAGTTTCAATGGCACCTTCTCGTTTCTTTTTTGCTTTCTTCGCTTTATCAAAGTAGACACTAGCGTTTTCATGTACAGATTTGTTCAGGAAGAGTTCTACTTTCATATATGGTTTATTTCTTTCTGTATTATTAAATGTTTTTAAGAATTACCGATAGCCAGGGTGGGATTCAGATACTGGCGCACGCCGCTGAAAGGCTTCGGGTCAAGCAGGTACACTCACTTCGTAAGTGTAGGACCCTCAGGCGGCTCGACTCCGGGTATCATAAAAATGTTACTGTCGTCAGGGCGCCAGTATCAAAAATAATTCAGAATTAACAATCAGGAACTCTGCTAGTGACTAAAGCCATCTCAGTGCAGGTGAAATCTTCCTTGTTAACAGTGACAACTGGTGTGAATTTCACTTGTCTAATTTCACCGTTCTGTTCTTTGTTATATTTGATGTTTTTAGAATGTGTGCCAGTCTTATCCATCGCTGCTTGAAGGGGTTGAGAAGTTGTTCCCTCAGTGGTAATCATGTCAAGAAGAACTCTGGTTACTTTAATGTTATTTCCATTTTGTAACGTCACTTGAATGTTTGATCCATCATAACATAACTTCTTTCCACCGTCGTCAGCAAACGCTAAATTGACATCAACTGCACAGGTAGCTGCAACTTCAACTTGAGCTTGACCGAAGTTCATCACAACGACACCGACAGCTACTGCGAAACCAATAAGAAGTAATGTTGCCACGATAGGTGCAATAGCTTTTTTATCCATCCTCTTAAACATTCTTGAAGGATAGTTTTGGTCTTTAAATGTTTTTTGATGTACCAAAGATAGAAAGCTTTTTATTTCGTCCAAAGAACATTCCTTTATGCAAGAAAAAGAGGCAGTTGCAATACTTAAAAAGTATGCTCCTAATCCAAAAACATTCCAAGTAATCTTACAGCACGGGAAAGCCGTACAGCAAGTTGCAGTTATTATCGCACAGGATATTAAAAGACGTCGGCATAAAGTTGATTTGCAGTTAGTGAAAATGGGTTGTCTTCTGCATGACATGGGACATTTCTGGTATCCACCAAAGCATCCTGATGTAATTAGGCACGGATTGAAAGCTGCTCAGATTTTAAAAAAGGAAGGATTTCCAAAATTAGCAAAAATTGCCGAGAGGCATATTGGCGTTGGTATTTCTAAGCAAGATATAATAAAAGGTAAATTGAATTTGCCAAAACGGGATATGTTGCCAAAAACGATTGAAGAGAAAATTATTGCTTATGCAGACAATATGATTCATGGTGATCGTATTTCTACTGTTCGTGAATTGTCAAACATGTTTAAGAAATTCAATAAAGATGTACGTGAACGTGCTAAGAATTTACATAATGAAATTGAGAAGTTACGTGGTGGGAAGGAGTTTATTTGAATTGTTCCGAAAATAATTTAAAGTTTGTTTTCTTTTGATTATTATGGCACACGAAATCGTCAAACACCAGGATATTTGTGGTGGAAAATCTTGTATTAAAGGCACTCGTATTAGGGTTATTGATATTGTTGAGCGATACAAAATTATCAAAGAATTACCAGAAGATATTGCCAGTGTATTTGATATTCCTCTAGACGCAGTTTTCTCCGCTATTTCTTACTACTACCAACATCCAAAAGAAATCAGGTATGAGATAGAACAGGATAAGGAATTAGTTAAGAAAATGAGAAGTGAAATGGTTGCGTATGCAGGCTAAATTCTATGTTGATGAAAATGTTCCTGTAATTATTTCTAAAGTACTAAAGAAAAGAGGGATTGATATCCTTACTGCACGAGATGTTCGTATGCTTGGAAAAAGTGACCATGATCAATTATCATTTGCAGTGAAAGAACAGCGAGCAGTCGTAACGCACGATAGCGATTTTCTAAAAATGGTTGTCAAAGAAAAGAGAGAGCATTATGGTATTTTATTTTTTACAAAACAAACAGAAATAGGAAAAGCAGTGGAAGAAGTTGAACGTGTTCATTTAGCATATAATGGAGAAGAATTGAAAGGGTTGGTATTGTTTCTACCGCAGAAGTGATTAAATACCTTTCCCCGTATTTATCATCAATCTCATCCTTCCATCTAATGGGTTTACTTCTTTTTCGTCAACCATTTGCATGTACAATGCAAGACCTATAGCTCCAGATGGTTCAGCCATTATGCTGTGTCTGTCAAATGTTCGGTGGGCTTGAGTGATATATCGTTCTTTAACTTTGTGAGATCCCGTTCGTGCACCAGTGAATGAAAAATGTTTTAGACCAGAAATATCATGTCTATCTAAAACTCGGAATGGTTTATATGGTGCTACTACCTTGTCAGCTTGACTGTCTGGTCGTTCAGGTTCGGCGCCTAGCACACTAATGTTTACCAATTTTGGTAATGAGATTTTTAATCTTGGATCTGCTCGCTTATTTGCTAAATATAATCGAACATTTTTCTCTTGCCACGTTAAAAAGTTCTCTTTCAATCTGCCACTACCATCTGCCATGTAAATCTCATCAGGATCTTGATTAAATGCCTCGTGAACAAGCCAATCATAGAAGATTTCTTGAGGGCGAAGTCCAACAATGGAAGTTAAATCAATACCATTAGTATTATCAGTAAGTGTTCTAATATCTTCTGGTGAGAGTGGTCTATCTGCCCAATCTGTCTTGTAAAGTTCAATAGCTAAACTCTTCAAATACTCTTCACGCTCCTGGGGGGTTGTGGTGTCAATGAGAATTTTTACTGGTGGTAATGCGTATTTGTCAAATTGTCTTGCAAGGGCATTTCCTTCGTTTCCAGCTGTCATAATGGTAACTCGCGGAACGCTGATGACTTCAATATCGATCGCGTTTCTTTGCAGAAGCAGTAATTCGGCAAAATCTCTGTAAGCAGCAGTTATTTCCCAGGCAGGTCGGTCTTTATGTGTCCCAGTGGGATTAACTGATTCGTCTTTGACATATAAAACACCGTACCCCTCGGATGTCAAATCTAGTGGAATAACTGGCGTTGCATTCCATTCAGGATCGTTAGGGTCGTTTTCGCTAAATCGAGGGATTTCATCTGCCCACTTCTCTGCTAATTCCCATGTCATAAATTCTTGGTATGGTACTGTTTTAATGATTTGTCTGTCTAGCATTTTACTTACTTCATTTTTCATTTGCTTTTTTATAAAACTTCTTCATGAAAATGAAGCAACACCACTGACGCTCGGCGGGGTGGGGGTTGCCCCCTCCGGGGTGCCGAGTAGGACACGAAGTGGCCGTCGAGCAGTCATTAGTGTTGTTGCTGAATGAATCTGTCTTTGATCGATACTTTTATACGACGAAACTTTGACTTCGGGCATAAAAGTCCCGCCAATCTGCGATTTGCGATACTTTTATAAACAAAAACCTTAACCTTCAATCTATAATAACAGAGGGAAAATGACACGAATTAAACAACTAAACTTACGGGGCTTCAAAAGTTTTGCTCACAAGACCGAAGTGTTATTTGATGATAAGTATAATTGTATCATTGGTCCCAATGGTTCTGGGAAATCTAACATTGGTGATGCACTCTGTTTTGTTCTTGGCCGTTTATCAGCAAAATCTATGCGGGCTGAGAAAGCAGCTAACTTAGTTTTTAACGGCGGAAAAAAGGGTGCAGCTGCAAAAAACGCAAGTGTTGAAATTGTGTTTGATAATACCATGAAAGTTTTTCCGTCTGATGACGACCATGTTCGAATTTCTAGGACAGTCTCTGCAAGCGGAGGCTCGAAATATCGAGTAAATGGTGAAAAGAGAACACGAACGGAAGTTCTTGATTACCTCTCATTAGCTAAGGTAAACCCGGATGGATATAACATAATTTTACAGGGTGATATTACACGGTTCGTTGAGATGCCTGCTTCTGAAAGAAGGAAAGTTATTGAGGAAATTAGTGATGTTTCTGTCTATGAAGAAAAGAAACGTAAGGCGATGTTAAACTTGGACAAAGTTGACGTCAAATTAAACGATGCGCATATCATTTTGAAAGAGAGAAAAACGTATCTTAGAGAATTGAAAAAAGATCGTGATCAGGCATTACAATTTAAGGAAGTAAAAGATAACATTGATTCTAATAAAGCTACATTACTATCTATGCAGATTAATGAAAAAACAACTGCATATGAAAAGTTTGACACAGAATTAAGTTCTCATGGTGGTAAGATTGAAAAAATAGGTAAACAAATGCAGGAGTTGCATGAAAAAATTGCAACTGAAAAAGAAAATTTGAAATCTATTAATCAAGATATTGAGAAGAAAGGAGAGAAAACGCAAGTTGAAGTGCATAAAAATGTTGAAGAATTGAAAGTAAAATTAGCAACTGATCAAACACGATATCAATCATTGAAAGAAGAATTGGAAAAAATTTCACAGAGGAAAGCTAACATTGAATCTGAACTTGGTGAGCATAAGAATCGTATCACAGGTAATGTTTGCGAAATGAAAGATATCAAAGACAAAATTGCAAGTCATGAAAAAGAATTAGCGAACATTGCAACAAAAACTGAGTCGTTCAAAAAGAAAAATAACATTGAGCAAACTACTGACATTGAAAAGGAAATTGAAACTATCGACGCATCCATTGAAACGAAACAGGATAACGTACACAAAATGCGGCAGCAGCAACAGGAATTATTACGTGAGAAAGATAAAGTTGAGTATCAATTACAATCTGTGGATGAACGTATGGAGAAAGTTCAACATATTGCTAAGGAACAAAAGCAGCAATTAGTTGAATTGCAGAAGCATAAGAAAAATTTTAAAACAGCTACGTTGCGACTGAACACGTGTTTAGAACAAGATAGTAGTTTTGCCGCGCAAATTGGAAATGCTCGATCATCCATATTATCGTTGCAGGAGAAAGAAGTAAAGTTACAGGCTCAAACTGCAAGTGCTCGTGAAGGATTATCACGAAGTATGGCGGTGAACAAAGTTCTTGATCAAAAAGATATCAAAGGCGTCTACGGAACCATAGCCCAGTTGGGTACAGTTAAAGGTAATTATAATACTCCTCTTGAAATTGCTGCGGGAAGTCGAGCTGATAATATTGTTGTTGCGAATGATAAGACGGCTGCTCAATGTATCAGTTACTTAAAGAAAAATAAGTATGGTTCTGCTTCATTTATTCCCATTAATAAAATAAGATCTCAATCAATTTCTGTTGAAGATAAGAAATTATTGAAACACGAAGGTGTGCATGATTTTGCTGTGAACTTAGTTCAGTTTGATTCACAGTACAAAAAAGCGTTTGAATTTGTTTTCGGAAGAACGTTAGTTGTTGATTCTATTGAAACTGCCAGGAGCGTTGGTATTGGAACTGCTCGAATGGTTACTCTTGACGGTGACATGGCGGAAACAACTGGAGTCATGCGCGGTGGATTTCTGCAGAAAAGAGCAGGAAGTAGATTTGTTGGTCAGGGTGCTATTGACAGTCTGAATGAAGTTCAAAAAGAATTGGGAGAGAGTCAATCAATCATTTCTTCCCTAGACATCAAACGGTCTGCTAACGAGAAAGAAATTGAAACGTTAAGAAACCAGAAAAATGAACTTGAAGGTAGTATCGTTGCATTGGAGAAAGTGTTACATATTGATTCTGGTGATTTAGAAGCAAGTACTCAAACAAAGGCTGAACTTAAGAAATCGTTGGCTGAAGCTGATATACAGCTGAAAGAAGTACAGGAATCTGTCCGATCTTTAAACACTGAATTAGTACAATTAAAATCTGACAAGCAAAAATTACGAAGTCAAGTTTCTCAATTACGGAATCCACAGTTACTTGCGCAACTGCAAGCATTTGAAGAAACTCGACAAAAGTATCGAGAAGAGATGAGTGCATTGAAAAATCAGTTGGAAAATCTTGAGAAAAATAGAACGAACTTAATTGAACCAGAAATGGAGAAGTTTAATGAAATTTTGAAACAGCATGATAAAGAGTCGGAAACATTTACGAAAGAAAGAGAGCAGTTGAAAGAACGTATCACTTTGCAGGAAAAGGAACTTGAAGTCAAGGAAAAAGAAAGTGCTGAATTTTATGCTCAATATAAAGGATTATTTGCACAGCGTGAGAAAGTATCTGCGGGCATCACTGAATTTGAAAATAAGGTGAATCAATTGCAAGATAAAAGTAGAAAGCATGAAATTGATACGAATGTTATTTCGTTGAAAAGCGCAGAAATAAAAGCAAAACTTGCTGGATTGAATGAAGAATTTTCTAAGTATGCGAAAGTTAAATTGTTGAAAGGAAAAGAGATAGGTGAATTGCAGGCTGAAGTTCGTCGATTTGAAGTCATGTTGTCAAAGATGAGTGCGGTCAACATGAAAGCACTTGAGATATATGAAGAAGTTGATAAGGAATATCAATCTTTAATTGAGAAACGGCAAACGTTAATCGGTGAACGAACAGATGTGTTAACATTAATGAATGAAATTGAAACTCAGAAAAAGTCACAGTTCATGAAAACGTTTAAGACAACTAATGATCATTTTAAACGAATTTTCGGCACTCTGTATTCTAAAGGAACAGCATTCTTGGAATTGCAAAATCCGAACAAACCGTTTGATGCGGGAATGGATATTAAAGTGAAATTGTCTGGTCGTCGGTATTTAGATATTAAATCGTTATCAGGTGGAGAAAAGACTTTAACGGCTCTTGCCTTTATCTTTTCCATTCAGGAACATCAACCGGCTTCATTCTACGTATTAGATGAAATTGATGCAGCATTAGATAAAAATAATAGTGAAAAGCTTTCTAAATTAGTTGCTTCTTACGCTGACCGCGCGCAATATGTGATGGTTAGTCACAATGATTCAGTTATTGCTGAAGCTGATTCTTTGTATGGGGTAAGTATGACCTCTGAAGGAATTTCTAAAGTAACTAGTTTGAAAATATAAACTCAGTTATCTTTCGAACTACTTTCGAGTGATAATTTTTGTAAAACTTTTTAAATACTGCTTCTTATGAGTGTTATATGGATATAAGAAGCACTGCAATGGTTGTTGCTCTAGGGCTCGGTTTTGGCTTTTCTGGCTCTATTGGTGACTTCCTTTCACGGACGGTTTCTGCAAGTATGAGTCAATTAGAGGAAATGACGCGCGAGCCAGTTGCACAGGTGTATGCAGGTAATCCAGTAGTTATCAAAGTGGATTATCACAAGCAAAATATTTCTTTGCCTGAATTAGTGGAAAGATACCAAGAAAATAACAAAGTGTTGCCTCTTGAAAGAACTTTGGTTATACATAAATTCACCCACACTCTCGGTGCGTATTTGAACAAAACCTTACTCAAGCAATATCCAGTTGCTTTCGGACGCAATCCAAATGGTGATAAAGTAAGGGAA
>CEPX01188779.1_pt1 | contig 10145 bp, 7 predicted proteins | sample 361361 | NCBI WGS metagenome assembly CEPX01 (sample SAMEA2619974, study PRJEB7988) | marine metagenome | biome: marine biome (ENVO:00000447); feature: mesopelagic zone (ENVO:00000213) & marine oxygen minimum zone (ENVO:01000065); material: "saline water (ENVO:00002010), including plankton...
GGTGATGTACGCGGGGCAAACGGTGGAGCACGCGCAGGCGAGAGACATATTCAAGTCACCCAGGCATCCGTATACCTCAGGCCTGATTTCGTGCGTTCCTCAACCACCAACCGGAGAAGAGGAAGGCAACCGGCTCACCAGCATTCCTGGCGCCGTATATGCGGCTCAAGAAGAAGGCGGCGACTCGTGTCTGTTCGCTCCTCGATGCCCGATTGCTCAAGAGTCTTGCTCAACGCAAGCTCCTGCAATGGCCACGTCGGAGAACGACCACTTTGCCCGTTGCACGTTCTCCGGCGACGTAACTGACGAAATCTGGGGCGAAGGCGAGGCCCGGAACGAAAGGAGCGCCGACCAACCCGCTGAACCCGTGCTCACTGCTCGAAACCTGCGACGATTCTACGGACGCCAGCGTAAGAAATACGGCTTTTTCGGTCCGCAGGGCAGACCTCCGGTCCGCGCCCTTGTCGGCATCGACTTTGAGATCGGGTCAGGGAGGACGTTGGGCGTGGTTGGTGAAAGCGGCTCCGGCAAGACAACCGCCGCGCGGGCAGTTGTGGGTTTGGTGCCACGGAGTGGCGGTGAACTCCAATTGAACGGCGACGATCTGGCGCGAAGCGTAGAGAAGCGAACCGGCAGCCAACGAGCCGCTATGAGGATGGTGTTTCAAAACCCGACGGCTTCGTTGAATCCTAGGCTTCCCGTCCGCCATGCAATCATTCGATCTCTTCGCAAGCTAGCGGGTCTCACCAGGGAGGAAAGCCGCGATCGCGCATTCGAACTAATGGAAGCTGTTGGGCTCGATCCTACGTATCTGGATCGTCACCCTCAGGAACTCAGCGGCGGAGAGCAACAACGCGTCGCGTTGGCGGGAGCGTTTGCCGCCAGTCCTGCCCTCATCGTCGCCGACGAGGCGGTCTCAGCGCTGGACGTATCCGTTCAAGCGCAGGTGCTCAATCTCCTTGAAGAGCATCAACGAGAAACCGGAACGTCGTATATGTTCATTACCCACGACCTGGGCGTGGTCCGTTATGTGTCTGACGATATCCTCGTGCTGTACGCGGGCCATGTGGCCGAGTACGGTCCGGCCGAAGCGGTGCTTAACGCGCCGTCGCATCCATACACCGAGGCGTTGTTGTCCGCGGCGCCGGTTCCGGATCCGGACGCCGAACCCGAGCACATACGCCTGGAAGGGTCTGTTCCGACTCTACGATCCGCATTCAAAGGATGTGCGTTCGCCGGACGGTGTCCGAGGAAAATAGGCGAAATCTGCGACACCGCTCCACCGACGCGTCAGGCGGGAACCGGACCGGGACACGACATCTACTGCCACATACCTCTGAGACAACTAGACGCGATGGATTCGAGCGAACTCGCTCGCGAAATCGCGTCGACGCCCGCAGACTGATTTCTGGATCATCGGGTCGGTAGAAATGACGGCAAGCCTTGTCGCCCGGAGCATCCTCTTTATTGCTGTTTTCAGCGGTCGGGCTGCCCTCGTGATCGTTGACTTTCAACCTCCGTCCTCGAAGTTGTGGACGCGCTGGGAGACACCGAGTTATGGACATAAAAGAAGCTCATCCGCCAGAGAGCGGGCTGGTCGGAGGTGCGGGCGTACTTTCTGAATAACAGGATGACTTCCGCCTCCCCGGGGTCCGCGATGAAGAGACCTACGGCCATCCCGCCCGCGATTGCAAGGACCACGGGTGACGCGATCCAACCGACGATGACTGTGAACGAGATGTGAGGACAATTGTGTAGAGGTTGGCGTGAATCGACTTCCGGGGTCGACCGTGATGTGCCGCCGATCCCCATTCGGCAACTGCTCCGCTGGCAGTGTAATAGCTGGTGGCGGCGAAGGTCCCAATTATTGGGTCATGTCGCGTGAGAGAGCCGTGATGGCGGGAATTCAATGCAAGATTGCATTCCGGACCATGTTGGTGGCGCCGCAAGGTGATCGGAGAGAGTTTGGCGCCATGTAGTTTATTTGACTGCATCCGAATAGGATGTTAGAGTTGCGGCAATTGACGATCAACCGCCAGAATCGTGATAGCTGTCCTTGAATCGAGTTGGCGGTGCGGTGGCAACCGGATTGCAGGTTCATCCGAAGCGTTCGAGGATGACAGCCCAAACGGAGGAATTGTCATGGCAAGATCTGATGACCCTTGAGGCAGACACGCCATAGCTGAGTTGCTTGAACCTTTCGTGGACCGCCTCAACTGCCAGCAGTTTATGGGTTCCATCTCTCGATAATCACACTCGTCAACACCCCCCGCGTGCGCCAATCGCCGCACATCCGCTCCCGCTAGGTTTGTCCCCACTCCGTGTCGAAGTCTGTTCGCCGCAGGTCGCGGATGGAATTCCCAGACATGCCGCCAGACATCGGATACCGGCAGTGCCCTGCACAGATTGGTGATGCGCATCTCAAATACGATTGATCGGATGAGTTCTATGGGCGTCTCTCCGACCGCAGCGAGCCCGATTTGGCTCGACAGCCCCAACCCATGGTTCAAAACGAGGAGGAAATCTTGTTAAAACCACATCCCAGAGTCAAATGGTTGTTGTTCTTAGCAGTGAGCTTCGCGGCGGCATTAGCTGTTGCCTGCACCTCAGAAGTAGAGGTGCCCGTGGAAGTCATCAAAGAAGTCGTCAAAGAAGTGCCTGTTGAGACAGAGGTTATCAAAGAGGTGGAGGTTGAGAAACTAGTCGAAGTAGACAAGATTGTCGAAGTGGACAAGATTGTCGAAGTGGACAAGATTGTCGAAGTCGATGTGATCAAAGAAGTCGTCAAAGAGGTGGAGGTCGTCAAAGAAGTCGAGGTCATCAAAGAGGTGGAGGTGATGGTAGTCGCCACACCAGTGGTTGCCACGCCTTTGGTGGCGCCGAGCGGACAGAAATACGGCGGCACGGCGAAACTCGGAGTCATCGACTTTGGGACCCTGGACCCGGCCCTTATGGGTCTGTCAGAGGGAAGCGCCTACTACGCCGAACTCACCTACGACAACGCAATCGTGACGGGTTTCGACGGCACCCTCATACCGTGGCTGATCGAATCGTGGTCGGCGAACGCCGACGCATCGCAATACACCTTCGGGGTTCGCGAAGGTGTGAAGTTTCACAGCGGGAAGGATCTGACGGCGGAAGACATCAAGTTCACGTATGATCGCGCACTGGACCCGGCGACGGCGTCTCCTCTCCAGGGCCAGATCGACTTCATCACGAACATAACCGCCGTCGATGACCGTACAATCGTGATGGACCTGGACGGCCCCAACGCCTTCCTGCCCGCGACCTTCACGATATATCACTCCAGAATTCTCCCGGCCAATCTCACCAGCCAGGAGGTAACCACCGGTGAGTACGGCACGGGCGCGTTCACACTGGGTGAGCACAACCCGGCGGAGCGCACGGTCCTGAATCGTAACCCCGATTACTGGAGGACGGGTTATCCATTCTTGGACGAAGTCATCATGTTCTACATGCCGGAGATGACGACCCGGGTCGAAGCCATCAAATCTGGCGCCATCGACGCAGTATTCGGTCCGAGCTTCGCAGCGCTGGAGACCCTCGCTGACAACGACAACGTGGTAGTGAAAGAGGCGGCTTCCGCCACGGTTCGCGTCCTTGACTTCCACACCAACACGGCGCCGTTCGACAACAAGAATCTGCGAAAGGCGTTCCAGTACGCCGTCGATCGCGATTTCGTTCGAGAGGCAGGTCTGTTCGGGCGCGGCATCAATGCCAACGACCATCCCGTGGGAATCAACGACGAGTACTACTGGGATGAACAGCCCATCATCCAACAAGACATAGCCAAGGCGAAAGAGTACCTGACGGCCGCCGGCTATCCGGACGGTTTCGACACCGTGCTGCATACGTCGGACTTCAGCCAGATGCTTCAGGTGGCGCTGGCGTTCAAGGAATCGGTCGCGCCGGCCGGCATCAATGTCGAGGTTAGCAACGACGACTCGACCACGTACTGGGAAGAGTCTTGGATGAATCCGTGCTGCCCGTTCGTCGCCAGCTCGTGGAGCGCGCGTCCGGCAAACCAAGCTCTCAGCGTACAGTTGAGGAGCGGTGGGGTGTGGAACGAGTCCTACTACAACAACCCTCGCTTGGACGAGTTGCTTGATCTGGCAAACGCCGAGCCTGACTTCGCTACTCGTAAAGAGTACTTCCGCGAGATACAGGAGATGTTGATCGAGGACGTTCCCGTACTCTACCTGATGCACCCGCCCGTGATCGTTGCCCACCGGAGCCGAGTCCAAGACGTTCAAGCCCACCCCGGCTTGTCTGAGACATTCATCGAGAACTGGTGGATTCAAGACTAAACTCCTGAAACTCTAGATACACCCGTGCGTCCCGGCGCCGACCTTCGTGTCGGTGGCCGGGGCTGCGGGGGCATCATTTGTTCGGGGATCGCCGCCACCCTAAACTGCCTTGGGACGATTCCGTGGCGACCTGCAGGTGACCTGCCCAGGACCGGGTCCAAGCGCGGACAAATCGCTGTTGGGCTCCATTGCCCGGGACTCCCTCGCTATCTGTTTCAATTTAATGTTCACTGCCAATCGGCTAATTAGCTCATAACTGGAGACATTTGCCATAGCACGCTTCCTCGTCGTCCGGCTGGCCCTGATAGTGGTGACACTCGTGGCCGTTTCCTTGATCATCTTCTCGGTCACAGAGTTTCTGCCCGGAGACGCCGCGTCAATACTGCTTGGCCAGCAGGCCACGCCGAGCAATCTGGAGAACCTGCGCCACAAAATGGGCTTGGATCGCGGCGCGCACGTTCGTTACCTGGACTGGGTTGTCGGCTGGCCCGAACGTGAAGGAGCGGTATTCAAATCCACCGACGGCGGCTCGACATGGCAGCCTGTGGGGACGGAAACCATCACGCCCATCACCAGAACGAGCTTCGTCACTGAAAAGGCGGGATGGGCCATTTCTGAAAAGCGCATATACAACACCGAAGACGGCGGCGCCCGTTGGAACCAACAGTTTCGATCAAAGAACAAACTGAACGCCATCGCATTCATGGATGAGTTGAATGGACTGGCGATCGGCGAGGCCGGCATCGTCTACCGTACCGAGGAAGGCGGAGTCCAATCTGAGGTGCAAGGGCAAGTGCTATGCGCGGGCTCTGTATGTGACGAGGAGATACTCTCCACGTGGACCCCGGTTGAGACCGGCATCGAAACGGCATTGACCGACATCGCATTCGCGGACGCTGCCCATCTTTGGATTGCAGGTGAAGATGGAGTCGTGCTCCGATCCACTGACGGCGGCGCGTCCTGGGATATGACAGATACAGGCGTCGACGCGACGCTATTGGCAATCTCGTTTGACACGGTCGACAAGGGCGTTGCAGTTGGGGAAGGCGGCACGATACTCGTGACCGACGATGGCGGCCGCACCTGGCGTCAGTCGGCCACATCGGCGTCGTCGCGACTGAATGGCATCGACTTTGCGGCCGATGGGACAACGTGGGCGGTAGGCGACAATGGAGCGATGCTGCGGAGCCGAGACGGGGGAGTCTCGTGGACCCAACTCGTCTTCGGCACGCCACTCACGAGTGCACTGCAGGCGATCGCCTTCAATGGCGCGGCGGGCGTGGCGGCTGGCGTCGACGGCACGATTCTGACCACGACAGACAATGGAGGTTCCTGGGCACGCCAGGAGATCCTTGAGGTTGGGCAAGACGAGGACGACAATCAACCGGCGCCTACGACCAGGCCATTGAATGACCTCGCGATGAACGTAAACGAGTCTGGCGAGATCACCATGTGGACCTCCTCCGACGACAATGTCTGGGAATGGGGTCTGCTTGGGGGCGATTTGGGCATTTCCCCCCGCTCAGGCGTCTCCATTTCGATGATGATTAAGCGAAACTTGCCCAACTCCGCCATCCTGGCCGTTGCCGCCTTCCTGGTGGCAGTCCCGACATCGCTCGCGGCCGGCGTGTGGGTGGGAGTGCATCCCGACACGAAGCTGGACCGGATCCTGAGCCAGGGAAGCCTGCTCACCATTTCACTGCCTGAGTTCGTGACCGGTGTGTTGCTGATCCTGATTTTCTCAGCGACCCTGGATTGGTTCCCGTCGTCGAGCATCATGCTGCCTGGCGAGAGCGTTTGGGACAGACCCGGAATACTGGTGTTGCCGATCCTAACTGTGACTGGAGCGCTGTTCGCCTACATCATGCGCATGGCGCGTTCCAATGTGATTGAGGTGATGAATAGCGACTACGTCCGCGCGGCCATACTCAAGGGTTTGCCCATGCATCGAGTCGTGATCCGGCACGTGCTGCCTAACGCTATGCTTCCAACCATAACCGTCATTGCCAATAACGTCGGCTGGATGTTCGGCGGGCTTATCATCGTTGAAAGCGTATTCGCTTACCCGGGCGTTGGGCGATTGCTGCTGATGGCAATCGATACTCGCGACGTCCGTCTGCTCCAGTCCACCGCGCTGGTCATCGCTTCTGTGTACGCCTTTAGCAACCTGGCGGCTGACATGGCCTACGGCGTGCTCAATCCACGGCTGAGGCTCGCCTAATGGCTATCCAGGAAATGAGCGAGCAAGCATCTCCCGGAGGCGCGAGCACTCTGCTTGGCGCGGCCGGTCGAAGCGTCCGGAGCGGGCTGTCAATCGTCCTGCGGACCAACTCGGGTCGCATCGGGTTCGCCATTGTCATGATCCACCTGATTCTGGCAGTATTCGGCCCCTGGCTGGCGCCATACTCCCCCACCGAATTCGACAGCGAAGACCTGAAGATCAGGCTCACAGGACCGTCGACGGACCACTGGTTGGGCACGGATCAGTTCGGACGTGACGTGCTGAGCCGTGTGGTGTCTGGGGCGCGCTCGATAATTTGGATATCGTTTGTCGGCACTGCTCTTGGCATAACGCTGGGCACCATCGTAGGGATGACCAGCGGGTACATTGGGGGTAAAGTCGACCAGATCATCATGCGAGGGGTCGACATACTCCTGGCGTTCCCCGGCCTGTTGCTGGCGTTGCTGGTGATCAACATTGGGGCCCAGCGCATCAACATGGAGTTGTGGCCGTCCAAAGAATCTTGGTTGGTCATTATCACCATCGGCATAGCTTTCATGCCGAACAACAGCCGCGTCATCCGCAGTGCGGCTCTTGCAATTAAACCCTTGGAGTTCGTGCAGAGCGCCCGCCTCCGAGGGGAGTCGTCCGCATACATCATCTTTCGTGAGATCCTGCCCAACATTATCCCCGTGGTTGCAGTGGAAGCGTCCATACGAGTTAGCTTCGCTCTCCTTCTCACGGCCGGCCTTGGGTTTCTGGGCCTCGGCGTCCAGCCACCGACGCCTGACTGGGGCTTGATGGTCAGCGAGAGCCGTCAGCACCTGTCAACCGCGCCATGGGCGGCGACGTCCCCGGCCTTGGCCATGGCTTCCCTGGTAATCGCGGTCAACTTGCTTACGGATGGCGTACGACAGGCGGTGCGGCTGCCAAGTTCCCAGGAGATATGATGACACAGTCACTCACGCCGGAAGAACCGCTACTAGATGTAGACGGGCTCGCGGTCACTTTCTACACCCCCAGAGGAGATGTCCGGGCCGTACGCGACCTGTCATTCGAGATTCGTCGTGGCGAAGTCCTGGGTTTGGTGGGCGAGTCGGGTTGCGGCAAGTCCACCGCCGCCTACGCGATCATGGGCTATTTGCCAGGCATTACCCGTGTGGAAGGATCTATCCTGTTCGAAGGCCGGGACATTACCCAAATGGGAGATTCGGATCTCCGTGAGTTGCGCGGCAACCGCATCGCAATGGTTTATCAAGACCCTGCAACGTCCCTAAATCCTTCAATGCGAATCGGACCGCAGGTCGAAGAGGCGCTGCGAGAACATCTCGACCTCGACAAGAACCAGGTCAGAGAACGGACTGTCGAGCTCTTTGAGAGCGTTCGACTAGCAGACCCGGAGACGATTGGCCGGCGTTACCCACACCAACTCAGCGGCGGAATGCAGCAACGAGTCGTCATTGCTATTGCGTTGGCTTGCGACCCACACCTCCTGATTATGGACGAGCCCACGACGGGCTTGGACGTCACCACGGAAGCCACGATCCTGGACCTGGTCGTAGAGCTCAAAGACAGGGTGAACGCGGGGATTCTGTTTGTAAGCCATAACCTGGGCGTTATCGCCAGGGTCGCCGATCGCGTGGCAGTCATGTACGCCGGCGAAGCCGTCGAACAGGCCCCGGTGAGAGAGCTGTTCAAGAACCCGAGCCATCCGTATACAGCCGGCCTTGTGTCTTGTTGCCCTCGGCCTCCCGGAGACGACGGCATAGAGCGTGAACTCAGCAGCATTCCAGGCTCGGTGCTCGACGCAGGGCTTGAACGAGAACAGGCCTGCCTGTTCGCCCCTCGTTGCCCCCTGGCGCAGGAGGCCTGCACGACGCAAGCTCCGAGGATGAAGGAAGTCGATGGCCACTTGACTAGGTGCCTGCTCAGCGAGGATGTGGACGCCTCCATCTGGGGGGAGGCCCAGGAACGGCAGAAAGAGCTTGCTCCCGAGGAGCCAGTGCCGGTGCTGAAAGCCGAAGGCTTGCGCAAGTTCTACGGCAGAAACCGCAAGAAGTACATGTTTTTCGGTCCGTCGGTGCGGCGACCTGTCCGCGCCCTTATGGATGTGGACATGACGGTCGGCGCAGGCCGCACGTTGGGTGTCGTGGGAGAGAGCGGGTCAGGCAAAAGCACGGCGGCTAGAGCTATCGTCGGGTTGATCCCAAAAAACGGCGGGACGCTGGAGCTGCGCGGCCAGGACTTGGAAGCTCGAGTCCAGCACAGGACCGAAGAGCAGCGCGCCGCCATGCGCATGGTGTTCCAGAACCCCACCGCTTCCCTCAATCCCAAACTGCCCATACGACACTCCATCATAAGGGCGCTGAGAAAGTTCGCTGGCCTGAGTCGCGGCGAAAGCCGGACACGCGCAGAGGAACTCCTGGAAGCCGTGGGCCTCGAACCGTCCTACCTCGACAGACCACCGTCGGAGCTAAGCGGAGGCCAGCAGCAGCGAGTGGCACTGGCCGGCGCCTTCGCCGCCAGTCCCGACCTCATCGTTGCCGATGAAGCGGTTTCGTCTTTGGACGTGTCCGTTCAAGCTCAAGTGTTGAACCTGTTGGAGCAACACCAACTGGAGTCAGGCAACTCCTACGTCTTCATTACACACGACCTGGGCGTGGTGCGCTACGTCTCAGACGACATTCTGGTCTTGTACGCGGGCCATGTTGCCGAGTACGGCCCATCGGAGGCTGTTCTCAGTGTGCCTTCACATCCGTACACCGAGGCGCTGTTGTCCGCGGCGCCGGTTCCGGACCCGGATGCCGAGCCTGCCCACATTCGTTTGGAAGGGTCCGTGCCGACCCTTCGGGCTGCATTTACAGGCTGCTTCTTCGCTGGAAGATGCCCGAGGAAGATCGGGGACATTTGCGACACGACACCGCCCCCGCGGCAGACGGGAACCGATGAAGGGCACGAGATATACTGCCACATTCCACTGGCGGAATTGTCCGAACTGCAGACCGATGCACCCACGCGTGATGTAGTGGCCACGACTGCAAACTGACCGGGACGATCGGTCGTTGACGGCGTCGATTGCCCGGCTTCGACGCACGGTTGATCGCGTGACTCACACTCAGGACCCCTGGGCCTCCTGCGGCCGCTGTGCTTCGTCTTCGCCACCGGAGGCGCCTGGGTTGTCGTTCAACCTGCCCGCGGTCTGTAACGCCCTGCGCAGCAAATACTCCATCTGTGAGTTGGCGCTGCGAAGATCGTCCGCCGCCCACCTTTGCAGTGAATCGAAGACAGCCGGGTCCAGTCGCAGCAAGAACGCTTTCTTCTTTGCCATGAGCGGTTATTGGTACAGCGTTCCGGTGTTGACGACGGGCTGCGCCTCTCTGTCGCCGCATAGCACGACCATCAGGTTGCTCACCATCGTCGCCTTACGCTCCTCGTCCAATTGAACGACCTCTTTCTTCGCCAGCGCTTCCAAGGCCATCTCCACCATCCCGACGGCGCCTTCCACGATCTGAGTCCTCGCCGCCACCACGGCCCCGGCCTGCTGACGTCAGAGCATCGCGCCCGCGTGTAGACCGTCAGCGAAAGTGGGACATATT
>CEPX01125162.1_pt1 | contig 10143 bp, 12 predicted proteins | sample 361361 | NCBI WGS metagenome assembly CEPX01 (sample SAMEA2619974, study PRJEB7988) | marine metagenome | biome: marine biome (ENVO:00000447); feature: mesopelagic zone (ENVO:00000213) & marine oxygen minimum zone (ENVO:01000065); material: "saline water (ENVO:00002010), including plankton...
CGGACACCTGCTCATATCTGGACAAAAAAGCGGGCCCCTGCCGCGGCCATCCGTCGGTTACCCTTGAAAACACGGCTGAGGGCTGGCGGCGGTTCTTTTGTCCCTTCCACGCCCGGGACTGGTGGGAATGGGCCCGCGAGGTCGCCCCGTGGCGGGACGCTTTCGAAAGCGGTCGCTACCTCTTATCCCCCCCGCCCGAGGAGTGGGAATGATTACCGCCGAGGCTTTGGAAGTCGCCGCGCTGGAGCTGGTGAGGGAACAACGCCGCGACGATGACGCCTCAGCGGCGCCGACGACGGATGAGGAGCTCGCCGACTGGGTGGAAAAAATAACCGGCCACCACATCCCAGCCCGGGCGGTGTGTGATGATCATCAGGCCCCGTTTCAATTTGTCGCTGATATGTTCTTCCACCGGATCTCCGACGCAATCGTCCTAGCGAATCGAGCCGGTGGTAAGACTGAATCCACCTCGGCTCTTCACCTCGCGAACGCCCGTTTTAAGCCGGGTTTCGAGACTTCGCATATCGGCGCAATCCAAATTCAAGCCTCGCGCTGTTACCGCTATTACAGGGCCGGTCTTCGGCATGCGGAGCTACGCGCCCGGGCTCCCGATCCTCATATCCGTGAGACGAGTTGGAGCAATGGCGCATGGATCGAAATTTTGCCGGGAACCGAGAGCCAGACGCAGGGCTCGCATCCTCACCTCGTGTCCTTCGACGAGCTGGACCAGGGGCGACGACAAAGCTGGGAGAACTCGAAATCGATGCCAGTGCCCTACCGCCTACAAAAAACGGGGCAGTATATCGCGACCTCGACCCGACAATCGTCGCTCGGGCTAATGCAGCGGGCGCTCGACGAGGCCGCCGAGGCGAAGACCCCTCTATTCACGTGGTGCGTTTTTGAGACTATGAAAAAGTGCGAATATTGCGTCGATGTCGACTCCGGCGAGCCGCCGGTGTGCGCACTCTGGAGCTGGTGCCGGGGCCGGGCTCGACAGGCTGACGGCTGGCGGACTCGCTCGGAGATCCTAAAACTGCTGGACCGTGTCGGCGCCGACACGTGGGAGGCTCAGCATCTTTGTCTAAGACCCGACGCGCGATCATTGATTTATGCGCCATTCTCCAGCTCGAACATTTCAACGGCGGCCGAATACGTTCCGGGGGCGGGGCCGATTTTGTATGGTTACGACTGGGGCTACACTGATCCGACTCATATTGTTCTGGCCCAGTACCGGGATGGGGCGGTGTTCGTGTTTGACGAGCTCACCGGCTCAGGCCGCAGTGAACGTGAGTGGGTAAGGGATCTCATTCGTCGAGTCTCGCTCCTGGAGGATTACGACGGGCCGACATTTGAACAGTGGGCGGATATGTGGGACCGCGGCGAGTGGCCGGCAGAATGGCCGGAAGTCTGGCCGACCATCGGCGCTGGGGATCCGAGCGCGGTCCAGTTTCGCGCTGAGGCGCGAAATCATGGCCTCCCGGCAGCAAGCGCGAAGCGGGTCGCTCATCGCGTCGTCACGGGACAGGATGTGCTAAGAGCGGCTATCCTAACAGCAGGCGAGCGCCGGAGATGGCTAGTGAATCCGCGATGCTCCGAGTCTATTAAGTCGTTCCAGGCCTACCGAGCGAGGGAACTTTCGGACGGCTCGTTTTCTCCCGAGCCCGACCCCGATCCTGCCAACCATACTTTTTCCCACGGGGCCGACGCGAGCCGCTATTTGGCATGGCGGCTCCGGCGGATGCTCGGCCTCGGCGGGGTGAACGAGGGTACCAATGACAGTAACGATCCCGGCGACGACTAAACCCAGCCTCTGGGACCGCCTCCGACGACGCGATCCGGGCCGGCAGCGGGCCCTGTGGTTGAACGAGAGCGGCGTCCTAGAGCGGACTGATCTACTTGCCGAGAACGAATCCAGCGCCTCGCTGCGGCGGCTTACCCGGACGAATGCCGACATGGTGGCCGTTCAAGACGCGATCTTTGCGGCGATTCGGATTCGCTCCCGCGCCGTGACCCGCCCCACGCTCCACCTTTTTCGCGGCGATGAGGAGCTCCCAGCGCATCCCGCCCTCGACGCGCTAGAACATATCAACGGGTCGTTAACGAGAATGCAGGGCATCGGCTATATCGAAACGCATAAACTGACATACGGCTCTGCCTATTGGATCAAGCGCCGTCTCGGCGGGGCGCGCGGGCCGGTAAAAGAGTTCGAAATCTGGCAGCCCGACCGCGTGAAGGTCGTCCCCACGTCGGAGGCTTCGTGGGTTCCTGAACGGTTCGAACTGCACCGTCGGGATGGCAAAATCGAAACCGTTCAGGCCGAGGACGTCGTGTGGTTTCGTCATCTCATTGATCCTCGTAATTTGCTCAACGGACTCGGGCCAATAGAGGCGATCCGCGTGAACGCAGACACTAACCTTGAAGCTCAGCGGTTTAATCTACGATGGTTCGACTCCGACGCGATGCCGGGGGCGCTTGTCGCCGTCCCCGAGGCGGGAGAGGGAGAACTGAGGCGGCTGGAGCGTGAAACGGAGAAGCGCTTTAGAGGCACCGATAACAAGCATAAAATAATGTTTGTTAACACGGAATCGATGAAACCAGTAGATCTCGCAAAAGTTTCCCATCGTGACATGCAGTGGGCCGAGCAGCAGCGCTGGACCGTGGAAACTGTTGGTCGAGTGTTCGAGGTTAGCCCAACGAAACTCGGCTCGCTTTCCAATGCGACCGACAACAATTCCCAGAACTATGACGCTGAATTCTGGGACATGATCCGTGACCAGATGAATGCCACTGTCGAGGAGCTTAACGCTTATTGGATAACTCCGGACTTTGGGCCGGAGTTCAAGCTAGCAGCTCGATTCGAGAACATCCCGGCGCTCCAGGCCGACGCCGAACGGACGGCACGCATTGACGAGATCCGCTTGAGATCTGCCGTGACTGTCATTAACGAAATTAGGGACCGTGACGGCCTCGAAAAAGTGGCGTGGGGGGGCGTTCCAATCGTTCCTAACAACCTCGTTTCGCTCGGTGCCGAAATTTTGCCGGACGCTGACGGGAATATTGACGAAGAGCCGATAGCGGAAGCGGCTACCGGGCGGCGGGCCCGCCGCCCGCGCACAGAGAAAACCGCCGAGGCCGCTTTACGGAGTGGATGGCGAGATCGCCTTCGCCGGGAAATGCAAAGCCTCTTCCTATATTTAAGCAAGCTGGACGAACTCACATCCGATGCCGTCGACGGGTTCCCGTGGTCAAGCTGGGAGCTGAAATATCGGAAGGGGGTCGAACGCGAGATCCTGGATGCGTATCTAGTCGGAATCGAGAACGTCCCCCGCTCGGAGGCCGTGGATACTCTCGGCCTCGCTATCCGGTATGCGGAGGCGCGGAGCGGCGATCTTTTGTCGCTGTCAGGGCGAGCCTCGACCGTGGAGACCACGCGAAAGCGAGTGCGGGCGCTCGTTGTTGAGAATCTCGAATCTGGCGGCTCACTCCGGACGCTTAAAAATTCTCTACGGGCGGACCCGCTGAGTTTTGGAACCCGTCGAGCTGAAACGATCGCTAGAACCGAAACGGCTACCGCTCTCGGGATGGGCAAGGTCGAGGGGTTCCAAAAATTCGGCCACGAAGGCAAGCGCTGGGTCACGGTTGGTGATGACCGCGTCGATGCGGGCGGGGGCGGTTCTCAGCCGTGCATCGATAATTCTGCCGCCGGACCGGTCGCCTTAGGCAGTCCATTCCCATCGGGGCACGACACAGTCCCAGCGCATCCTAACTGTCGATGCTCGATTCTCCCAGTTCGGAAAATGCCCAGCGATTGACAACTCCTACGCTAAGGGCGCACGGTAGGAGTTGTACGGGGCAGTTCGGATTCGTACCAGATGCCAAACCGGCTCCAGTCGCGAGGACACGTCCGCGACATTGATCCCGATGCGCTGACAGTTACCGCCATCCTTTCCACGGGCAACCTCGCCCGCGATGGGATGATCATCGAACAAGCCGGCTGGGACTTCACGGAATTCCGGCGGAACCCTGTTGTTTTGTGGGGCCACGACGATAGCTCCCTCCCGGTCGCTCGGGTAAAAGATCTCATGTCCTCTGAGCGCGAGACGACTGCGGTTATTGAATTCGACCCCGAGGATGAGCGCGCGGAGGCGCTGTTCAGCAAGGTCAGGCGGGGCTTCGTTAATACCATGTCGGTACGGTGGAACCCCCGAAAATGGGAGTCCCGAAAACTCGACGTGGACGGCGAAGAGCGGGAAGTAGTCGCGTTTACCGATCAGGAATTACTAGAGGCATCATTCGTCAGCATTCCCTCTGACCCCGGGGCGACCGTTCTCCGGGCAGACGGCTCCCGGCTAAACCTCGCCGACTTCAAAGACCCCGAACCAGCCCCCGAACCGGATACATCGGCCGCCGAGATCGAGCGTCTTCATGCTCGTCAGCTCATGGCCGTTATCGACACAGCGAGCGGCGTCATTGAATCGCGCTCAACACGTCCCGGCAGAATCCGCGCGGCGGTCATTACCGCGATCGCGGAGCGGCTCGGGAAAACCCCCGAACAAATTACGGAGGACCTTTTCAGATGACCGACTCAACAACGACCAAAGAGACTGGGCCCGAGCCCGCCGAAGAGACCGCGTTACTCAATCGGCTCTCGGAGTCTCTCGACAAGATCGCCGCCAACGAGGCCGCGACTGCCGATCTGGTATCGGCCGAAGTGAAGCGAGCTTTTGACCGGCTTGAACTCGGCACGCCATCGAAGACCACGAGAGCCGATCCTTCCGATCGAATGATGGATCCGTATACGGCCGATGGCTATCAGCGGGCTGACTTTGAGATGGCCCTGATGATTCAGGGAGGCGCCAGGCAGCTCAAAGAGGGCGCCGTTGACCTTGAGTTTCCAGAGGAATTCAGGGCCGCCGCGCAGTGGCATATCTTCGAGGATCCATCGACTCAGCGGATCTATCACGCGGACGCGAAGGGTCGCCCAACGAGGGCGATGGATACGGCCGAAAGTGGCTTCGGCTCGCAGCTCGTCGGCGCGTCTTACGCACGCGACATGTGGGAAGCTGCTCGGCAAACTGACACCATTATTAACGACATACGAACTATCGTAATGACCGACCCGACGACCTACGTTCCCATTGATGGTGCTTTGCCGGAGATGCTGTTCGTTAGTGAAAGCGCCAGTTCGAGCGCGTCAAACTATGCGACCTCGAAGACCGCGAGCAACAGGGTCACACTGACAGCGAAGAAGTTTAGTATCCAGTCGGTTTGGAGCGGGGAATTAAATTCTGACAGCATTATTCCTTTTACGCCCTTTTTGCGGCAGCAGCTCAACGAATCCGCCGCGCTCCATCTCGGATCGGCCATCCTGAACGGCGACGAAACGAACGCCGGCTCGGGGAATATTAACCGAGACGACGCCGATCCCGACGATACAAAGCACTACCTAGCGTGGGACGGGATCCGCCATTACTGGCTTGTCGACGACAGCGGACAAGGCGTGAATGAAGCCTCCGCCCTTGATACCGCAAATATAAATGTTGTTAGAGGCCGATTGAACGGAACCGATGACGACGTAGATGCAGCAGTCGGGAATATAAACTGGGGCACAAACGCCGCGAATCTGCGACTGGTTGCCGACTGGGCGACGTATATGGCGCTGCTCGACACCGACAAGGTCGTGAGTGTTGACAAGTACGGACCGAACGCAACCATCTTGACCGGGGAGCTCGGCCGAATTTTCGGGATTCCGATTCTTAGCCCCGGTTATGCCACGAAAACTGAGGCCGACGGGAAGGCCTCAGATACCGAGTCGAATAATACGAAGGGTCAGATCACGATCTTCAACCCTCAGGGTTTTCTCCAGGGAATTCGAGGCGAAAACTCCCTCTACTTCGACCGGATCCAGCGCACCGACCAATTTCTTTTCGAGGTGTACTCACGTCGGGGATTCACCCGCTTTGGCTCTAACGTGGCCGGCGGCATCTATAACATCACTGTTTAATTAGGTAGGAGACAATATGGTTACCAGCGGCAAACCCCAAACCGAGGAGATCGCAGCCCGTGAAATTTCGCCGGTCACGATCTCGGATCCCGGCGATGGCGGGAGTGTCGATGTGTCGCGTTCCGGTTACGTCGAATTGACCACGTCGGGCGCGGAAACGAGGACTCTCCCGGACCCGACTTTTAGGGGGCAGCACCTCGACATCGTTTTTATCACGGACGGCGGCAATTGTGTGATAACCAGCAGCTCGGCGATGAATCAAACGGGCAATAACACGGCTACCTTCGCTGACGTGGGCGATTTTTGGCGATTGGTGGGCATTGCGGACGGCCCGACCGACAGCTTTGAGTGGCGCCAGATAGCGGCTGACGGCGTCTCCCTATCTACAGTCTGATGCGCCGCTTAAAAGTGGTCTCGGATTATCGGTCCGGGGGCGTGAAGTATTCTGCCGGGGAGGTCCTCGAAGTCGATGAAAGTCGGGCGGCATTTCTGTTCCGAGATGCTCCCGGCTGTTTTGATGAAACCGTGAAAGCGGCGCCACCGGGTAAGGACCGGCGCGCTCGTGGTGGCCGCACTCGGAAAAGCGCAGGAGGTCCGCGGGTCGTCACTTAATAAACTGCGGCCGGTCCGCAGTCATCACGCTCGCCCCGTGTAGTGGCGGCTCGCGATCTCCCTCAGTAAGCAGAGGGAGTCAGGTGCCGAACTGGTACGTAACACGAGAGACAGTTAAAGCCACTCTGCCTATCAACGACGGCACGAGGGACGACCTGATCGACGGCTATATTGCGGCGGCGTCGCGGGCGTTCGATCGGGCAACACACCAATTTTACATCCCAAGAAATCAGACCCGAAGTTATTCATGGCCGCAGGCTGGCCATGGCGGGGGAGTGCTCGACCTCGATGCTCCCCTGATCAGCGTCGATTCACTCACCAAGGACGACGACGACGAGACTGCGATCCAGGCGGCGGATTACTTTTTAGAGCCCGCTAATAGTGGGCCGCCGTATCACTGGATCGAGATCGACCAATCCTCGTCGGCGTCCTTTTCATTCAGGAACACGACCCAACGAGCTATTCGCGTTTCGGGGCTATGGGGCGCGCATTCCGAGAATGTTCCGGCTGGAGCGCTGGCCGCCAATCTCGCGAGCACCACAACCACATCACTGGCGGTTACTGATTCGTCTCTTGTCCACGTCGGGGACACCCTTTTAAACCGGGAGGAGCAAATGTTCGTCTCGGGTAGATCTACGCTCGACACCGGAACGAATACGGCTGGCAGCCCGACCGCGTCGATGTCTGATCAGACTATTGCCGTTGGCGACGGGTCCGCGGTTAAAACTGGTGAGGTAATTCTGATCGATTCGGAGAGAATGCTAGTGCTCTCGGTTACCGATAACAATCTTTCGGTGGTAAGGGCGTGGGATGGCACGAGTCTGGCGGTGCACTCGTCAGGCGTCGACGTCTACGCGTTCCGAACGCTAACCATTACTCGCGGCGAGAATGGCACAACGGCCGTTGACACTCACCAAAGCGCGGATGAGCTTGTTGCCTATCGCGCCCCGGCAGACGTACGGTCGGCCGTCGAGGCCCGCGCCCTCTCCGATTTCGTTCAAGCCTCCGGTGGCTGGACGGGTATCCAGGGCGGCGGGGAGGCAAGCGCAGAAACAAAGCGCAGCGCGCTTTCTGGGATCTGGTCGCAAGCCGTGCGAGGCCACCGCCGGCACCTGTTGGGGAGTTCCTCCTGATGCCGGGAATTACTATGCGCGGGCCGTTATTCACTAAGCGCGGGAAGCCTGTGGCCGATGCCGTCGAGAAGGGGATTGACGATCTGCTCGCCGTCGGCGAAAACTTGGTTATCGAGATGATGCACTCCGAGGGACCTTATGACGGCAAGCCCTTCACCCCGGGCGGGAATAAACGAGTCGTGACCGGGAACTATCAGCGCCGGATCACTTCCTTCCGAAAAGGGTTGCACGGGGAGGTCTCCGACGGCGGAACGATCTACGGTCCTTGGCTTGAGGGGGTTAGCTCCAGAAACCAGAGGAGTCGTTTCAAAGGATATTTCCATTTCAGGAGGACGCTTACCCGTTTAAAGAAAACATGGCGGGGGCACTTTGAGCCTCGGATCTGGGACGGCGTCAGAGATATCGGCGGGGGGCGATAGGTGGTTGTTTATATCCGCGCAGCCCTGCGAGCCCTTCAGGGCCACCTTGCCGCCTCCGGGCATTGTCCAGGCGGGGCAATGATAGGGGAGCCGCGCGCTCCCGTGGCGTCGCAGGCCGGAGCGGTAATAATCGATCGATACGATCATCCAGAAACCGATCTAACCGGAAGCATTGAGACCCGCTGGATCACGGTGCGATTCTATCGAGATTTCCTAAACGACCCCCGAGAAGAGGAGGCCGAGGGCGACCTTGATGCCGCAGTAGCCGACTTTCAATCAGCGCTTTTCGCGAATTTCGACTTTGACGTGAGCGGAGTTCGCGCCATCCGCCCGACCCTGGTATCAGCGAACACCGGCTACACCAGCATCGGGCAGACGCAATATCGGATTGCCGACATTCATGTACCGCTGATCGTCGATGACTCGGCGGCGTTCAGCGCGTGAGGAGGGAAAATGAAGATCCAGTTTAGCGACTCTCAGCGGCGTAATATCGCCTCGGGGGCTTTAAGCGAGGCCGCTCCCGTTTTGCAAATCGGCGATCGAGTGTGGTTCGATGGGGACCCATTCGACGGCCCACAGGATTTCGTAACCACGCTTAAAAAGCGCGGGATGCTTAAGGGCACAACGAAGAGGAGCCGCGATAAATGACAAAGCAATCGGGACTCGGGGATCGGCTGTTCGTTAACGGGGTGGACCTGTCTGGCGACATTGGCAGCCTAGGCTCTATCGGGGGCACGAAAGGCGTCATGGATAGCACGGGAATCAATTCCAGTGCGAAAGAATCTTTGCTGCTGCGGGGCGATGGGACACTCGGATTCAGCGCGTACTTCAATGATGCGGCCGGGGCCTCTCACCCGACATTCAAAGCGCTCCCCACTACGGATGTGGGCTTTTTGTACTGCCGGGGCACGACCCGCGACAATCCGGCGGCCGCGCTAACGGCCAAGCAGTCGAACTATGATCCCTCTCTCTCGGGAGATGGGGCCCTAACCTTTGCCATATCGGCGCAGGCGAGCGCCGGTGCCCCCCTGGAATGGGGTTCGCAGATAACTGCGGGGCAGGAAACCCATGCTTCGGCGGGGTCATCTACGGGAGTGGTTCACGCGGCCCAGACGGCGGCGGGCTGTGTGTGTTTCCTGCAATTTTACGAGCGAGCGTCAGGAACCCCGACGTTTACTTTGCAGGATTCGAGCGATAGCACCAATGGGACGGATGGATCCTGGTCCTCGCTCGGCACGTTTTCGACTACTGGAGGCGCGAGCTCGTTCGCCGAGCGTCTGGAAATTACCGGCGTCGTCGAAAAGGCGATTCGAGTCACGACAACCGGATCGTTTTCTAATGCGGATTTCGTCGTCGCTGTTCGGCGGGGGACCACGAACGACGATCAGGATCTCTCGTGAGCATTACAACGGGGGCACGGAGGTATTGGCGCGGCGGTTATCTCGTCGAAGAACGGCCGCTTGTCGGCAAATATGGGCAAATTCACGGGGCTCAGCAGCAGTTTCGCCCGGCGACGTGTCTGGAGGTCGGTTGTTCGTGGCTCGAATTCGGGCAAATTGGATCGGATTCCGGGGCCCCTTTTCAGCATCCGCAGGGGGTCGAGTGTGGTGATTTTAGGGGGTGTCTTCCATGCACTTCCCCGAACCGTAAAAATCTTTGTGGCAAATGCGAGCCCTGCAAAAGCGGAACGGCAAATTGCCCTTGCCTCAATCAGAAACGTAGGCATCGGGTTCTAATAGTTCGCGAACCGCGCCTTAATCTAGCGACAACCTCGGGTGTCCGCCTTCTCGGAGCTCCCGAGTGGATCGACACGCTCCGCGAGGGGCAATTCAAAGCGGATCACATCCGCGAAAGAGGTATTTGATATGGCCAAAGAATCTGGAATGGGCATGACCCTAACGGTTGACGACTCCGGGGGCTCCGGCCGAAATATTAGTAATGACGTTACAAGCGTAAATCTAGCGACGCCGCGCGG
>CEPX01103368.1_pt1 | contig 10142 bp, 7 predicted proteins | sample 361361 | NCBI WGS metagenome assembly CEPX01 (sample SAMEA2619974, study PRJEB7988) | marine metagenome | biome: marine biome (ENVO:00000447); feature: mesopelagic zone (ENVO:00000213) & marine oxygen minimum zone (ENVO:01000065); material: "saline water (ENVO:00002010), including plankton...
ATGAGCTTGCAAAACTCTAGTAGCAATCTTCTCATCTAAATCTTTATTAGGTATATCTCGCAAGACAAATATCAAATCAAATCTATTAATCAAAGCTGGAGGTAAATCAATTTGATTAGGTAAAGGCGTGAACGGATCAAACCTTCCTAATTTTGGGTTAGCAGCAGCAAGCACAGAAGTCTGCGTACGTAGCGTAGCTTGAATATTAGCTTTAGCAATACTTATATGTTGTTGTTCCATAGCCTCGTGCAAAGCAGAAGTATCTTCCCTAGAAATTTTATCCATCTCATCCAAAACTAAAACTCCTTTATCTGCTAATACCATCGCACCAGCTTCCAAAGCCCAACCTCTTAGAAACTCATCCTTCACAACGCTCGCAGTTAACCCTGCACCACTAGCAGATCTTCCCGCAACATACCTAGCCTTAGGCGCAGCCTTATTCACAAAAGTTAACATCTGGCTTTTACCAGCTCCAGGATCACCTACTAGAAGGACATGCATATCACCTCTAATTATTGTACCATCTTTCTTAGTTTTTCTAATCCCTCCAAACAACTGAAGCATAATGGCTTCCTTAATTTTATCATGGCCGTAAATAGAAGGTGAAACACTTGCAATCAACCGTTCATATATCTTCTTATCCTTAGCTAAAGCTCTTATTTCTTTCTCATCTTCTGGCGAAATAATAATTTCCGAATAATCTTCTTCCATCGGCTCAACAAAATTTGCAAACATAGCCAAATCAAATCTCGTACTTGTTCCTCCAGTCCTTGTAGGTATAGGCACTTCATACAACATCCCATTCACCATAACTCTAGTACCTGGAGTACTTCTTTTCTCCATCCTAGGTTCAACCAAATCTTCACGAAGAAAAACTTGCATACGCTTAGGCTGCGCACCACCTTCCAAACTTTCTGGCGACTCTTCAATAACTATCCTTTGAACATCCACCAATTCTTTAGCTAATAATCTGAACTTTCCCTTCCTACCACAAGTACACCTTGTGGGCTCCCTAAAAGTTTGATCAACTTGAGGCATTGTTATAACATTACCACAACTAGGACATTCGAACCTAGCTGAAACAGCTTGCGGTCTAACCTCAGAACTTTGCCTTATGATCCCTTCCATAGCAATAAGCTTACTAAGATGCTTGCTACGCAAATTCCTAACAAATATTTCCTGAGACTTCGGCAAATTCTTAAATCTCACCCTAAAAATCTTAGGCACATCAAACTGTTCCAAAGCAATCTCCGCAGCCTTAATAGTCTCCTCAGGCTCTTCTAACAACTGATCAGCCAACCTAGGATCAAACTTAGTTAACTCAAAGAAATCTATGATTAGAAAACTATAGCCCTTCGCTAAGTTGTAATGCAAATCTTTTTGATAGCTTTGCTCCACAAATTCTTGAAATTTCTCTATCTGTTCACCAGCGTCAATAGTCATGGGAGCTATTATCTACACGAGAAATATAAAGATATAGGTACTTTTTTTGAAAGATTTTTAGAAACTAGAAAACACATTATGGAAAATCTCTATCCTGGTGAAAATAAGGCAACACAAAGAAATGATGCATCACATCTGACAACGCTATAGCTAATCCAATATCTAATAAAGCAAAAGAAGCAGGGATCCAACTATTTCCTAAAGAAGCTAAAGCAGGACTAGCAAGTACAGGTTGAGTATACAACAAACCTATGAAAGCAACAAACAAACCTATGTACAAATGATGTATCCTCCAAGGTAAATGAATATCTTTTTGCCACCTCCTACTTTTCAAATGAAAACCAAAGCGCAATATGAAAGTCAACAATTCTATAACTACTGCAACTCCAATGATAAACCACCAATTCATACCAATACTACAAGCTACAGATTTTATATTACTTTTCTTTTACAGAACAAACAATTTAAATAAAACTATAGTAAAATAAAACACAATGAGGAACAAAATAAGATCTAGAAGCAAAATACTAAAGAAAAAACTAAGACGTTCTCATTTTCTTAAGAAGAAATTAAACCTTAAAGACCTACCAGACAAACCAGGCAAAAAATTCCTAATCATACAAATAGACGGCCTCTCCAAAAAAATCCTTGAAGATTTAGTCAGAGATCGAAAAATGCCTTTCATAAGAAAGATGTTACACACTTACAATTTAACTGGCTTCAACCCTGGCTTTCCCACTACAACCCCTTTCGTTCAAGCAGGAATAATGTACGGAGAAAACAGCAACATTCCTGGCTACATGTTCTTAGACAAAAAAACGCAACACAAATTTGCCATGACTTTATCTACTAGTGCTAGAAGAATTGAAGAAGAAATAGAAAAAGACAACAAAGGCATACTAAGGGGTGGCACTTCTGTATCAAATTTATTTACAGGCGGAGCGAACCGTGCAATACTTACCGCATCTCACCTATACAAAATAAAAGGCAAACCAAAGAAATCAACTGACATACTCTTCCTAATCTTGCTAAATCCATTAGCTACATTAAAAGTAGTATCTTTCAGTCTTTACGAATTTTTCTTAGAGATTATAGAAAGTTTCAAAGAAATATTACTATTCCCATTCAGAAAAAGCAAATTCAATTTCCCATTCATTTATCCTTACATGCCTTTCATGCGTATGTTCACTAACGCTATTGCTAGAGAAGTTGCAACAGAAACAACATTACTTGAACTAGACAGAAACGTTCCACACATATACTTAACCTTTGGCGGATACGACTGGGCTTCACACTATAGAGGTCCAAGATCTTTACCTAGTTTTGGAATTCTATACGATATAGACCTTAGCATTAGAAGGTTAGTAAAGAAAGCTGAGAAGAAAGGCTACGACATTTACGTTTTATCAGACCATGGCCAAATAGATGCAGAACCTTTTGAAAGAAAATACCATCTGAGTTTTGAAGAATTCTTAGAAAAAGTATCCAATATGGACGCTAAAAGCATTGCTGACGGGAACGATGATAGAACTAGCAAAGTACATTTTGTAGGCAACAAACTTAGATTCTACTACGAGCATGCATCTTTACCATTAAGACTGTTAAGCGGGGTTGTAATAAAACTTTTCAAGAAAACATTCCAGAATAACAAAGAGAAAAAGATCAACTGGAATAAGAAAAAACAAATCTTAGCCCTCTGTTCTTCTTCACTCTCACAAGTCTACTTCAACTACACTAAAGAAAGGTTAAACTTAAGCCAGATAGAAAAGAACCACCCTTACTTCATCTCAAGATTAGTAAACCATCCAAGCATAGGTTTCATAATTGGCATTGAAGGAAAAACTGTAAAGGTAATCAGCAATTCTGGAAAAGTAATAATAACTGGAAAAAAAGCTAAGTTTAAGGGAGAGAGATTTCTACAAAACTACGGCGATGAGAAACGTTTAGTGAAACAAATAAAAGTTTTTGCTAATCAAAAATACAGCGGCGACTTAATCATCAATGGTCACTTTGATGGTAAAAGAATAATAACATTCAACCATTATCAGTACGGCTCACATGACAGCATTGGCGGAGACCAAGTAGACGCTTTCTTCATTTCCAAAGAAAAGATAGACTTAAGCAAAGTGATCAATGCAAAAGAACTAAACAAAATATTTGAAAGATATCATAAGAAAAATAAATAATTTATTTGTAACCAACCTTAGCCAGCTCTTTAACTAAAAGATCTACTGCTTCATGAAGCTTAGTTTCTGATCTAGTGCCAGTACAAACGATCTTACCATTACTAAACAACAAGAAAGTCGCTCTAGTTCCAGACAACTTGTAAACTAATCCTGGAAACTGTTCTGGTTCATATTCAGTATTACTCAACTGAACTGCTAAAGCATTTAGGTTAAGATCCAAACCAATAGAGCCAGAAGCTACAAGATTTTGCACTGTAAACTTAGGTTTAGCCGTAATCTTAACTTTAATCTTATCAATATTCTTAATAATCATATCAATAGATTCTTTAACTTTCTTCATAGATTTAGCTCCAGTACAAACTATTTTACCTGAACTAAATATTAAAGCAGAAGTTTTAGGATCTTTTATCCTCATAACCAAACCAGGAAACTGTTCTGGATTATATTCAGTGTTTGGCAAAGCTTCCGCCAACTTAACTAGAGGTATTGCTCGCTCTAGATTAGCTGTTGCGACAATATTAACAATTTTTACTTCCTTTTTCACTGCCATGATTTTTTCGCCCCAATCGACTAATTCTTTTTAAAGAATAATATACTTCTCTTTATAAAAGTACTTATAAAAGATTAGTCATCAAATAGAGACTAAAACATACACGTTCAGTCTCATATGCCCGCTAAAAGCTCTAGGCCTAAGTAACCTACATAAGCATATGCCATCATCTTAATTAATCTTCCTAACAATACAGATAAGACAAATATCAACTTATTATATTTCAACATTCCCGAAGACAAACCTAAAACCATTGAAGGTATTGGCAACACAGCTAACATAGGAAGAACATAAGGATATTTCTGCAACTTTCTCTTAATTCTTTTAAGATATTTTCTCTTCATATTATTTCCCAAAGCATAACTCCCCCCATAGCCCAAGCCAAAAGCCACACTCTCCCCAATTGTAGAAGCCAAAGCAGCACTCAAACCAACATAGAAAGGATCAAACAAAGCTCCAGCAAAAATAACTAAAGCGCTTGTCGGTAAAGGCAAAGTTAAACCCATAGAAAAAAGTAATACTACAACAAACACCCCTAAGTAACCTAATGTAGAAACAACTCCCTGCCCCCATAATAACAAATTCATTTGGACTCAATAAAACCTAATAATTAAATAATTTTAGATAGTCAATTAATAACCAAGGTCACAATTCCCTTCTTCCTCTGCCCATAATGCATCTTTTTCACAAGCACCAACAGCATCATCATAACTTTCATTACAATCTTCAACCTTATCATTTGTCTTTTCTGTACATTTTGAATTATAATCATCCGCTTCCGATTGGCTAATCCTTCCTTCCTCTAAAGCAGCATTCACTGCTGCTCCACAAGCAACAGAATAAGAAGATGCCCCAGTATAACAATCACTTAACTCAGCTTCAGCATTTTTCTTACAGTCATTTGTTGCAGATCCTTTTCCACCTGAACAATCATACGCACAACCATCTGACCCATAATACCAATATTCAGTATCAAATGTATCTCCATTTTCTGCACAGTAAGATACAGTTAAACCAGATTCATCACTTCTTGATGCAACTGTAATAAAAGTCGACTCCTCTGAATTACAACAAATCCGAGCCCAGGGTTTTCCTTCTTCTAAATATTTTTCCTCCAACTCTTCATCAAGTTTAGAAATATACCACGTACCTCTCTCCTGTTCCCTACACAACCTATCTTTATCAACAAAACCATTATTAACAACACATAAACCATATCCATCTTCTCTCTCAAGAGATAAAACATCTCCAAAGAATTCAAAAGTATCTGCTTCAGGATCATAGCCAGCAGTATGATATTCTGTAGTCTGAGTCAAACTTCCAAGATCAAAGACATCCGCCTTAGTCTCTTTCACTCCACGCACCTGCGCCCCTTTTTCATCTTCAAAATTCACTTCTTTTAGCGACTCTAAATTACTTTTCAACTGCTTCCCATTATTACTTAAACCCTTAGGAGACTCTTGTTCTGTAATTCCACCGAGACCTGGAGCTGCTTGCAATCCACTAGTGCTTTCACTTTCTTCAATTTCATACTTATCTGCTAAATAATTCAAACATTCAACTTCTTTCTCATCACTAGTGTCAGATTTAGAAAACCATCCTTTGAACCTTTTCCACAATCCTTTCTTTTCTCCAACTTCTTCAGCCGCAAAAACAACAGTTCCTAATAACAAAGTTACAACAAGAACACAAAACAGAACCTTATACAATCCCTTCATAAACAAAACTAAATAGCTCTAAAGTATATAAAACTTTTCCATAGCTTTTTATACCAAACTAAATCTAAAGCAAAGAAATGAAACTTTCAGTAATCATTCCTGCACACAACGAAGCAAAATATATTGCACGTACATTAAATTCAATCCAAGGTGCTGAAAAGATAGTCGTTTGCAACGGTTGCACTGACAACACTGCAGAACTAGCAAGAAAACACGCTGACAAAGTTATAGAAATAAACGAAGCTAACGTATCTAAAGCAAGAAATGTTGGCGCTAAAGCATCTTCTAATGATAGACTCATATTCCTAGACGCAGACACAATCCCTAGCAAGAGTCTTTTAGAGAAAATATCAAGGTCAAAATATTCAGTAGGCGCTAGCAAAGTAAAACCTGATTCCAAAAGAATTATAGAAAAACTTTTCATGGTCCAAAAAACTTTAATTAACAAACTGTTCAGACACTGTTCTGGTATGTTATTCTGCGACAAAGATTTATTCAACGCTGTTGGAGGTTTCAGAGAAAACTTAAGCAAACGCGAGGACACCACTTTCCTAGACGCTGCTGCAAAGAAAGGTCATTTTGGAGTTGTTAACGCTTACGTTTACACTAGCATGCGCAGATACAGAAAGAAAGGTTATATATATTTAGCTTGGTATTGGTTGAAAGAAAACATTAAACCTAGTAAGAAAAAGTATGAGGTTGTCCGCTAAACCTTCCTAACGCTTATCCTAATCTTAGAACCATTAATAGTAATCATCTTACCTTCTTCACCTTTCTCAACTTCAAACTCTACTTTATCCGCTTGCACAGAATGCTTAATCTCTTCTACATGTTTATTGAAACTTTCTATAACAAGCTTATCATCAGTCTGTAAATAAAGTGTAATCCTATCTTTTATTGTGAAACCTTGATTTTTCCTATAATTGTTAACTTTACGAACAAATTCTCTAGCTATCCCTTCCATTCTTAGCTCAGGAGTAATCTCTACATCTAACACGACCTTAAACTCTTCACCACCCTTAGCCACAACTTCCTTAACATTCAACTCATCTCTAATCAAGTCTAAAAACTCTTTACTAAGATCAACACCATAAAATTCTAACTTAGCAAGCGCTTGCCTAATAGGAACTTTAGCCTTCTCTCTTTCATCTAAAGCTTTACTAACAACTCCCCTAGTCTTTTTCATATCTTCATTCAACACATCATCTATTAATTTACCATGAAATAAAGGCCAACTCTCTAAATGAACAGACTCAGCAACTTCAGCACCAGCCTCTCTAAAAGACTGATGTATACTTTCCGAAATGAAAGGTGCTATAGGCGCCAAAACTTTAGACAACATATGCAAACAGTAAGCCAAAGTTTCTACTGCAACCTTACTTTCTTCTTCATCAGCAGATTTAAACCGATCTCTACTTCTCCTAACATACCATATAGACAAATCTTCTATAAACTTTTGAATATCATTTGTCGCACTTATAGAATTATAATTCTCCATATAATGACTAACATCCCTAACCAAAAGATGCAACCTGCTAAGTATCCACCTATCTAAAACATGATCAATCTTAGACGGCTCCAAAACATTTTGCTCTGCTCCAAACATCAGATAAAACTTATGCACATTATTCAACAACATAACAACTTTACGAAAAACTTCTTTAACTCCATCTTCTTTAAAGTTGAGATCTTCCCCTTTCAATACTTGAGATCCCATCAAGTACAACCTTAAAGCATCTGCCCCATACTTTTCAAAGATCAAAGCTGGGTCAGGGAAATTCTTTTTAGACTTAGACATCTTAGCACCATCCGCTGCCAAAACATTTCCAAACACAATAACATTCTTGAAAGGAGCCTTATCGAAAAGCAAAACACCCATTGCATGCATGTAATAAAACCAAGCCCTAGTTTGTCCAACATACTCTGTAACAAAATCAGCAGGGAAAGTTTTTTGCATTAATTCTTCATTTTCAAAAGGATAATGTTTAGACGCGTAAGGCATACTCGCGGCTTCAAGCCAACAATCAAACACTTCAGGAATCCTAGTCATTTGCTTTCCACAATCACAAGCTACATGAACTTTATCCATTACATGCTTATGCAGATCAACATTATCATGCACATCTTCAACAGCTACTTTTTGTAACTCTTTAACACTACCAAACACTTTCACAGCCTTACAATCTTCACACTTCCATACAGGTAAAGAAGTTGCCCAATACCTATTCCTAGATATGGTCCAGTCTGGAGCCGTATCAAGAATATGCTTAAACCTTCCATCTCTCAAATGCTCAGGCTTCCAATTAATTTCTTTATTACGCTCTAACAAACGAGACTTAACCTTCTGTATATTAATGAACCAAGAACTAATAGCATAATACAACAAAGGCGTCTCACACCTATAACAAAACGGATAAGCATGCGAATAATTATCAACCCTATACAACAAATTCCTTTCTTCCAAATCTTCTATAACATAATTATCAACTTTTTTGAACCACAAACCTAACCAATCCTTAGGCCCTTCAACAAGTTTACCCTTAGTATCAACATGCAAAAACACAGGAAGATCATGCTTCTTAATCATCTCATAATCAAACTCACCATAAGTTGCCATATGCACAACACCACTACCTTCTTCACTAGAAACTTCTTCACCACCATCAATAACATAATACCCTTTCTTATCAGTTTCAAGTTTATACAAAGGTTCATAATTTTTATTCAACAGTCCAGAACCTGGAAATTCTTCAACAACTTCAAAATCTCCTTCAAGCATATTCAAACACTCTTTAGCCAAAATTAAATTCTCACCATTAGTCTTAACTTTAACATAAATCAGATCTTTATTCACTGCTAAAGCAGCGTTACCAATTAATGTCCATGGCGTTGTAGTAAAAGCTAGTATTGACGCACCTTCATCCTTCAAATTAAACTTAGCAAACACAGCTTTCTCTGTAACATCCTTGTAACTTTTATCCATAGCAATCTCAGATTTAGCTAAAGGCGTTTCACATCTAGGACAAAATAACAACACTTTCTTACCTTCATAGATACTATCTTCATCATACAACTTTTTGAATATCCACCAAACCGTTTCCATATAGCTATTATCCATAGTTTTGTAAGAATTGTCAAATTCAACCCATTGCCCCAAACGCAATACAGTTTTCTTCCACTCACCAGCATAGTGAGAAACTTTAGTTCTACAGAATTCATTAAACTTAGAAACACCCATATCTTCAATTTCAGTTTTTTCTTTGATACCCAACTCTTTCTCAGCAATATTTTCTATTGGCAAACCATGACAGTCCCAACCCCATCGTCTTTCTACTCTAAACCCTTTCATAGTCCAGAATCTTGGATACATATCTTTCACAGTCAAGCCAAGAATATGTCCATAGTGCGGTAATCCTGTAGCAAATGGAGGCCCATCATAAAATAAATACTGCTTATCACGAGACCTCTGTTGAATAGATTTCTGGAAAGCATTTAATTCCTTCCAAAGTTGAAGAATTTTTTGTTCTCGATTTTGAGGAGTCATCTTTATCAATTTGTAATAGTTGTTCACAAATACATTTCTCCCAACCCTTTTTATAAGTTGTGGTAAGGTAATAGAAACCATATTCTTTCTGATAAAAAAGCAAATAATTATCAGTAGTATAAGACCAAGATTTCTGAGAAGTAAGTGGTTTTGAAATTATAACTGGACAAACATTTCTTTTATGAACAACAGGAAGCATCTTTGCTATATCCAACAATATTTTTCTTCTTCTTTGTTCTCTACTTCTTTGAGGTGTAGATGCTTCATGGGATGAGAGCGCTATAATGAAAGTTGTACCATTAGGTGCAATAAGTTCCAAATCATATTCTCTTCCTCTTGAAACATAATTCACAGAAAAATTATAATTTAAGGCAACATTCAGAAGAGCTTTAGAATCTTTCTCAACAAGTGGAAAAAGATGATGTAGTTCTAAGTTAATGTCCTTCCATTGATCAAGATCTAAATTAATAAGAACAGGCAAAGTTAAAGTTCTCTGACCAATATTTTCAAAATCAGACCAAAACTGAATAGGAAGTACTTTATTCACAACTATTTGTGCATGTGGATGATTTCCTACATAAGCTTGCAAAGTACAAGCCACATTATTATTGCGACTTAATTTTAAAATCCAACCCCCATTATCTTCTATAAATTCAACATCAATTTGTCTTTTAGATCTCTCCAAATCTTTAAGCAAAAAT
>CEPX01196835.1_pt1 | contig 10142 bp, 22 predicted proteins | sample 361361 | NCBI WGS metagenome assembly CEPX01 (sample SAMEA2619974, study PRJEB7988) | marine metagenome | biome: marine biome (ENVO:00000447); feature: mesopelagic zone (ENVO:00000213) & marine oxygen minimum zone (ENVO:01000065); material: "saline water (ENVO:00002010), including plankton...
ATTCATATATGCCATCAATTTTGTCCTTCTTTCTCAATTATGTCTTATTGTACCATGCTCAACAGGATTTGTCAAGCATTTTTTTCAAAAAAAATTATTCTTCTTCAAAATTATGGTATATCTCTAAAGAAATCCAAAACTTTCTGGCATCTTTAATAGAGAGTACTGTCCAATCTTCTAATGCTCTTCCTTCTAAAAACGGTTTATATTTCATTGTGTTGGCATCTGGTCCAGACCTAAAAACGTATCTATGTCGCCCTTCTGGTCCAGGGTTTTTTTGGCTAAGTATGTATTGTTTTAAGGCCATGTTGGCGGCTCATATATTGTTTTGAGTCCATTATGATATATCCATCCAGCTTTTGATTCTATATACCCATGGTTTTTGATAAGGTTCAACCACCGTTTCCTTGCATCTCCCAACCACATTAATTTTGATTGATTTCTCCAATATTGCACCTCAACCAAACTAGGATCATGTTCGTGTGTGGTGAAAAAAACATATGGAGTTTTCTTTCCAGATTTTTTCATCAAAAGAAATGTTTTTTCATCACCCACCATAATAAAGAATCTCACTTGTTGGAGGATCGGGTGGGATTCGAACCCACGATGTTTGAATACTGGATTAAGAGTCCAGGCCGTCGGCCACTCCGGTCACCGATCCTTTATGTTATTTAGTACATACTATGTAGTTTTTGTCAAGACGATCAATCCATAATTGTCTTGCAAATTTTTTAGCAACAAAAATTCCAAAATGCCGCCCTGATTCATCATGATAATCAATTTCTACATTGGGTTGTCCAACAACTTCCATTACCCGGAAAAACCACTTAAGATTTTCCGGGTGTTGGAGTACAAATGTTCTTAATGTTGCCACTATCTAAATAACGCTCCACTCTCTCGGCCGAGGCCTTTAAGTACGCTTCGAACGGGAAACTTCCATGGCCTACCGCTGTCATCTTTGGCCTTGATAGGAAATTTCTTTGCGCGGGTGTTGATTCCGCTGATCGTCATGCGTAAACCATTCCGGGCTACAAATGTTGCCCCAAAATCTTCCTTTTCCAGACCGTCGTATTTCCAGACTTTCTTTTCGAAATTAACCTTTTCTGGATCAACCGGGGTTCCGCCTTCTTCAAAAACCGAAAGGGCAAATTCAACTTTCGTCCTGAAAGTATCCTTAGTGAATGTCACCCGACCTGGCTTAAACGCCAAATCATTTTCAGTTGCAAAAGTATCAAGGACAAAATTCAATCCCTTGATCAACTCTTCTACCTTATCACGAGTTAATTCTGGCACGATAAGTCTCCGTAGTTAGATCAAAAACGGAACAACCTTTGCGGTAGACAGGATGCTCATACCGGTCAACTTGAACCGGACTAGAACGGCATGATCATAGTCATAAGGACCAAACTTGACCCAACCCGCAACACCGAACTTCGACGCAAGAAAAATTGCTTCGATCATTTGTTTCGTTCTCTCTCTAGGTTTCTCTCTCTCACTCTTATAATATAGTGACTCCTAGAAAGAATGTCAAGTAGGAAATAGGCGGGATTTTGTAAAAACCAACATTCATCTTGGGTTTGTTATTGCTAACAACCTCTTTGCCCACTACCCAACTCCTCATTGATACTATCATCAGAGTTTGCTTGTGGTTGCTGCCTGTAGAGATTAGCCGTTTCAGCCTAACTTAATAGGATCGTTTCTGTTCCTCTAGTCCTCACCTCACGGTGGGCGGGAGTTACCCGCTACAGTGTATCAATGCAGTCCCGACCTTCCTCACTTTCGCGCGTTGGTTTATCCTACTTGAATTTTTAATCCCAAAGACATTGAAAATATTTTGCAAATAATTCAAGGCCTTCTTCAATTTCTTTCATTTTTGGGTCCTGATTTGAAAAAACATTATCTTCTAGAATCAATTCAAATGCTCGGTGCATTTTTCTGAGAATTTCATCCCATTTTTTGGTGTATTTTTCTTCTGTCTCGTCAGTTATTCCAGAGTCGTTCTGTAAATCTTCATCATCCATGATCATACCAGGAATACCCATTTTGTCCATTTTTACAAATTCTTTAAGTCTTGGTTCAATAAATTGTGCAATAGTGGAAAATAAATCCCATAATTCCGTATCATCAAACCCTCGGGAAAGTCTTTGTTGTTTTAATTCTTCGGCCCGATCACCTTTTTTGTCTGCATACCCATGGTAAAAATGGGTACCAAGAATATCAATTTGTTCTTTTTTATCGTTCATTTTTTCACCTTTTCATTTTTGCATATAAAACTTCTGGAGGAGTTTCATTGAAGATTTGTTGATATCCAGAATTATCTATTAAATGTATCCAATGTTCTCTAAGGGCCGGCAATCTTACTACTTGTTTAGGATTTCCAGTCGGGAGAGGAACATAAATTTCATGTTTGGTCCAGCCTTCAAATCTATGATCATATCCATATATAAATCCTGCATAGCTGTTTACAATAAATTCAACAAACGGCGTAAACATAGGATCATCATTCCACAACCAATATGATTTATGTGGCATTTTCAAGTTTTCCTACTGTCACATGGAATTCTGGATAATATCCTTTTCCTAATTCATCTCGCAACCTTGACATTTTTTCACTCCTAACTGGGAGGAAGAAAAAATCATCACGATCATTCAATCGTTGTTTTTTTGGATTTGGTTTTGTAATTTGAATTTCAGGTAGATATTCAAATTCAATTTCTTCTCTGTCATATTTTTTCCAAAGATATCTCAATTCAGGATCAATAACTTCTCCTCGAATAATAGAAATGTGTGCATCCCAGGCAGGAGGCAGCACACGAAATTTAGTAGTTCCAAAAATTGTAGGATTTTGTGATACAAAATACCGGTAATATCGTGTCAGTTCTCTATCAACCGACACAACACACCACCATTTTGTATTTTTCTTTAAGCCGGGCCGTGGAGGATCATAGATTATTGTTCCTTGGCCTTTGATCCATTCCATTTATCATGCACTGCCATAGCGATAAGATTTGAAACATTCTTCATCTTCTTCGACAAAAAATCCAAGATCATCAAGAATTGCAATATCTTCATCTGAAACATCAGCCGGATCGATGCCACAAATCCACAATTCATCATGTTCACAATGAGTCGGATAATCTGGGTTTCCATATTTTAGGAAGATTTGGAGGGCTTTGATCAAATTTTTCATGATATAGGCTCCATTAGAGTTGGTGGAGAGCCGGGGAATCGAACCCCGAACTCCTGCTTGCAAAACAGGTGTGTTCCCGTTAGCACTAGCTCCCCAGGAAAATTTGGTACCAGTGGGGGGAATCGAACCCAACCATTTCACGCTTATCGGGCGCGCGCCTTAACCATTAGACGACACTGGCGAAGGCAAAAAAGCTATCTTTGTATTTTCCCAAACACTAGAACTTTTTTGCACTTGGTATGGTTCTTCTCGACAACCATTCCAAACCCGGACGGGATTTTGATTTATGTCCTGGGGAGACCGTCATACCCAGGAGGATTTTTGGTGGGTAGCCCAGGAATCGAACCTGATTTGCGTTGTTTTACAGACAAGACGAGATGCCAACCTCTCCCGCTACCCACAAATTTACTTCTTTGTTTCACCTCCTTTCGTGTCTCACTATACTAATATAGTGCATCAAAGGAAAAATGTCAAGCCTTTTTTTCAACACCGCCCATATATTTTAATGCCCCTAATATCTTTATGGTCGACCGCCGAAACAAAAGTCTTATCTTTTTGATCTAAAATGAAAATTTTAGGAGTCATCGTATAGCTTTTCAAGACTATGATTTCTAGTATATCCTAGGTTCTCACTTAAATGTAACCAATGGGCCCGAGCCGAATCAATAGTATACCAGGTACCGGCCTTTTCAATAGAACCCCCACCTTCTTTATATATTTTTTTGTCTACAATTTCTACTTCATTTTTATCTTTTCGGACAAAATAATAGGATCGTGATATAGGATATGGTCTGTCTGGCCAGGCCGATGCCTCTAAAACAAAAACGTGCACCTCAACCATTATTTTCTGATCCTCACCTCGGCTTTCCAATCACCAAGATATGGTATCCACGATTCATGATCAATTGTAATTGGGTGTTGTCTTCTCGTTTTCAACAAATCCCAATATTCTGGAGTGTGTGGTTGTGTGTTCGGAGTCCAGATGCCGGTAGGCATTTTGTTGTCTTTTTCTTGATTACATTTTCGACATGCTGCAACAATATTGGTCCAAACTTTTTTACCACCAACAGATTTTGGAATAACATGATCCATTGTAACCTGGGTGATTGTCAATGTTCTACCACAGTATGCACAAACAGCATGATCACGATAATATAAATTATCATCTGAAAGGCCAACATCGTGTGGATGATTCAGAAATTCTTTCCGAGCAATTACAGAAGGCCAATTTATATTAATATTTTCAGTTTTGATCTTCCTATCATATTCTTCGACAACAAAACAGGTGCCATTAAATACGCGAGTAATTGCGCGTTCAACAGAAATTTTTTCGATCGGAAGTAAACTGATAGGAATCATATCAGCATTGAGAACAAGAGTATTCAAACCAATCATGATTTAATCCTTGTTGGCGGATAGCAATGGACTTGAACCATACTCCCTTTCGGTGAGCGAACCGCTTTCCAGGCGGACCAGGACCCCGTCCTGTTTACTATCCAAATATTGAAATTTTACGTCCTTCTCGGATACAACGGATAAACGTAATGTTCAACCTTTTCTGTCTTGAATCGGAAGGTACCTCCAAGCTTGTTTGCGGCCCGGGCTACTCGATCATTAAAAAGAACCTGTGATTCACCATATTGGCGAACCAAATATCTCATAATGGTATCTCCAACACTTACGAATGCAGTAGATACTGGAACAAACTTTTCTTCGGGTTTCATTATAATATACCTTTATGTTGGCGGAAGAGAGGGGAGTCGAACCCCTAAGGTCTGGGAATGCCACACTCGCTTGGGTTCGAACCAAGTACCGTCTCCAATCGGTTTGCCCTTCCTTTGTTCTATTATTATATATATAACAGAAATTCAATTTAATGTCAAGGGATATTTAAAGGTAAATGATTACTGGACAAAATTTAGTAAAATTATCAACCGAATTATCAGAGGATCCTCTTTCTCGATATAACGGATTATCAAGTTTGGAGAAGGCAGATACTTTTCCGGTTAAAGATCGGCCTGGACCAGTTCCGGCCAAAGATGTAAAAAGATATTTGTTACTTGTTGGAAAATGGGTTGGTATTAAAATATCAACAGAACCGGCAGCAATAGCTATGGTTGAAGCTCTTGATGGAACATTTGATGATTTTGATTTAAGTGATGGTAATGTTTTAACTGTTGTAACTTCAACATTCCTGTATTATTCCACCATAGACAATTAATGATGGCGGGTTAACGAGTAACCATTGAAAAACGAGAAGTATAGAAAGGAATCATCCCTTCTTTTACTTTAATTTTCTTTCCTTTCATATAGGCTTCTGTAACGGCAAGCTCTCGGTCAAGTAAAGTTCGTCCTCGGCGAACGTCTTTACATGTCTGTGCCTTCACGTTAGGCCGTTCACCTTTTGAAATATATTTGTTATGTTTCTTTTTACTTACCATTTTGTTCCTCTAAGGTTGAGAATACTTTCCATAAAATAATCATCACTCGACTTTCAATCCCAGGAGATTTCGAATTACGATTTCCTGCAATATTTAAAGTTTCAATTTCATTTATCCTAATCCACCGACAAATATTGTCAATATTTGGCTCTCTGTCTTCGTCCAACATGACAGGAAGACATGGTATATCTAATTCGGTGCAGAGTTTTTGTGTTAATTTTGAGCCTCTATCAAAAATATCAGCAAAGATGATTGTGCCATCAGAACTGAGAATATTCTTTCGAGTCCTTGTTGGATAATCTCCTGTTGGTAATTCAATAAGACCATATCTTTCTCCAAGAATTGGAGTTGGTCCGTTTTCTGTTTTGAAGCCTTTGGGAATATATCCTCCGGTAGGAATACCGAGAGTTTTTGCGGCTCGAAGCCCGGCGACATCAGCGCCAGTTTGTCCACCTGAAATAACTTTTTTGATCATCAAACAACTCCATATACCATCCAAAACCAAAATAAAATTGAGGAACATGCGACTGCAAACAGGAATGTAGCAGCCAGGCCTACTATCCAAATTCCTTGATTTTTCATTCTCTTTCAACGGTTACTGAAAAAATGCATGTAACAGTGTCGCCCTTAAGTTTACAATTTGGAGCATTTTCTGAAATGGTTATAGGAGATTCTGGTAAGGGTGTGGTATTATTTTCTGAATTAACAAACCCAATAATTGATATAATTATTATTAGGCCTGCAAAAGTTAATAATAATAATTCTGACAGAGTCATAATCAATTCCTCATGATGAAATTGGAGTACGGGACAGGATTCAAACCTGCATCATCCGGGGTTGCAATCCGGCGCCTAATCTTTCGAGCCACCCGCACGTTTATCGACAAAATCTTCCAAGGTTTCTGCTAATCGTTGAGCATTTTCAATATCCAATAATACTACAGTGAAATTTGCAGAATCGGTTCCAAAAATGTATTTTATTGCAAACCATACTCTTTTGTACCAGGGGAAATCATTTCGTAATCTAACATAGATTTCTAATAGATCATCATCAACTTCGTCCCATGTTGAAACAATAAAATGGTGTTCTAAATCATGACAATCACAAAAAAACATTTCTTTAGTGTTCATATTATTCCCTTATTGGAAGACCGGCGGGGAGTCGAACCCACGCATACGGATTAAAAGCCCGCTGTTGCACCATGCTAACTTTCAGCTACGCCGGTCTATGTGTTATTTCACCTGTTTGTTCATTAAAAGTAAATGCACGATCATCCTGACCTGCAATATATGTCTTTAAATTTCCAAGAGGACGAAATCCGGCTTCATATCTTCTATAATAATATTCGCGGATAACGGGAAGAGGTTTTGTTAAAAGCGGGATCCAATATCCTATATCATTCGCCCATTTCCATACTGTTGCTTGGGCCTCTATTACTGCTCCATCTGATCTTCTTATTGCTTTCCCTTTAGGAATATCAAACCAAAGAAGGGTTTCTTTATTGTTTGTTCCCGGGTCTTTAAGAAAAAACGCCCGAAAATTACCGACCTTAATTCTATCCAATATATCTGAATCGGAAATATGTATTTGGCCCACGATATATCTTTCTGTTTTGGTGCCCCGTCTAGGACTCGAACCCAGAACTTAAGCTTAGGAGGCTAACATGATATCCAGTTTCACCAACAGGGCATTATATTCTATTTATGTTTTCTTTTTATGCGGTCTCTTAGTTTTTTATATTCTCCTTTACGAATTTTTTCAACCTCTTCATCTAAAAGTTCTGAAATACTGTCTGGATTGATATGATAAATTTCGGATAACAACCAGACATAATTTCGTGTTGGTACACGAGCAATCAGCGCACCGCCCATTTCTTCATGATATTTTTCTAGGCCAACTCGTTTCGCTACGGCTCTGAATGCATCAATAAATGAAAGCATTATGCCGCTTCTCTTTCTGCCAACCCTTCTGCCAGAAGCATAGCATCAAGGAGCCTCACCTCTGCATCTGCCAAATTGTCCAGATACGCTTCATATTCGGCCCGAGTCTTCGGATCGGTGAACTCTTCGAAAAACAGGTCATCGGCATTCATGACAAATATCCTTTTCTGTCTCACTCTACTAATATAGAGTAAACCAACAGGAATGTCAAGAGAAATGTTTGGTTATTTTTTCATAGGATAGGAGAGAAGTAGATTCAACGGTGCATTCATTTACGAACCAGGTTATGAATCGATCATATAATTCTGGAAAGGCAAGAGCATCAGGACTCATTGCATATTCAAACATGAATTCATAATTTTCGGGAGAAGCTTGGATTGATACACAATCATAATCCGCGCGGCCGAATGTAACAACCGGTTTGTTGTGTAAGATTGTTTCAAATCCAGTACCAGAATTAACTGTCACAACAAATTCAGAATTTTCAATTAATTGATGTATCGAGGCATCATCAATCCAAATTGTTTTGTCTGATACAAGCTTTTTGAGTGAAGCCATTGATCCTGGATTAACTGGGTGTCCTTTCACAACAAGAGGAATATCATATTTATCACACCATTGTACAGTAAGACTTAATGCAATTTCAACCGAAACATCAGAGTGGAAAAGTATGGTTTCATCGTGTGGAATTTGACACGGGAAAAAAACGTATTTTCCGGGCAAGTTAATTTTTTTTCTGTCCGGTTGGCTAAATTTGCTCGTATTTGTTGTAATCAAATCTCGGGCACTCTTGACAATATCCTGATCAATTTGACAAAACTCAAATTGATCACAAGGATAGGTAGAATGTCCGGCAGAAAAACCCATTGGATCCACATAAAATCGAGAAGGCAGAACCGATTGCATGAAATACAAAACATGTTTCCCAGGTACCCAGAATCGAGGACGTTCTTTGTGTGGTATGTAAACTAAATCACAATCGATAGATTCAGCTATTTTTGGTGTGAATTCGAATAATCCACCTTGAACCTGGAGAACTTCATCTCCTCGATTGATGTGCCAATCACGGAGATTATCCATGAAGGTCCACCAGTGTTGACGAATTTGGGGAAGGTTTTCAAATTTTTCAGTGTGTTCTAATGCATGTTCCATATTATATGGAGAATATTTGAACGGTATTGACAATAATGGTCTGAAAATTGCAACTCTCATAATCTAATCTCCATATAATGCTGCATATCGCCGTTTTTCTGCCACATATGTTGGGTTATTGTGTTTTCTTGGGCCTTTGCCGGTCCAGATTGTCGTTCCTTCTGTAAATTCCCAATCCATATCCTGTTGAGTGAAAACATGAAATAAATCCTGATCAGGATGATCCCGACACCATGCAGAATATACATGATTAAGAGCAAGTTGATCAATAAACCAAATATTTGGATTTGTGTTGATTATATGACATACACAATTGATGAAAAAACGAGATTCATTGGATCCACTAAGATACACCATGCCTGCTGCAACCTTCATGAATTCGCGCTGTTCTTCGGGCCGAAAGAAAATCCCTATAGGCTTTCCTGGCCATTCAATTTTTTTCTTAACTACACAATCAATATCTGTCAACATAAAACTCATTGCTCCTGGATCATCTTTAAAAATGTTATTTGCAAGATGAAATCGAGAAGATGCATATTGACACCGAATCTTATCGTCTTTTGGATCAGCCCCTACTAAGTTTTTATCGTGGGAAACAGAAAAGAGTACTTTATCTTTTACATTTTTCTTGATGGTTTCCATTAACCTGGCATTTTCATTTGTTGGATTGATGATATGGACATGACAATCATTTCCAGAATCAGCACAAGAATATATAAATGCTGGTCCATGTTCGTCAAAATATTTGTCATCACATGATGCAAGGATATATCTATTTGGAAGAGAAGTGTTCACTAATTATTCCATGGGTTGTTTCAAGTTCATTCTTTAAGTCTACAATGCCATTACCAAAAAATAATCCATTTTCATCAACATTTTGAGTATTCGTGACAAGGAAGGGGCATCTGTGTTTTAAGTGTCGTATTACAGGTTGATTGAGAATATTTCCAGCAATAATTGGGCGCGTTTCAATTCCAGCCTTTGTCAGTTTTTCAACAATCTCTGCCCGATCTTCTTTCAACACCACACCAAACCCATACCATGAACTTTTATCATGTTTATTTTCTCTTTGAACTGTACAAAAATCTTCATCTCCAAAAAGACTAACAAATATTTTTGCGTTCTTTTGTCGTTGTCGATTCATCTTGTTCCATTTTTTGAGTTGTTCAATACCTATTGCACCACTCATTTCTGTTGGCCTCAAATTATATCCAGGAAGAATAAAACGAAAACTCTCAACAAACGGGTCTGGATTTTTTTGGTGAAGTGTATTGAATTTTCTTAGTTCTCGCGTCCACCCATGCGCGCGGAGAGTTTTACAAACATCAGAAAGCCGATCATCATCTGTTATAATCATTCCGCCTTCCATTGTTTGAAGATGGTGGGAAAAGAAAAATGAATGGCTGGCCATTTCACCCC
>CEPX01097838.1_pt1 | contig 10136 bp, 10 predicted proteins | sample 361361 | NCBI WGS metagenome assembly CEPX01 (sample SAMEA2619974, study PRJEB7988) | marine metagenome | biome: marine biome (ENVO:00000447); feature: mesopelagic zone (ENVO:00000213) & marine oxygen minimum zone (ENVO:01000065); material: "saline water (ENVO:00002010), including plankton...
ACCTGAAATCCAGCCCCATGAGCTCAAAGGCTTGATCGAATGCCCTCCTTGCTTCGGGGGTAAGGGACTTCGTTGAACCCCTCGACATAAGGTTCATGGCCCCGGCGAGGTCTTTCTTTGCCAGCCGATCGTTCAGGCTGTTCTTCAGTTCCAAGTTGCCTTGAGCAGACATCAAGGAGATACCGACTTTTATCATCGCCGCGGCTCTTCCTCGGTCTTCCTTATTCCCTAAAGCGACGATGGTTGGAGTGCCTGTATCTTTATCGACGAGGAGGAGATTCCCTCCGTCGTCAGACGTCAGGGCTGTGTTCCTGCGGCCAGCCAGGATTTTCGTGATCTGATTGTCGTCTAGGTTGTACTTCACCTTTTCGCCGTTGGGTCCGGTAAGAATGACCTCCCTTTCCTTCTTGCCTCCCAAGCCCTGCATCTGGCCTTTTTCAAGGTTGAAAGCGACGGTATTTCCGTTTTCAAGCCTCACGATCTGGATTCGATCTCTTCGATTCCTTCCTGTAACGATTGTCCTTTGCCCCCCGGTGGTGAGATTCACCCTTGCCGTTCCACCGCCAGGGACACCTACGAGCCGAACATCGTCCTCGCCTCTTCGAACCCGCTTGCTTGTCCCCTTGTCCACATTGACAACATCGAGTCGTCCTCTCAGGCCGGCTACCGCCTGTTTGCGGTCCCTGCGCTTTTCTCGCTTCCGGACGGTCGTGGGCTTAAGGGTGTCCACGTCCACGGCTGTAAGTTCTCCCCTTTGACCCGCGAAGTACTTTCTTTCTGGCCGCAGGGCTTTCAAGGCGTTTGAGGCGAAGGTGTTGGCCTTCCCGATGTCCGCGCCGGCTTCGGCGGAACGGCGGAAGTCCAGGACCGGCTCCCCGGTGATCGGCTCTAAACCGCCAGGATCGAGACGCCCTGAGCTGACCCCTCGGCTCGCCTCGAGTATTTCTTGCGACAGCTCTCCGGTGGCTATGCGTTGCCTCTTCTCCTTTTCAGCGGCCGCCATTAACTTCAAGGCTTCTGCGGGTTTCAGGATTCCCAAAAACCCGCTCATGTCGCCCTTCGCGACCTTCATTCCTGCCTGTTTGATAAGCTCAGGATATTTGGTTGCGACCGTCCTAAGCGTATTCCTTTGAACATCATTCAAAGGCATGCCCCTGAGAACGGCATCGAGCGCCTTGGCGTCGAGCTTCCCCTCATCGGTCAAACCGGACATCTGAACAATCGAATGGATGTTCCCTAGTTGGGTACCGAAGAAGGCTTGTTGCGTGGCCCTCTTGGTCTCGGCGAACTGCTCCCGCATGAGCTGTTGACGGACATTGAACTGAGAGCGTTGCTCATCCCGGACAGCCTTGGCCTCCTGGCGCCGTTCGTCCCGGATGCGCCTGTTCTCGCTTATGCCGAACGCAAATCTCTGGTCATCCCGGAAGGCGTCAAGCGTCTTCGAGACCGACTCGCTGGCGGACCTGAATGATCTTCCGAATTCACCGGCCATGGGTTTTCTCTCTTACCGCACGTTCTTGAACGCGCCCAAAGTGGCCGCGTGTGCGTTGATTGCGCCTAAATCGGTTCCACCTCCAACACCGGTCGGATTCAACGACTTAAACAGGTCCCGGGTGCTCTGATTCCTCATCGCACCGGTTACGAGGCTCGTCCCCGCGCCCGTAAGGGTCCCCGCGAGGCTCAGTTGGTTCCTGATGTTCTCAAGATTGGCCTGTTGCTCTAAACTCGCTCCCCGGAGGCCCGCTTCCGTCTCCAGGCGCGTGAAAGCCGTCTGGTCTCGGAAGAGACCCCCCTCGGCCGCGGCGAGGCTCCTGAAGGCCGAAAGCGTCCCGCTGTCCACGCTCGATTCCGCACCGGCGAACTGGAGCTCGGCGGGCGTCATACCGAAGGCGCGAGAGAGGGCGTCCAGTCGAATCCGCTGGCCCTCCAGCCTGATGCCCTCCCTGGCCCTGGAAATCCCCTCGACGGTGTTGAGCCTGTTCTCTCTCACCGTGAACCGAGTCTCGGCTTCCGCTCTGTCTCGTTGCGCCAGCCTCTCGATACCAGGGGAGCTCGTATCGAATCCCGCCCCGAACCTACGCTGGCCCTCAACGGCTTCGCGATCCCTGGCCTCCTTGAGCTGTTCCTCGACGATCGGGTTTACGTAATCTTCTCCGCGCAGGAGGGCGAGAACCTGATTGCTCGATTCCTCGAGGATGTTCGCGTTGAACCCCGATGCCCCGGCCTCCCGCGCGAAATCCCGCGTGTCGCGTCGGATGGCACTTCGCTGAACGTCCTCTTTCTCGATGGCCTCGGCGATGTCGGACCGGCGTTCCAGGTTGAGCCTCTGTTGGTCGCCGGCGAAACCCCGCAAGTCCTGGAGCGTTTGGATCCGCTCCTGGAGAAGGGCTTCTTGTTCCTTCGTCATCTGAGGCTTCGGGATGCTCGGCGCACGGACGCCCCTCGTCGATGCCCTCGTTCCTGCCGCAATTCCCGCGGACGCAACGGTTGCTCCCGCGCCGATGAGCGCGGCGGTGGTGAACTCGCAAACCCCGTGGAAACCCTCGAAGGGCACCATCGGGTCTCGGCGGTTTTGTCGAATCGACCTCATCATCGAGCCTCACCCGGTTTCTGGAAATCTGCGAAGTCGCAAACCTTCATTGTCCATTCCGTCCCGGAGGCCGTTGCCCCATAATCGAGTAGACTTTCGTTGCCCGCCTCGTTGCCGGAAACCGCTGTCCCTATCACGGTGTCGAATCCCATGTCATACATTTTCACCATCGCTTCATCCCGTAAGGCGCGCGCCCATCCCTGCCTTCTGTAATCCGGGCGGACGTAGGTGCCCCACCCCATCGCGAATTTCCCGATGGTGGTTTCCCATGGGAATACATTTCCCACATCGCCCCAAAGAAGCACGGCGTTTTCCGAAGCCCCGAAGAGAACAACCCCTTCCATTTCCCGTGCCACGTATGCTCGGAAGAGGTCTCGGAAGAACGCCATCGTCTTGAGCGATGGAATCATCGTTCCGCCGATAGCGTACTGAGACTTGATGGCCTCTTCCCAAATAGTCAGGAAGACCCCCTCGTCCGATGGTAGAGCCGTACTGACGCCTTCGCCTGTGATATCCATGACCATTTCCGATGGAGCCATCACCACCCCCTCGCGGTCTTCAGATCCCGGCCGGCCTGGACCTTCTCTTCGATGGCGGCGTCGGAAGGGATCGTAACGCCAGCGGTCGCAAGGGCTTTCCGCATCTCTTTGAGCTGGTCTGAAACGCTTATCATTCGCTCGATCTCTTCCCTGGTCGAGTTATCCACGTCAGCCGCGCTCCGTACCCGGACCCCGAAATGATCGGGGAATGCCAGCAACGACAGGACGCCGTTTCCTTCGTACTTGAGATCGGCAAGGCTTTCATAGTGCGGAACCGTCCCTGCCACCGGAACCCACTCCCAACCGGCGTCTATCAAGCCCTGCTTCTTCGGTGTTAGCTCATCCGGTCGAGGTGTGTAGGTGATATCGCCGACAGTACCAGTCACCGGGTCGCCGAAGACAAACATCTTTCCGTTACCCCTTAAAGAGCCGTGGGCCCGACGACGCCCAAGTTGATCCGCCAGCCTGTTTGCTGGACCTTGACCTCGACAGTCCCTCCTGACTCATGGGCCTTATATAGAAACTGTTTCGACCCATCCGTTAATACCTCGAAGGGGGCCGCTTGATTGACGCCAGAAGAGCCGCCAGAGAGCAACATGGCGGAAGCGAGCGCCTGACCCGATGTTCCCCTGGTCCCTCCAATGGGATAGATGTCGAGTGAGGACATGGTGTTGCTTGTGCTTGGCTCGATGTGCATATTCCCGATCAAAATCGAATTCGGTGGCCCAACAGCCGTACCTGTCTCTGCGGTGTCGTCGGTGATCGTGCTGTCGCTGACGACGCTCTGTTGTGCGTCGAACCAGAACTCGAAAGGCCCGTTCCACGTCCCGTTTCGGATGTTCGCAGAGCCGTCCGTGAGGACATAGGTAATGAGCCTCCAATACGTGAACCCGGTTGGGGGGGTGGGCCCGGTGGCCTCGTTGAGCTCCGTCGAAAACACGAAATCCGTCGTCTTCCCTGACCCCCCGATTGCATAGATCGCGTAGAGAGTGCTGTTCGCGACCGTGCCCGTGTCCATCCCCCCGGCATCGTCCCCTTCGGCAAAAGCGGCGTCAATCTGCTTGGTCATGGCGGTGGTGTGGGCCATGGAGACGGTATCGCCCTCCTCCCTGCACTCACCGACCCCGATCAAGATGTCGTGGGCGGTGTCGGTGTCGTGCTTTGGCTGGAAGCCGTAGACGTAGCCGAGAGGCATCCCGGCAACGAGAAGGCTCTCCGATGGGCTTTCATACCAGTAGGTCTTCCCGGTGATCTCAAGGATAAGTTTCCGTAGGCGCCAAATCTCACCGTCGAGGTTCGTTGGACGGCTCTCTGTCCCGTCCTCCCCCGGATCCACGGTTTTCTGGAAGGCCGTGTTGTCGGCTGAGGTATCGTCACAGTTGTCCGGCGTAATCGCCTTGGCGAGCTCGTCCCGGTCCTCGTTGTAGGTGCCGTCAGTCGCAGAGGCGCCACCTGTCGGCTTGTGCGTGGTGCCTCTTACGGTGATCCCGAATGGGAATGCCATTTCCTATCAATCCCTCGCCGATGCGAAGCTGTTGAGAGGCTTGAACATCGGCCTCAGCGCGGTAATCCTGAAGTCCTCATCAGCGCCCGTCGTCTTGACCTCGACGGAGAACCTTCTGCCGGATCCCGTCACCCGGGCCCGGCGCGTGAAAGTCCCTTCAGCGCCCAACGAGGAAGTCCCAAGCGTGAAACCCGATGAGGTCCCGTCTATCGGGTCGCCGGGGCCTTGCATCTCCAGGGTTCTCGCCGTCCTTTCTTTCCCGTCAACGAACGGGGCCACGGTCAGATCGTGGCCATCAACCGATTTGAATTCGACCTCCAGGCCGTCGTATCCCTTCTGGTTATTGGGAACGCCCGAGTCCGTCGAGTGGGTCTTCGCGATCCCGTCGTAGCCCGCGGAATCCTTGTTCCGGGCTTTCGTGTCCATCGACCAGACGAAGCCGGCGCCGTCTCCGTGGATGGGTTTCTGTATCCCCTCGGTGGGGTGTTTCCTCAGCGCGAGAACGTAGGCTTCATCCCGCTTGGAGTGGGAAAACTTCACCACGTCCGTTTCCTCGAAGTTGAACCGGAGCCGGATGTTCGGAACCTGAAACCCCTTTCGCGGCACCGAGAACTCGACGGTGTTCTTGTGCGGGTACGGGGTCGCGGTCGCAAGATCCAGCCGGTTGAAGTTGACGTTCTCCCGAAGCCACGGGTCGAGGAACATGGCATTTCCGAGGTCGGCCGCCCGGACGTTGCCCGTCGCCTTGTCCTTCTCCCGGACGGCGGTGAGCAGGAAGAACCTCCCGTACTTGCTGAGAATGAGGACATCGTTTCCCGTGAAAGCCCAAGCACTCGGAGAGGCCACTCCCATGACCGACGAGAGAAGCCTCGGATACCAATTGCCCTCTGCGGCATCCGAATCATCGAGCCAGAAAAGCCCTTCGTCCTTCAGGAAGTAGAAGATCCCGTCGAACGTGAGCCCCGCCATGATCTTCGTGCCCACGGAAGGGCCGACCGCGATCTGGTACGCAGTGGTGGTGTAATCCTCATGGTCGTCGAGCTTCGATCGGTAAGCACGGTGCCCGAGAAATCCCCACATGAACCCGCCACCGGGCGTCCCCGCGGGCCCCGAGTGCTTGGCCATGTTGATCGGCTGATTCGATCCGCTCCAATCCGCGGGGGGAGTCGACAAATCGCTGGTCGTCGTCCCGTCCGCCGTCAAAACCTGAACCGGGTCCGTCCCGTTACAGGCAAAGAGCTTCCGGTCGTTCCCCAGGACCTCTTCCCCGCCCTCGATGAACTGGACCGATTTGTCCGGCGAAAGCCCGCTCTTGAGCGTCACGGAGTCCACGTCGCCATCGACTTCCTTGTAAATCTTCCCATCGTTCCAAGCCGATATGAGGCGTTGGGTTCCATCGACGGGGTGCCAGTCGAAAAGCCCGCGGCAGACGGGCGCGTCCGTGACCGCCGTTGAATCCAGCTTCTCGGCCCCGCCCTCTTTGCGCAGGACGCGGCCCTCGTAGTCGATCCCCTCCGCTTCCACGAGGGACCCGGGCGGGATCTCGTTCTCGTTATCCCGGCCGTCGAGCCCGAATTGCCCGATGGGGATGGGGATGATGGAGCCTTCGTAAGCCATTACGATTCCTATCCGATGATCATTCCGCTTTCGGTTCTCAAGAGCCCGCGACCCGCGACCCTATCGGGTCGGATGATCGCCTTGCCGAAGTGCGCGGATTGCAACATGAGGTTCCGGTCGTACTTCCTTCGCATCTTCTCGAGGCCGCGCGTGTACACCTGGCTGGCGAGGTTCACGGAGCTGTCGTTCATCAGGCCGGCCAGGAGCATCGCCACCCCCCACGCCATGACGCGCCTTTCCGTCCTGGGGATGAGGGGTGTCCCGGATCCGTCCGTCAGGTCCGTGGCCTCGATGATGTACGGGTAGAGGACCATCTCCCGAGTCGTCACGTACTTGTTGAACCGGATCTTCTGGTCGCCGATGAACGTGTAATGGGTGGGTACACCCGATTCGATGAGCTTCAAGGGGAATTTCTTCCTGAAGACGTCTTCCCCCAGGCCCTCGACCTCTGCATCGGTCCCCTGTCCGCTCTGAGAGCCGAACACCACCATCGGGGAAACCATGTCTTTGAAGTCAGACGCCAGGGTGTAATCGAGCTTGAACAGCGTGTACGTCGCGGTCGCGTCCGTGTCGCCAACGTAGAATTCGTTCAGGGTCCCGACGGCGGCGGCAATCGAAGAGACATAGTAGACTTCGGGCTCGCCGTCGATCTTCAGCCACCAGCCTGTTACGTCGGAGTCCTGGGCGGGCGCGGGCGTCGCTGAGAAGGTCGCGGTCTTGCTGTCCACCGTGACCGCGACCGTGCCCGTGGTTATTTCGGGCTCCAGGAAGAGAGACCCGGGCGGGTCCTTCTTGGCGGAGGGCAGGAGCATCTTCTCATCGTCAAGGATCTCGTGGTGGATCTCATTCAGGAAAACGATGGTTTCCGCGTCGTAGTCGGAGCTTCCGTCCGTGGCTTCGCCGAGAAAGTCTTGGGCGAAATCGAGGATGTCCGCGCTGGTCGTCAGGTTCGCCATCGTTCCGGCCAATCATTACGGAAGAGGATTCTCGGCTTTCACCGCCAGCCAAGCGGTGAGCTTATCATCCATCTCCTGGATCATCGGGGTCCCGTCAAGACGAAGTTGGTTGAACTGCTTCAGGATCGCGTCGAATTGGTCCCCGAAGGTGCCGACATCTTGTAGGTACGCTCCCCGGCGATTCGCCTGAACTTCCTCAGTCTGCTCTGGCAACGTAAGGGGCACGACACTCCAGGTTTCGTGCGTGGTTGAACCCCCGATTACTGCGGGGACGAGCTCCCTGCGTTGGGTCAACGGGTCGATTACAGGAGCGGGATCGCGGGTGATCCTGTAAATGTTAATTTCGGCCAGGGCTTCGTCTGTAACCCCTGGTACGTCCACGATGGAAGGGTGTTGCCTCGCATTGTTGAAGAGGTAGGGCCCGTCCGTGGGCCGGCCAAACCACCGAGTAATGACCCCGCCTTCCATGATCGCGGCCTTGGTCATGATCAACCCCTTCAGTCGCTTGGGCTACTGGAAGCGGCAGCCAGTGTACCCGTAAGCGTCATTCCTCCGCCCCCGCCAGTGTTAGTATGCCAGCTCGCTACTGGATTATTGTGCATGATTGTCGGCGCCGAGCCAGTAACAGTTGAACCATCAGAGCCAGGGTCAGCTGGCTTTCCAGTGGCCAGTCTGAGTTTCTGTAAGTTGGCGGGCACTGTTATATCTAAGTACTCCGCCAAATTCAGGTAGTATTCAGACACAAAAGCGTCTACAATCTGTCCAGCTGAGCTGTTACTCATCAGGTGAGCATCGGACGTTGTGTAGTCTATATTCTGGTCGGTGAGTGTAGCTCCACCAGCTACATCATCTACTCCATCAAGGGATACATGACCGAGGGCGTTACCCAAATCCCAAGACATAGCTATATGATGCCATGTGGAATCTGCCGTTACGGCTGTTGAGCCCGCCATTATGAGCACGTTGCCAGAACCAGCTATCCACCCAACAACTCGAAATATATTAGTCGCCTGACGCTCGATGTTAAGCCCACTGCCTCCTGGAGCTCCAAAGAACGTCATAGCATTTCCATCTCCTGCTTGGAACATAACCCAAGTCGAGAAGATTCCTACCTTGGCGTCGGCCGCTCCTGTAAGACCTGCCCCCCTAGCCATACGGTCCGTGCCATCAAAATCTACCGCGATGGCGGAGTAGCCTTCTATATGTCCACCTACCGGAAGTACAATCATCAGCTGTTGTCCAGAGTAGAACCGACATAGATCATGTTTGTTCCATCTGACCGGAAACCGTAGTGGTCGATTTCATTAGCTCCGGTAGACGGGGTAGGAGCGGTTCCGCCCGGGAAGAGGAAGACCGCGTTCCATGCGATCGTGTGCGGGCCCCCTGCTGCCGCTTGCTTGATAATCAGGCCATAATAGTTTCCGTCCACCTGCTCGGTCGGAGCCCCGAAAGCCGTGTTCTCGGTTGTCAGGTGGAAGACAACCTGATTCGCATTACAGGCCCATGCGACGGCATTCGACGTACTGGTGAGCGCGGTTTCGCCAAACCCGTGCTGTGCGGTCAGCGCCTCAACCTCGTCGGTTTTCATTGCCGCCGCGTCGAAGGCTTCAACGTCGGACCCTATCGCGACCCCCAGGGAAGTCCGAGCGGTTGCCCCGTTTTCCGCAACCCAGTTCGACCCATTACCAACGATGAAGTTGCCATCGGTTAAGGCCAGGGCAGCAATGTCATCCAACTGCGCATCGTAGGCTTGGGCATCAGTGCCAACGGTAAGCGTGGTGTCCACCAACGGGCGCCGCATTCTTGATCCGCTCGAAGGCATTAGGCTGGCGTCTCCCCGTAGACTCGATACCTTGAAACCACCCCATTCGACGCATTCGCGGTCCCGAAGTAGGGGATGATTCCCTCTCCCCCCTCCAGGACGCTTTGCCCCCGGGCACCCGTCTCGGACCAGATGATAGAGTTGTTGTCGGGGACCGCCTCTTCGAATTGAAGGAGCCGGACCACCCAAAGTATCGTTCCGAGCGGGGCGGTCGAGGGGGCGGTCGTGGCACGGACCCGGATGGCGTATTTGTCGGTGTCGATGTTGTCGTTGGTATCGCCACCCTTCGCCCAATCAACCGGGGCGTGGAATGAAAGATACGTGTCCGCCGCGGACGTGAAATCCGGGGTGTCGATGAGGGTCAGGGCGGTCCATGAGGACCCGTCCCAATACGTATACTCGTAGACGGGGCTCCCGGCCTCGGTGGTGGACCCCTGCGTGATCCCTACAACGTGGAACCTCTGAAGGGCCTGGACCACGAATCCATCGTTGTTGGTCGTGGTGGTCAGGGCGAAGTCGTTGGCGGTCGATTCCTGGGCATCGGTGGTGTCGTCCTCGTACTTCGCCGAAGCCTCGGAATCGTCCCACTGGCCCGCTTTCCACCCGGCGTTCGCCAAGAGCCGACCCCATCCTAGGTTGATCGAGGAACCGCTCCGGTTCTGGACCTCGATCTCGGAGATGGCCAGGGTCGTCCCGCTCGCCGGCGAGACCAACGCCGTCTTCGACTTCTCGGCGTATTTCGAGTTGATGTCCTTGATTGGAGGGGTCGGCATCTGAACCTACTTTCCGTCCCTGTGGGACTCCATGTGGGCCACGAAGGTCGCCTCGTCCGGGTACATCCTGACCTCGCCCCTGAAGGCGCAGATGGGGCACGGGAGGGCGGCAGGGGCCGGGTCCTCGGTCCCGTTCGAGGTACGGGTCTCGACGACCTCAACGTCCGGGTCGTGGCTGACGGGCCCGCTGAGGTCGCCAGGATTGCCATGAAGCGTCTCGGCGGTCTGGTCGACACCAGGGGCCGGGGGCAACTCGCTCGTTTCCTCTGCCAGCGGCTCGGGCGCCTCCGGGGGGGTGTGGTAGTGGCCGGGGTTCGCGATCTCGGTCGGAAACG
>CEPX01196220.1_pt1 | contig 10133 bp, 13 predicted proteins | sample 361361 | NCBI WGS metagenome assembly CEPX01 (sample SAMEA2619974, study PRJEB7988) | marine metagenome | biome: marine biome (ENVO:00000447); feature: mesopelagic zone (ENVO:00000213) & marine oxygen minimum zone (ENVO:01000065); material: "saline water (ENVO:00002010), including plankton...
GAGGGCGTTTTTCTGGCATGGCAGTGACCGTATCTGTTAAGGGCGATGTAACTGAATCGATCAAGCATTTGAATCGTGTTGAGCGTAAGTACATCCCACAAGCTGTCTCATCTTCACTGAATAAAACTATCAAAAACGTCAGAGCAGCAGCAAACAGAGAGATCAGGCAGCATGTTCGACTGCCACTGAAGATAGTTAAGACCCAGTTGAGCATTAAGCAAGCCAGCAAGGTGAAGTGGTTTACTAAACTGACTGCTAAGGCAGAAGACATATCACTGATCTTTTTCAAACCACGAGAAGTTTGGGCAAAGGGTGGTAAAAAACGGGTGAATCGATTCGGTGCTCGGATGAAGTCAGTGAAGGTGCAAGTCAAACCACGGACAAAAGCACGGGTTATCACCAGGGGGTTTTTCGGCTATAGCAAAAAGGCAGTGCTCCAACGGAAAGAGGGTGTGGCTAGGGGTCCAATCAAGAAGCTTTTCGGTCCCAGCATCGATCACAGGTTCGATATGCCCAGCACCAGAAAGATCATGGGAGCACGAGCAGTAGAACAATTTCCCAAGAACTTCAATGCTCAGATCCAACGGATCTTGAATAGACGATCTGCATGAAACAGCGTCATCGAAATCAGCTAAGAGAGCAGATATCCAGAGATGTCAGAGAGTTCAAGTCAAGAGGAGGAGTTGTCCAGCATAAACGACCAGGGGCAACCGGGATGAATCCAATGACGGGAAGACCAATTGCTAAAGCTCACAGCTATTTTGTGATCAAGCCTGAGAACGAGTGACATGTATATCTGTGAGCATTTCAGTATCAAGGAATTGGTTAGCAGAGGAACATATCAGGAGTACGAGCAAGAGATCTGGAAACTGTGGATGATGTTTGATGATCGATTGCTGAGAATACTCGATCTGCTGCGAAGCAACTATGGTCCTGCTGTAGTGAACACATGGTTTAGTACCAAGCTGGTTGAGGCATATGGGTATCGAGATGAAGCAGGTTTGCGTGTTCGCGGAATGAAGTATTACAAGCCAACATCACAGCATTCTTTTGGCAGAGCATTCGACATGCTCTTTCAGGATCATCTGGCAGTAGATGTTCGTAGTGAAATTGTCACAGGTGATGTGAAGCTGCCTCATTCAATCCGTGTGGAGAAAGATGTTAGTTGGTTTCATGTTGACACGGGAAACACTTCAGGTTCAACAGTCTTGGAGGTGAATGGATGAGAGCAGTAAAGATTCCAGATGAGCACCCAATGTTGGTGAGTGAGTTTGCCAAGGTTATTGGCATTACAGATCGAAAGATCCGAGATTGGATTCAAAAAGAAGGCTTCCCGGTAATGGCAGCGAAGACTCGTGCTGCAATCAGAATTAATGGTCCTGAAGGTTTTGAGTGGATGGTTCAGAGAGAGCTTAAGATTAGGGGATTTCTGAAAACATCAGATGACAGCAATGTTGTTGAGATTGATCCTGCTGGCATCAACGCAGAGAAGTTGAGAAAGGTCAGGGCAGAGAGAATCAGATTGGAGACTGCTAACAAGGTTCGCGAGGGGGAACTGTTGGAAGCAGCAAATGTGAGAATGGCACTAGAGGGTGCATTTGTGTTGTTAAAGAACCTGCTTGACGGCCTGGCAGGTAGAATGAGCGCAGGTAATGCAGTCAAACGAAAATCATATCTCAAGGTCTTCCGAGAGATCCTTATTCAGTTCCAAGGTCAAATCAGAAGTTGCTACGCTGATCCTGACAACGTCGAGACTTCTACTCCCACCACCGGATAGATCTGCTTGGCAATGGGCTGAAAGTAATCGTGTGCTTCCCAAGGGTAGCGCAGAGCCGGGACCGTATCGGTCAGAAAGGACTCCATGGATACGTGGGATTACAGAGGCAGTGTCCAAAGCATATACAGACTATGTGGTTGCTGTCATGGCTAGCCAGATGGGAAAGACAGATGGTGTGCTTTTGAACATACTTGGCTGGAAGATGGACGATGATCCTCAGCCTTGTATGTATGTTGGTCCGACAGAAAAGAACGTCACGTCGATGTCTAATGACCGATTCATGAAGATGATCAGTTCCACACCATCCCTCGATAAGGCACTTAAAAAGGGTCATGCGAATAAGACAGCAGAGAAGTTCATCAACTCTATTAGACTAGGTTTTGCTTGGGCAGGATCTGCCACTGAGCTGGCATCTCATCCCAATGCCATTGTTGCAGTAGATGAGCGTGACCGCATGGTTGCTACTAAAGAGGGAGATGTAAATGAGATTCTTGACCCCCGCATGGCTACCTATGATGGTGTGATCATCACCACATCAACACCTTTGTTAGGAGATGTAGAACGTGAGGACAATGATGATACTGGGATAGACCATTGGAAGGTTGCAGAAAAAGATGATGTTCAATCACCGTCCTGGCAATTGTGGCAGGAGGGTTCCAGGCATGAGTGGGCGGTTCCGTGTGCCCATTGTTTTGAATACTTCATTCCATGGTCTGGTTTGTTGGTATTTGATAACAATGGAACCCCCGCTCATGTTTTTCATAACACCACCATGTCATGTCCCCACAACGGTTGTGTGATCCAGAATAGGGACAAGGATTGGATGAATAGCAAAGGAGTTTTTGTTGCACCTATGCAGAGCATAGCGACACATGACGGAGAGGAGTTTGCTCTTGTCAGTGACCATGACGGGTTTGGTTATGAAGAGGTTAATTTTGGATCGTATTTAGAATCTCATGAAGTGAACACAGTGTCTTTCTGGGTTTCAGGTTTGATGAGTCCGTGGAGGACATTCGGGCACAGGACCAGAGCACTGCTACGATCAAGTCAGTCAGGGGATCTCGCAAGAGAGCAGGGAGCTGTTAATACTGGTTTCGGTGAGCTATTCAAGCCGATTGGGGAGGCACCGTCTTGGGAGAAAGTGACACAATTGAGAACTCCATACAAAAGAGGTGAGGTTCCAGAAGGGGTTGTGGTCCTCACTGCTGGGGTTGATGTTCACAAGACTAGACTTAATTATGTCGTTAGGGGCTGGGGTGTTAGCTATCAGTCGTTCCTCATAGATTATGGTGAGATCTATGGGGAGACAAAATATAAAGGTGTGTGGGAAGAGCTGGCAAAAATATTGTCTACACCGTATGGAGATTTGATAGTTGCACTAGCACTTATTGATGCTGGGTATAATCCCGGTTCTGGTGATGATCCAGAGACTCCAGCAGAAGCAAGCCCTGTGTACCAGTTTTGTTATAGCAGAGATCGGGCACGTCCTGCTAAAGGTTACGACTATCGAAATCAGACGCACACTATGACTCTTATCAGTGTGGACTATGACGGCAAGCGGATTAAAGATGGATTGCAGTTGTGGCATCTGGATACTGACTTCTTCAAGTCATTTATATACCACAGAATTGACTGGGAGAAAGAGCAACCGGGAGGGTGGTTCATCCCAGAAGATACATCAGATGAGTATTGTAGACAGCTAGTGTCTGAGTCTCGGATTGTCAAACCCAATGGTCGAGCAGAGTGGAAATCTATAAGAAAAGCAAATCACTATCTTGACTGCGAGATGAATGCAGTTGCTGCAGCACATATATTGAGGCTCTACCGCATTACTGATAAGACAGAAGTTGTATCTGTGCAGAATCGGCAGGTATCTAGGAATATTCACGGAGGGTTACATTAATGGCAATCTCTGACGATCAAACAATGTTGACAAATGTGAATACTGCAATAAATGCTATTTTGAGTGGAGCACAACATTACGCTATCGGGGACAAGCAGGTAACAAGTGCAGATCTTAAATTTCTCTATAGTATGAGAAAGGATCTGGAAGAACGTATTGCTCGGAATGAAGGTGGAGTCCTAGTGACAGGAGTAGGAATCTCTCATGGCTAACTTTATTGATAAGGCAGTCAACTTCTTCAGTCCTGCAAGGGGCGCACGTAGGATGATGGTTCGTGCAGCTACTGAGAGCGATCAGTTCAGCAGGAGGATCACTAGTCTCATTAATGGAGGGTATTACCGGGGTGGTCGTAACAGTCGAAAGATGAGTGACTGGTCAACTTCTGGCTGGGATGCAGATGCATACATAGCTGATGCTCAGAGTCAGCTAAGAGATGATTCCAATGACCTGATGCTAAACAATCCTATCGCTAACGGTGCAGTTCAGACAAAGGTGACCAATGTGGTGGGGTCTGGTCTGACAATGCAGTCAAAGGTTGACCATGAGTTTATTGGCATGTCTGAGGAACAAGCTATCGAGTGGCAAAAGGAAGCTGAACGGCATTGGAAGCTCTTTTCCGTTACAGCAGACATGCAGCTCGGTATGACTATGGCGCAGATGCAAGCACTGGTGTATCAGTCCATTTTGGTTAGTGGTGACATCTTTATCAATATGCCAGTGAAGACTCGGAAAGGAGTTATGTATGAGACAGCTATCAACTTAATTGAGTCTCATTTAGTCAGCAACCCCGGTGATCAACCAGATACAGCCACAAGGAAAATGGGGATCGATTTTGATAAGCGGGGGATTCCTAAAACCTATTGGGTGAGACAGCAGCATCCCGGTGCAACACCTACAGCACAGACTGAGAAACAGAACAATTGGGTGGCAATGAATGTGTTTGATCGTGATGGCAGAAAGTTGATTTTGCATATCTTTGATCGACTGCGCCCAGGTCAGTCAAGAGGTGTTCCTATGCTGGCACCCATCATTGAGCCAATTAAAAAACTGGATACGTGGACGGAGGCAGAGATCGACAACGCAGTCATTTCAAGTTTCTTTACTGTATTTATTAAGACTAATTTCGCTTCCGATAAAGTACTCGATGTGGTCACAAACTTGGGAGATGAAACCAGTGCGGTAGCATCAGATAAAGACTTGAAGCTGGCATCAGGCAATATCGTGCGCTTGTTCGGTGATGAGGATGTAACCTTTGCTAACCCCAACAGACCTAACAGTAATTTTGAGGTGTTCTTCAAGGCAATCACACAGCAAATTGCAATTGCATTGAATATGCCTGTAGAGGTGTTGCTCAAGTCTTTCAATGCGTCATATACCGCATCAAGGGGAGCACTGCTAGAGGTCTGGAAGCATTTCCTCACTCACAGGGCTTGGATTGCTAAAGGATTCTGTCAGCCAATATATGAGGCAATGCTGTATGAGGCAATTGCAAAAGGCTGGATGTCTGCACCGGGGTTTCTGACAGATCCATTGGTACGGATGGCTTATTCAGGGTCTGTCTGGGTTGGCCCTGAGTTGGGTGAACTCGATCCACTGAAGGAGGCTAAAGCACGTAGTGAGAATATTAGCAATGGCACTACTAATGAGTTTATCGAAACTCAAAAGAAGGGGCTTGATTACGAGCAGGATGTGTTCCCCGGTAGATCGAGAGCACACCAGATGCAGGAGGAAGCTGGACTTCTAGTAGAAAATATGCAGAATCCGGTGCCCGACACAGATTCTGAAAATGATGAAGACGACGAAGAGGATGCAAATGCATGAAATCATTTAACATTTTAATGCAAGCAGACGGACATGTTGGAACAATTGACATTTTTGGTCTTATCGGTGGCAGTTTCTTTTCTGATGTTGATGCTAGGAGTTTCCGAAAAGAGCTGTCGGCTCTGGGGGATATGACAGAGCTGGATGTTCACATTCATTCTCCCGGCGGTGAGGTGATGGAGGGCATTGCCATATTCAATACGCTTAAACGACATCCTGCACAAGTTCGTACTTTTGTGGATGGTTTGGCGGGGTCAATAGCAAGTATATTGGTCTTTGCTGGGGAAGAGAGACACATGGCATCTAACGCATGGATTATGGTGCATGCTCCTTCCGGTGGGGTACATGGGACAGCAGATGAGATCGAGAGGGCAGCAAAAGTTGTTCAGCAGCATGAAGATAATCTGGCTGGTATATATGCTGATAATACAAAGCTGGACATTGAAGAGGTAAAAGATTTATTCAGTGCCGGTGACAATTGGCTAGATGCTGAGATGGCACTGGAAAAGGGATTCATCGATGTTATTGATGATGAAGTCGAACTGGACGTGGCAGCACTCACGGACATCAACCAGTTTGAAAATGTTCCAGCTATGTTGCTGGATAACGTAAATAGTTCGGTGGTTTCGCAAAAACCGGACAATGAAGAGGGTTCCGCTATGGAAATCACTTTAGAGATGATACAGGAGAAGCACCCTGGTATCGTTAAAGCTATTGAGGCTTTAGTGGTGATCCCTGATGTCGCAGCAGAGGTCAAGACTGCTGTGGATGCAGAACGCTCCCGTATCAAAGATGTGGTTTCACTGTCTCGTAAAGGGACAGAGGATCTGGTACAGGAGTTGGCGTTTGACGGGGAAACCACCAAGGCCGAGGCAGCGTTAAAGATCCTCGATAAGATGGATGCGTTGGGCTTAGAGTCATTCCAGCAACACAAGGATGACGCTAACGAGCCAACAATACCAGAAGATCGATCACTAGAAACACCAGATCTCTCCACTCTTACACCGGAAGCACAAGCCGATAAGATGTGGGACGAGAATCTGAGTGATGTTCGGAGTGAGTTTATAGACAAGGAAGGTCTTGTAGCTTACTTAAATGCGTCGAGGGATGGTCGGATCAAGATGGCACCTCAACGTAAGGAGGTTAAATAATGACTACTCTTGCTGCTAATTCTCCGTTAGTTCAGGAAGTTGGACCCCGGTCCCATCATCCAGTAATTGCCAGTGACATCATCTATGAGGGTGCTGCTGTTGGTCTGGTTGATGGCACAGGCCATGCACGTCCACTCAATGTTGCTGACAGGTTTGCAGGGTTTGCCGCAGAGAAGATCGACAACTCTGCTGGTGCTGCTGCTGCTGTCAATGTTGAAGTAATCCGTGAGGGTTATGTTGAGTTGACTGTTACAGGTGTTGTGATTACAGATATGGGTCAGCCAGTCTATGCGACTGATGACGCTGCTTTCACAATGCAGCCCACTGCCGTTGCCGTGTCCAGTGCCTTTATTGGGTTGGTGAAGCGGTTTAGCTCGACTGGCAAAGCAATTGTCTATTTCAATGCGGGTATCTTACAAGATCCGTATGGTAGAGGACCAAGAGCTGCAGTTGCTGATGATGTTACCTTGGATATTCAGGACAATGGCAAGACATTTTTTGTCACAACTGATGCCAAGGTAATCACGCTACCTGCCACCGCCACCCCAGTGTTTTGCACCATTGTGAATGCTGGAGCATTTGGGGAAGTGCTTGTCTCTGTCTCTCCAAATGCTAACGATAAGATTCAGGGTCCAGACAAAGCGGGTACAAATGATAAGGACCATCTGAACACGAAAGCCACTGCTAGACGTGGTGATTTCATTCAAATCTCTAACGCAGGTGACGCTAATGGAGCAGTAATACTCCAAGAAGTCGGCATCTGGGCTACGGAATAGGGGGTATAACTGATGAGTGCTCAAGGTTTAGGTACAAAAGGTATCATTGGCGAATACTTCCGTGCGATGGAACAGGATGTGGGTGTGGGATGGGTTAACTCCATCTCTAACCATTTTGGGTCAGATCAACTGACCGAGACTTACGAGTTTCTGGGTCAGTCCCCAGTTTTCCGTGAGTGGATTGGTGGTAGGAATGCGAAGGGTTTACTAGACTTCAACTTCACAATCACCAATAAGCACTACGAGTCAACATTGGAAATTACGGAGCGGCAGAGAGGTCGAGATAAAACCTCTCAGGTGCAGATTCGTATTAATGATCAGGTTCGTAGAGCATCAGCTCATTGGGCTAGTTTGCTTTCCACGTTAATCACTAACGGGGCAAGTACGGCTTGCTATGATGCTCAATTCTTTTTTGATACAGATCATTCTGAAGGAGCGTCAGGATCGCAATCTAACGATGTTGATATTGACATTTCAGAACTGCCAGCAGCAACAGCGGGGGTGGTCACAGCACCGTCTTCTGAGGAAGCTAATCTGGCAGTTCTGAAAGCGATTAGCTTGATGACAGCATTTGTGGATGACCAGGGTGAGCCTATGAATGAAGAGGCTGATGAGTTTTTGGTTATGGTGCCACATAGTTTGTTTCCTGCTTTTCAGTCTGGTCTGACGAACCCCAGAGGTACTGGGTTGTCAGAGCAAGAGAACACATTGACCAAAATCAGTGTGGTTGCAAATGCTCGTGTCAACTCTAGTTGGGATGATGAGTTTGCAGTTTTCAGGACAGACTCAGCGATCAAGCCCCTGATTCGTCAGGAGGAGGTTGCACCTCGGCTGAAAGTACGAGCAGAGGGATCTGAGTTTGAGTTTGAGAACGATGCTCATCAGTTCGGTCTGGATGCATGGCGCAATGTTGGCTATGGGTATTGGCAACACGCTTTCTTAGGCACGATGACCTAGGTTGTTGTTTGTGTATTAACGGAGAGGGATGAAATATTCCCTCTCCACTTTTCTTGTTAGGCGCACAGAGGAATTCAAGATGCATAAGTATCGAGCAATCGCAGTTGTTGAGTTGGGTGAGGGAGCAGTTGTAGAGCTTACTGAGGCACAACTGAAAAGGCGTAGGCACAGAGTTGCAGAGGCAGAAGATCGTCTGGGGTATGTTGTAGGTGAGGATGGACTGCAATTCAAACCGGGAGAAGAATTTGCATGTGACGGTAGACTCAATCCAAGTGTTGCAGAGTCACTAGATCCGTTAACTGACAAACAGATTAAACGAAAGGAAAGAGCAGAGGGTGTGCGACCTATATTGAGTAGATCCCCTGCCAAGAAGAAAACTGTAGCCAAGAAGAAAGCTGCAGCTAAAGCAGTCAAAACCAAAACACCCTCAGCACCAGGGTTGGATGAAGAGTTCTGATGCCATTTCATGCACCTTCTGATTTTGCATTTATGTTTGACTCAACAACAGGGTTGGGCACTGATGCGGTGTACTCAGTTAATGCAGCCACAGTGGGGATCATTCTTCGTTCGACTGCGTTAGAGGAGGAGGGTTTTGAAGTTGATCTCAAGACACATGTGATTGGTTGTGAGGTAATGACCTCAGACATTCCCAGCATGGTTACAGGAGCGACTCTAACTATCAGTGATAGCAACTCTGCGTTTAACGGTAATGTCTACAGTGTGGTCCGTATAGGTGCTGATGAGGAGGGTGTGACTAAACTGGAGTTCAGGGAAAGTGGCTGACAATAGAGTCAAGCAGATCATTAATACAGTCAAAACTACATTGACAAATCTGACTACCACTGGTGCAAATGTCTTCATTCATCGAGAGATCGAACTCGATACCACCATACTTCCAGCATTGAATATCAGAGTTGGACCCCTTGTTTTGGTTAACGAACATTTGGATACACAGGACTGGGAGCTGACAGCCCTTGTAGAGGCATATGTGCTGGATAATGATAAGTATTACAGTGATCAGATGTTGATTCAGAAGGAGGTCCATGTAGCAATGAGAGCAGACTACACACTAGGGTTGTCGTTTGTTCATAATGTGTTAGCGACCGGATTTGAAACTGGATTGATTGTGAGTCGAGACAAAAACATTGTTGTCTCTCAATTAGTCCACGAGTGGAATGTTCAGTTTAGAGCAAGTCTGAATGATATCTCAGAGTAGAGGATTTGATCATGAATAAAATTGTTAGACCAGGGGGAAGTATCACACTACCCCAGCATCCATATGCTGAGGGCATCTATGAGGCTATGTTGTGTATGGATTGGAACGATGCAAGCCAGTGGACTAAAGGGAAACCCAAAGTCAGTGCTATTGAAAAACTATTGAAAGCCAGTAGAGGGAGAAAAACTGACATCAAGGAGAAAGATCGCGATGAGTTCTGGGATGTTTTTGTGAAGAAAATAGAGGAACTTGCTGACAGGGCAAACAGCGGTTCAGGTATTCGGGTAAGACAATCACCGGGAGGTGCAAAATGAGTTTGCTCATTAATAGAGAGTTAATCCTTGTCAAAGATGAGGGTGCTAGCTACCGGACTGATGCTGCACCGACTGTGTCTGCAGATGAGGTTAAGGTAGAAAATCTGAGTGTTAACCTTGCAGAGGGTTCGACGATCATTGAGCCTCTGCCTGTGCAAGCTCAGTTTGTTCCGGATGTTCACACAATGTCAGGTAGACTCATCAATATTAGCTTTGAT
>CEPX01194909.1_pt1 | contig 10127 bp, 15 predicted proteins | sample 361361 | NCBI WGS metagenome assembly CEPX01 (sample SAMEA2619974, study PRJEB7988) | marine metagenome | biome: marine biome (ENVO:00000447); feature: mesopelagic zone (ENVO:00000213) & marine oxygen minimum zone (ENVO:01000065); material: "saline water (ENVO:00002010), including plankton...
CTATAAAAATACTCAAAAGGCAAGATATTCTCAGGAAAACCATCCTCAACCCCAAGATCTGTATAAACTAATTCAATATCTGGGAAATCCTCCCTTATTTGTTGTGCCGATCCAACGCCATGCACATTAGAATAAGCTTCATCCAACCTCTCATCTAACGTCTTCCCATTAATGATTAATGGCTCTTGAGGGCCTTCAACCACCTCATCTAAAGATTCATCGTAATCTATCTCTTTTTCAACACAATATCCCTCAATATCACATATCTCATCAGGCTGACAGTCATTATTATTTGCACAAACTCTTGTTGGATTAACCCTATCATCTCTTTCATTGAGTTCTTCCTTATTATATTCTTCTTTCTGATTTCTATTTACATCCTCAAGATCATTTTCATTCTCTTCAACCTCTGTACTAAAACCACCACTCAATAAAAAGAATCCTCCAATTATCACAAAAGCCAAAACAATTCCAATAATAACTCCACCCTTCATTTTTAATGCAAGAAAGAGAAGTATAAAAACTATTCGAACTTTTATCAATTAATCTTAAATCCTCTTTCCCCTCAGAAAATTAGCATTAGTCACAACAGTAATGCTAGAAAGAGCCATAGCAATCTCTGCAATAACTGGATGTAAAATCCCAGCAATAGCCAAAGGAATCGCTATAACATTGTAGGCAAAGGCCCAAAATAAGTTTTGCTTTATCTTACCAAAAGTGGCCCTTGATAAATTGATAGACTGAGTAACCCCTCCCAATGATCCATTAGCTAGAACTATATCTCCTGCCTCAATAGCGATATCTGTTCCAGTTCCCATCGCAATCCCTACATTTGCCTGTTTTAGAGCAGGAGCATCATTAACTCCATCCCCAACAAAGGCAACCATTCCTTCTTCCTGAAGCTCTTCAACCTTCTTAGCCTTATCTCCAGGCAATACATTAGCAATTATCTTATCAATTCCAACCTGTTTAGCAATCGCCCTGGCTGTCCTCTCATTATCTCCGGTTATCATAACAGTTTTGTAGCCTGCTTTATTCAATACTCTAAGAGCCTCCCTAGAATCTTCCTTAATAGCATCAGCAACTCCAATTAATCCTAAAATATTCTTTCCTTCAGCCACAATCATAGTAGTTTTACCATCATTTTCTAATTCTTCTAGTTTATTCTTAATCTTAGATAAAGAAATCTTCTTATCCTTAATCAATGCAGAATTTCCAATAACCACTTGTTTCTTACCTATTTGGCCCTCAACCCCCTTTCCCCTGATTATTTTGAATTTCTTAACAGCCTTATAATTCTTTAAATTTGCATATTCTACAATTGACCTAGCAATAGGGTGTTCACTTAATTTCTCAAGAGAAGCTGCCTTCTCCAACATATCCTTTTCTCCCCCTTTTTTCAAACAATAAAAGTTTGTTACCTCTGGTTTCCCCTTAGTTATAGTTCCAGTTTTATCAAATACCACTGTCTTAATCTCCTTCATAGTCTGAATAGCCTCTCCTTTTCTAATCAATATTCCACGTTTAGCACCAATCCCAGAACCAACCATTAAAGCTATTGGCGTTGCTAAACCAAGGGAACAAGGACAGGCTATAACCAATACAGAAATCGCAACCCCCACCGCTCGGCTAATATCTTGAGTAAAAATCCACCAATTAAAAAAAGTTAATAATGCTACTGCTAAGATTACAGGAACAAAAACATTAGTTATCTTGTCTGCTACTTTTTGAATAGGCACTTTAGTTCCTTGTGCTTCTTCAACAAGCTCGATAATATGTGCTAAAAAGGTATCAGATCCAACTTTTGTAGCTTTAATATACAATATTCCATCCTGATTAATCGTAGCTCCAATAACTTTGCTCTTAACACTCTTATCAACAGGTATGCTCTCTCCAGTTACCATGCTCTCATCAACTGCACTCTCTCCTTTTACAACAACTCCGTCTGTCGGAATTTTCTCTCCTGGTTTAACTAGGATAATATCTCCAACCTTCACATCCTCAATAGGAATCTCCATCTCTTTCTTATCTCTAAGAACCAGGGCTTTTTTAGCCCCCAATTCAAGAAGCTTCCTAATCTCAGAACTTGCCTTTCCCTTAGCCTTTGACTCAATATATTTTCCAGTAATAAAAATAGTCATTATCATAGAGCTAACTCCACTATAATCTTCAAATCCATAGAACGATAAAAATCCAGTAAAATATGCAATCACTGTGCCTAACGCAATCAAGGAATCCATGTTAAAATAAAATGTATAGAATCCACGAACTCCCATCTTAATTGTCTGCCATCCAATTATGAAAATAACTGGAAATCCAAGAACAAGCAATACGATTGGCATAACCTCCATCGAAACAATAGGCTTCCCAAAAATCATTCCAGAATACATAATTACCATTATCGGAATGGTTAAGGCCCATGCCCAGATGAGCTTACGTTTCCAACTTCTAATTTCCTTGTCTTCTATTGATTCTTCCATCTTATTCTATTAATTGAAGGCTAGAAATTTTCATTATTTCTAAGTCTTCTATTGATTCTTCCATCTTATTCTACCTTAACTACTTTATAGCCAACTTTAGAAATCACTTCTTTTATCTCATCCAAGCTAACAGAGTCTTCCATTTCAACTATTCCCTTATTTGTCATTACACTAACTCTAACTTCCTTAACTCCCTCAATTTTGCTTAAAGCCTTCTCTACATTTCCTCCGCAAGAGGCACAATGCATTCCTTCAATAGTTATCTTAACTTTTTTCATCTTATTTACTCCACTATAAGTGTCCCATACCCCATTCCCATACTACAAGCAAACTTATAGTTTCCTGTCTTTGTTGGAGTAAATTCTACGTAATCATCAGCAGTCCTCAAGTATTTTCGTACTCCAAAATCTCTTATAGTAAGATCCCTAAAGCAACCATAAACGCTATCATCTAACCTCATTCTAACAGGACTTCCAGCCTTAACTTTAACCGTATTTGGAAAGTAATTGTAATTTTTCATCCCAACAACTACTTCTTGTACCTGGCCTGCACCAGCAACTACATTACCACTAGCCCCCACAGGGGAGTCTCCTTTAACCATAAAGATTCCTCCAGCAATTATAAGAAACATAATTGCAAACCCATATATTGTTGATTTACTTACCTCCATTTATCTCTCCTCCTTTTTTCTTCATTGAAGTAGTACACTCCTTGGTCCGAATACCATGATCCAAATTGTAAGGACAGTTAAAATAAAACTCAGAGACAATGTCAAAAGATGATCTTCATTATGCACCCTTTCTTCTCTCTTAGTTTCAGTATATAACATATAATTCAACCCAAGCAAAATAGCTCCACAAACAAAAAATACTATTACTCCTGCAGCCTTTAAGTTATCATTAAACATCATAACTGCAGTCATGGCTCCCATAAGACCTCCCATGAATCCAGCCATTAGGCCTTCCATTAGACCCATTATTCCACAACACTTCCCAAGCCACATTCCAAGCACTATGCCAACACCCATTCCAAATATTCCTCCCCAGAACATTCCATTAGTCGCACCTACATAAAACCCTGCCAAGAATCCAGACATCATTCCAATAGTCATGCCTATCATCATTCCAGTCATGCAGGGAAATCTCTTGAAGGCCCTAACTTGCCTTATTGAAGGCATGACAAGGGCATAGCTCACTATTGCAAAAAAGAGAAAGAAACCATATTTAGGCATAAAACCATCAATATTTCTCAGTCTCAAATAATAAAATATTACAAAGGTAATAAATGATGTCAATAATGAAAGAAAGACCGTCTTGATCAGTTCTCCTTCAACACCACCCCCATTCAGTTCCTTGAAAAATTCCTTAGTACTCATTTTTTCTGTTGTTTTTCAAGATAAACTAATCATAATTCTATTAAAGCGCTTTTGTGAAACTAGTTTCAGTTAGAAAATAAAAAGTTTATTAAATGGAATTTTTCTTTATAAATTATGGAAAATAAAAAAACAGGCTACTTGATACTAGGAATAGCAATAATCATCATTGTAATAATCTACATGTTCAACACGGCACTAACAGACATAGTAGAATCTAGTTGCAGTCAAGTTGGTCATGGAGATAGCTGTCCAATGTATGACACAATTTCACAACAGACAATGCTCTCTCTTATTATAACAAGCCTCATAGTGCTTATAGCCCTATTCCTAATCTTCTCTAGACCAGAAAAAGAAGTAGTTTACAAGACAAAAACCATCCAGAAAAGATCTAGAAAAAAATACAACCTTTCCCTTCTAAAGAAGGATGAAAAACAAGTATTCAATCTAGTAAAAGAAAATAGGGCAATCTTCCAAGCAGACATAATTGAAAAGACAGGATTTGGCAAGGCCAAAATGACTCGCATTCTAGACCGGCTTGAAGGAAAAAATTATATAGAAAGAAAAAGGCGTGGAATGACCAACATAGTTGTCTTAAAAGAATAAAAAAGAAAATTAATCTAGTCCTGCTCTAGAATTTCTTATGTTTCTGAAAACAATCACGACAATAGACTGGCTTACCTTGTGTAGGTTTGAAAGGAACTTCACACTCTTTCTTACATTCATCACACTTGGCCTTGTGCATCTCTCTTGGACCATTGTTAAAATTATCTCTTCTGAAGCCTCCGCCTCCTCCGCCTCTGTTTCCACCACCAAATCCACCACGGTTACCTCCAGGTCTTCCGCCTCCGCCATGTCTGTTTCCACCAGGTCTTCCGCCTCCTCTGTTTCCACCATCACGGCCTCCTGATCTTCCACCAGATCTTCCTCCTGGTCTGCTATTATTACTTCTTCCTTCACTCATCCTTGAGATAGCTAGAGACCCCTTATAAATGTTCGCACTCCCTCAAAAGATGAAAAACTATTTAATCCCCCCTCCCCATTTACTAAAATGATTCCAAAAAAAGAGGATAAAATTAGTTTTAACTTATCGCCTACAAGCTTAAACACCTATTTTCAAAGCCCCCTGCTCTTCTATCTTAAGTATATAGCTAAAGTCCCAGATGATACAAAAGTGCCTGTATGCTACGGCCTATCAGGAAATATAGTGCACGATTGCTTAGAAAAATATGCTCTTCGGCAGTTAAGCAAAGATGAAGCCTATCTTCACCTAATCAATCAATGGGAACAAAAAAATCTTCACTTTCATAAGGACATTCGCGACACTCCATTAAATCAACAAGATTACATGCTAGCCCTAGTTAAAGGATTAATAGTTGTTGATGATCATGAAAACCATGTTTGTGAAGAAATGATACAATATCCCTTAGTTGAAAATGAGTTCATGAAAATAGGTATAAAGGGAATTATAGACTTACAAGCAACTCACTCTGAAACTGGTGAAAACCTTGTTATAGATTATAAAACAAGCAACTCTGTAAACCAAAGCAAAGACTTTGAGCGCCAGGCATTATTCTACAATTTTCTTATTAACAAAAAGAAGAATGTCTTGCCTCAAAAAACACTATTCCATTATCTTAAACTTAACACTCTCAAGGAATATTCATTTTCACAGATAGACTTGCAAGCATTCGAAGAAGAACTTAATATAATTGCAAATCAAATCCTAGAATATGGCAATGATATAGGTAAATATCCAATAGGAAACATTGACGATCTTTTCAACAGCAAAAGAAAAGCATGTGAACAAGAAGTTCAGCGCCGCCTAGGATATAGGAATGTTAATACCTATGTGCAAATGAGGTTCTAATCCAAAAGTATTTATACTTATTTTCATACTAGTTAATATGACAAAAAAAAGAGTTTCAAAAACATCCAAGGTAAAAGAGAAATGTTCCTCAACATGTCACTCTAGTGGCTGCGGATACTTTTTAGGATTCATTGGAGCAGTTATCTACTATATATCAACAGCAGACAGTTTCTGGATGGGCGTTCTTGGCTTCTTAAAGGCACTTGTTTGGCCAGCAGTTCTAGTGTTTGAACTTCTAAAGCTAGTAGGCGCTTAATCATAAAACAAAAGGAGGTAAAAAAATGGGAAAAGGAAAATTAATGATGGCTGCTTGGATAATCGTTCTGATTGCTGCATTTCATGTTGGACTTGGTCAGCTAAACTTTGATCTAATTGGTTTATTGACAAATGACACATTAATAATGGTATTTGAATGGTTGGTATTGTTATCAGCACTATATGGATTATATAGCATGTTTACAATGAAACATAAGAAATAATTTCTTATAACATTTTTATTTTTTTAACTTTTGTTCTATATCCGCAAGGATATGATCTTCACAAATTAGAAGTCTATCCAATGAACAATTTATATAGTCTAATCATGGCATCAACACCTCCTGCAGCAAAGAAAAGAAAACTTGATTATAATGTAAGTCAATCAATCTATGATGATTTTATTAAGGCCTGCAGTAGAAAAGGACTCGCCCCTCAAATAATCCTTGAACAGGCAATGAAGAAGTTTACCCAAGACGGCCGAATTTAATTTTCATTATATTAATATTAGTAAAGAAAAAATTCTAAACACTTATCTTAATCTACCTAGCAGAACCAAAACTTACAGGCCCTGAACTGTGCTCCACGCCTGAAGGATCAATATAAATCATTTCCACTGATTCAAAATTAAATGTTATAGATTCAGTAATTCTATCTCTACCCCTGCTTCTAGAAGAAGATCTTTTCTCTGTTGTATCAAGATGCAAGTTTTGTTCTAAAAAGGTTATTTCCTCAAAGTTTGCTCTGAAATAACACTCTTGGTTTCTCCCACGACCATCACAAATTTCTAGTTTTCCCCTAGCTACATGTGAACCTTCTGCACAAGCTAAGAATAACTTTGGCGTAGCCTTGCCCACTTGAGTGTGTAGCTCTACAAGACTTACTCCAGGATCTCCGTCTGTTGAACTAGTAGTTCCCCAATCTATACTTAATACATCAATCCATTTATCATGATTAGCGTCAGCTGATTCACCGTCAACTCCATCATACTTAATAAAAACTGCAGAAGACACTAAACTAGTAGATAAAAGAATTGCAAACATTGCGACTATGATCTTATTCATCTTTTCGAGAAAGTGTCAGATTATATAAGCATTTATATGATCTAATAGGACTAAACACACCAACCGAATATTAAAGCTAGAGTTTAAGCTTGAAATTTGTTATCTTATCCAATATCCCATCTTTCTTTAAATTTAGTAATTGAATAGATTTGATTTTATAATCAAAAGAAAGGTTCAATCTAGAAAGCTCAGAGATAGCATTTTCAATATCTTTTTTTCTTTTGAATACTCCCAAACTTAAGTGAGGAACATATCTGGGCATATTCTTATTTTTAAAATCTTTTAATAAACCAGTATTAAGCCTTCTATAAATTGAAATGATGTTGTTTTTACCTTCTTCTACTAGTAAATATAAATAATAGTCTTTTTTTGATCTTTGTAACCCTCTTAATTTAAGTTTTATTTGTTTGGAATCTCTTAAGGATTTCTTAATGTGTTCGTATAATTTTTTTTGGTCACCTACTTCAAAAGTATAGACAAGAGTGATATGTGGTTTATATTTATGAGAATCTTTATTATACTTCTTTCTAATCCTTTCAAGCTTAGGATTTTTATTTAATAAAATAACAATCGCTTGTTTCATATAATAATTAATATTATTCTTCTTATAAAATTATCACTTCTAAAACAAAAACCCTAATGGCTCAATCCAAAACTAATAATTCCTTTATTCCAAAGAATTAATGAAATTCCCAACAAAATCAGCAATATTCCTGTGGCTAATCGCATCCATTTCTTCTTAGAATTCTTCCAACTCTTTATCTTATTAGTACCAACACCAAAGTAAACTAAGCACAAGATTATTACTAAAGGTAAGATGAAAATTAGATTATACAATACAAGAAGCCAAAATACCTTCATTGAAAATCCTATCTTAGCAAGTAAAGTTGTTATAGCTAAATAAGGTCCACCTGTGCAAGGAAGCTCAACAGCCGCAACAAACATACCTAGTAAAACACTTCCTGGAATAGAGATCTTTTTCATCATTTTATTAATTTGTTTAGCTCTACGTGGAGATATTTGAAGTGTAGGCCCTACCCCATACCAGAAAAAGTCTTTAATTTCAAGAATTCCAAGTCCAATTACCAATACCCCAACAATCCAATTTAAGATATCACTAATATTCAATTTCTGAATAAAGATCAAAAGTCCAAAACCTGCTGCAAGATATGTAATGAACACAGAAGATATGTAAATTAATCCAACTAGCAACATCTTATTCTTATTACGAGAAAGGCCAAGTAAAGTTGCAATTAATACTATTAAAACTCCAATTGCGCAAGGGTTAATAGAATCTACTAATGCGGTAACAATCACTACGGACAAAGCAGGTAAGACTATTTCAGTTACCATTTTATTCTAGCGGAACAGGGCAGCCTGTTCTTTCCCCCATTTGCTGAAATGATGGTTCTCCAATTAATCTTGAGCCATCTAAAAACTCCCAGGTATCATAAGACCCTATTTCCTTTTCTATGCACAGCTCAGACTTCTCATTCTCACCCCTCGGGTCACATTCTACATAATTAATATATATAAAAGAAGGCCCAAATTTCTTCTTTGTCCTAGAACAATGAGGGCACCAAAAAGTACCATACATCACAGCGCCATTATCTGTCAAGCATTTCGCAAAAGCATCTACTTCATCACCTGAAATATTACTTCCTCCTGAAAAAAGGATAAATAAAAGGCCTAAGACAACTAAAACCAGAACACCAATAATCAGATACTTCCATTTACTTCTTTTTTTCATTTCTCAACTCCTTCCAAGCAACAATTAACGAGACAATCAATACAAAATCAAGCCCTAAGCAAAATATGCAATATGTTTTAAGAATATAATGCTGAATCAAAAATAGATAAAATCCATAAATTACCCCAAATCCAAGTATTCCTACAACCCAGTTTAACCCTCTCCCCTTTTTTATAAATAAAATATTCTTACTCCTCCTAGCACCATATACAAAAAACACAAAAGCCAGAGCTAAAAATCCAAGGAACGCATTCCCAGTTATAAGATCAAAAAATAAGTTTATGCCAGAAATATCAATTAAGGGGATTGGCAACTTTAAATCGATAGTAAGAAGATATGATAATCCATCAAGATTTGCATACGGACTCTTATTAACAATCCCGCAATCAAAAGAATCTCCAAAAGAGCAAAACTTACTAGCATTAGGAGAAAAATGCTCATAAACTAAAAAGAGAGAAACAAGCATCCCAATAATCAACAAAACCTTTAATAAATTAAATCTTCTTTTCTGTCTCACTTTGTCACCTTTTATAACAAAAAGTAAATAGATTTTATAAACCTTCTTCATCCAACTGAAAAGATTTATATATCTCCCCCTATAGAATTAGAATATAATTGAGAAGATGGTTTCAAAAAATTACAAAAGAGGAGAAAAAATTTGGGCCCTCACAAGAATATCCTTGGGCCTAATATTCTTATGGGCTTTTTTTGATAAATTAATCGGGCTTGGTTTCGCAACTTGTCGCGACGCAGAATCAGGAATAACTAGTGTAATGTGCAATAGCGCATGGTTAAATGGAGGCTCACCAACTTTTGGATTTCTATCTTTCGCAACAAAAGGTCCTTTCGCAGAATTATTTAAGTCTCTAGCAGGAGTTGGAATAGTAGACTGGCTATTCATGCTTGGACTTTTAGGAATTGGACTAACACTAACTTTTGGTTTCATGGTACGTATAGGTTCATACAGCGGAGCCCTGATGTTAGTCTTAATGTGGTTAGCAGTTCTTCCCCCAGGGCACCACCCATTCCTAAATGACCATATAATCTATGCACTAGTTCTAATAGGGCTATCTTTAGTTAATGCAGGAGATAAATGGGGTATAGGGAAATGGTGGTCCAATCAGAAATTTGTAAAGAACAATCCATTTTGGAAATAAGCCTTCAATAATAAAAGGAAAAAAATCCTAAGCGCGACTGTGATAAAACTGTCACAAACCCTTTATCTCTTAATTATTTAACATTATCATTAAATCTCGAATGAGAATTACTTTTCAGGTTCATAATGAATAATCTGGTCTAAATTATTAAGATCCTTCCACCCTCTAGATTTTGGAAA
>CEPX01011403.1_pt1 | contig 10125 bp, 11 predicted proteins | sample 361361 | NCBI WGS metagenome assembly CEPX01 (sample SAMEA2619974, study PRJEB7988) | marine metagenome | biome: marine biome (ENVO:00000447); feature: mesopelagic zone (ENVO:00000213) & marine oxygen minimum zone (ENVO:01000065); material: "saline water (ENVO:00002010), including plankton...
CGACTTCTGGGACGAGCCCGAAGAGTTCATGGCTATGGGATGGGCGACCTCGCAGCTTGGTCCGATCCACAACATGATGGCTCGCCAAGGGAGCGGCGCCGGACTAGAGGATCTCTGGATGATCTCCGCGCCAGTGTCGGTCATGGTGGAGCTCACTGCCTTCGTTTTCGGCCGCGGCCGCTACCAGTACATGAACGCCCAGGAACGCACGGCGGCGTTCTTTGACAGGATCGCTCCAGGGCCGCGAGCGATCAGAGACATAGCGACGGCGGCTGCCCTGACCGATACGGACCCGACGCGCGACCTCGCGATCTCCCGTTACTGGAAGTGGATGCGGGATAACGACGTTATCTCGTTTGGCGGCGACCAGGGCCAGGCCGAACCCGAAGACCGTAAGTTCCGGGCCAACATGCGACGGGCCTACAACCTGTACGGGCGCGAGAACCAGACCGGGAACACGATTGCGAAGGCCGAAGAGTTCGTGAACAAAGCGCTCGAAGTCGAGGGCAAGGAGGCAAGAAACGTCGCAGCATCGATCCGGTCTCGCCGGCTGTTGACTAGGGTTCCTGACGAGCAGATGGATGACCTGCGCGAGTTCTTGGGGCCTGAGCTGTTCTCGTCCCTCGAGACACACGACTCGATTATGGACAGTTGGGCTAGGAGCGCCTCTGGCCCATCTCAAGGCGGCAGAAGAAGGCGAGTCGCCCCGAGAAGGCGCAGATAATGGGCCTCGGGCATTTCTCTTTCTTGGGGACCCTGTCCCGTGCCGATTCGTCTGCTTGACGTACCTTTGCCGATCATCTTGCCGCTTGTCGCGCAAGGTGTGCTACCCGATGCCGTGACTGACGGCGCCCCGGACTGGGCTATAGGCCTCATCGCTGGCGTGTTCCTCGTCGTGTATGTGGCAAATATCTACGGCAAGATGCCCGGCAGGCCCGTGGGCGGCGGCAGCGGTGGCACCACCCACTGCGGCCGCCACATGCTCGCCCAGGTGGCGAAGGAAACAAAGAAGCTGACAGATTTGCTGGGGCATCGTGACGACGACGGCATGGAGCGGTTCCTGTTGACGGCGAAGCACACGAAGGAATCGAGGGAACTGCTCATCGAGATACTGAAAGTGCAGGAAGCCCAGGAACGGCACCTCGACAAGATCGCCCAGCACCTAGCTAGGACCGCTTGAGCCGCGGCGCGAAGGGGTGGTTATCGTCGCGCACATATTCCATCGTGCTGGCCGGCTACATAGGCTCGTTCGTCCTCGACTGGTGGAAGGACGCGGGCTCCTGGGTCGTGGTCGTGCCAGCGGGGTTCGCTCTGATCGGCGGGCGCATGGCCCGGGACGCGAACATGTCAGGAACAGAACCGGAGGATGAGGGCTGATGCTGACGATCCACATCGAAAGGTTCGGGTACGGACTCGACTCCACGCTTGGCAAGCTCACGCTCTCGGGCGACGACCCGTGGTCGTGCTTCATCGTGGAAGACGAAGGCCGACTTAAGAAAGTGAAGGGCGAGACTGCGATCCCGACTGGACATTATGAGGTGAAGCTGCGCGAGCACTCCGCGAAGTTCGACAAATACTACGAACGCTTCCCCGGTGTCCACCGTGGTGTGCTCCACCTTCAGGAGGTCCCCGACTTTGAGTATGTGTACTTCCACATCGGCAACAAAGAGAAGCACACCGAGGGCTGCCTCCTGCCCAATGCCGTGCCGATCATCCTGCCGAACGGCGAGTTCTCCGGCGCGTCTTCCGAGCCCGCCTACCTCGCCCTCTACAAACGGTGCATGGCGGCATACGACAACAACGAGAAGGTCACCGTCGAGATCATAGAGCGCGAGGCGCGACGATGAGACAATCCGGTAGGTGGGGCGCGGTGGTCGTCGTGGTGCTGGCTGTCGCGGTCGTCATCATGGTCTCCGGACTGCTCGCCAAGGGCCGTGTCGAGGACGCACGAGAATCGATTGTGGCGCTCGAGGACTCGCTGGCCCTCCGAGACTCTGTCGTGGCCGTCTATCGCAGTCAGAACGTGCGTGACTCGACGCTACTGGCCCAGAGAGACTCCGCTGTTGCTGCGGACACCGTGGCATGGCGACAAGAGCGGGAAGCACTGGTCGTGAGGGCGGAAACCGCAGACTCGCGCGCAGCTTCCCGCGCGCGGGCGCTGCGACCCTCGCTGAGCCCGACCCAAGCGGCTGCGATGGACACGATCCTGGCCGGCAAGGACTCCACGATCGCATTCCAGACGGAGCGGGCCGATAACGCCGAGACGGCACTGGCCGAGGTCACTGACCTTTATAGTGCCGCCCAGCAGCTCATGGCGGGCCTGAACGCTGAGATGGGGCTGCTGCGCGCGGACAAGAGCGACCTTGAGGCGATCGTGGAAGAACAACGCATCGAGATCGACTGGTACAAGAATCCCCCGCTCGCCCAGAGGCTCAAGGACGCGATCCCTGGCGGCACCACCGGCCTCTTGGTCGGCGCCCTAGCTACCTATTTACTGGTAAGCGTACCCAGCGGTTGACAAAACGGTCATCTGGCCGCAAATTGCTTGTTCACCCACAAATACGGGGCCAAGCGACCAATGACGCTCAAATCACACGTTGTTACCACAGGGCAAGCGGCGACCATATTAGGTGTGTCGCGCTCCACCGTGAGGCGCTACGTCGAGCAGGACAGGCTACGCGGCTTCCCGGGCCGGGTTAGCAAGGCATCGATCGAAGAGTTCATGGGCGAGTCGATCCAGTGGCCGGAAAAAGAGGGGGTGGCCAATGGGTGATCTCTTCAGACTAGACCCGGGCTGGCACTACGATGTGCCGATGGAGGCGTATCTCGTTGACGAGGGCCTCGGCTCGAGTGGCCTTCAGGACTTCAAGCGCAGTGCCCACTACTACCGCTTCCGGCAGAACGCGCCACGCGCTCCGTCGAAGGCGATGACGAACGGCACCGCGTTCCATACTGCCGTCTTGGAGCCCGACGAATTCGACAAGCTGTATGTGATCGCCGGTCAGTGCGTGGCCCGCAAGAAAAACGGCGAACGCTGCACGAACCCCGGCGTCCGCATCTACCGCGAGAAAGCATATTGCGGAGTGCGTGGCCACCATCCGAGGCCCGACTTCATCGAAGAGGAGGGTGGTCCGGAGATCGTGGAGCAGGACGCTCGTGACGCGATGATCATGGCCCGCGACAACCTGCACCAGCACAAGCACATCATGCAGTATTTCAAGGGCGCTGGCGCGTCTGAAGTGACTGGCATCTGGGTCGATGAGGCGAGCGGCGTCCGCTGCAAGATCCGCCTCGACCGTGAGCTAGAGCGGGCCACCCACCACGTTGACCTAAAGTACACGGCGAGCGCGGATGTGCGGGCGTTCAAACGCCAGACATGGAGCATGGGCTGGATGCACCGCTCTGCGTTCTACCGGAGGGGCATGAAGGCGCTAGGCCGCGAAGCGACCGCATCAATCATCGTCGCGTCGGAGTCGGAGCCCGCGCACGACTGCAACCTATTCATCTTAGACGAAGCCCAGATCGAAGTCATTGGGCAAAGCATCGATCAGCACCTCGCAGAGTTCGCGGCGTGTCAGCAATCCGGTGACTGGCCGGGATACGACCAAGAACCCGTTCACCTCACGCTGGAGGACTGGCAGCTATGATATCACGCAAACTCCTAAAAAAGCGCCCGACCCAACTCGGTCGCATCAAGATCGGCGGGCTCGGCAAGGAGCGGAAAACGCAGGGCGGCGACCGAATATGGCGCCCGCCCGTGAAGGCCGACCACTTCTGGATCACGACCAACGTGCGCAACGCCGAGAACGGCAACTTCGAACGCGACGATGCGATCCACGACATCATCGGCAAGAAGCCGACCGAGTTGCGGGGGACGCTGATGTTCCACACACCGGAGGAGAATTTCCATTCCGAAATGTGCCAGTACAAAGGGCGCGGCAGAGACGGCAAGGTCCGAACCTGCGACGGCGAGCAGTTCATTGACCTGAGTGGCAAGAAGCCGAAGCCAGCCCAGCCGTGTGAGTTTGAGGGTGAGGACGGCGCGCGTGGCTGCGAGTGCAAGCCGTACTCCCGGCTGCATGTACAACTGGACGAGGCCCGCGTGGCGCTGGGCTACCACTTCTTCCGCACGACATCGTGGTCATCGACCGGCCAGATCCAGACGCAACTGGAAGAGATTTTCGAGCGGTTCGGGACATGCAAGTACGCGCCAGTCGAACTGCGCTGCGTTATGACGGCGGATCATTTCACGGACGACCGTGGCAACGAGAGGACCGGCAAGAGCCTAAAGGTCCATCTGTTCCTCGCGGTGAGCCCGCAAGAGACAGCGACCATGATCGGGCGCGGTGCCAACCTCCAGCAGATCGCCCGTGGCGAGATGAAACAACTCGCTGCCGGCGTGCAGGACGTACTGTCGGAGCAGGACGAGGCCGAAGCCGAGGAGATCCAAGGCGAGTACTTCCACAACGAGGCCGATAGTGCCACGGCGGCTGTAGTAGGCGACCTCGCCGCCTTTGATGACGATGTCTGCTACTACGAGGAAGCCGAGGGTGTCGAAGAGGAGACGGAAGGCGTGGAGGTGGAGGACCCGGAGCAAGGGGGCCTGGACCTGGACGACGAAACGTCGAAGTCTGTGATCGAGTTGTGACCCGTCCCGAAGACATCATCCTGGCTGAGATCCAGGCGAAGTACGGTGTCGAGCACCGCCTGTTCCGCAACGTCGTGAGCGGTGTGTACGTCGGCAAACTCATCGGTGGCAAGGTCGGCGGCACGATCACGCTCGCCCACAGTCGGTTTATGAACGTCGGGCTTGCGGAGGGCAGCGCCGATCTGATCGGCATCGGCCCCGGCGGGCTGTTCCTGTCGATCGAAGTGAAGCAGCCGGGACAGCGCCCGCGTCCGGATCAGCGGAAGTGGCGGGACATGGTACTAGATCGTGGTGGGCTCGCTGGCATGGCGCGCAACATCGAAGAGGCTGGACTCATTATCACCGGAGAAAGACGAGTATGACTCACGCCAATAGCGAACTTGAAGACGACTTCTTGGCACGTCTCGGGGAGTTGGGCAATATGAGTTTTGCTGAAGTGGTCGATTGGTTTGCGCCACACATGCCGGTCGAGGGCACCGTCGCAATGGAGGTGACCGGCTGCCCCAATCTGTTAATCTGGGCTGGTATGTCAGAAGAACTAGTTGGCTTGTTGCAAAAGATGGACCGCGCCAAACTTTTCCACTATGAGCCAACCGTGTTGCTTGTGTACCTGGCCGACGGTAAGCATCTGAGCCTCCCAATAGCCAAGAAGCCACCGAAGAAAGGGTACAAGGAGCCACACTGGGCTCCTGTGGTTCTGAAACCTGGACCCTCCACTTGATTATTTCTGGAAACAAACGAGACCAAGCCCCCCCAGGGGCAAGAGGCGGGGCCGCTCGACGGAGCGGATACAATACCCGCAAGGGGAAGTGAACCTAACTTCCCCCCGCCTGTCGGATTTTCTATTCACCTGTTAGGAGGTGTGTTGTGTCAGGATCGAATACTCCGGTGCTCCGCGAGTACCAAGCCACGACGGTTAGGGGCACCAGTGCTGCCCTAAAGAAGCATCGCAAGGTGCTGCTCCAGAGCCCGACTGGATCCGGCAAGTCGGTGATGATCGCCCACATGCTGCGCACCGCATCGGTCGAGCGCGGCATGAGCTGCTGGCTGGTCTGCCATCGCCGGGAACTGCTCAAGCAACTGTCCGATGATTTGTGGGCGAGCGGCGTCGAACACGGCATGATCGCTGCCGGCCGATCGGGTTCGAAGGCCTTGGTGCAAGTCGCGTCGATACAGACGCTGACCCGCCGACTCGACCGACTGCCGTCGCCCGATCTGCTGGCGATCGATGAGGCCCACCACGCCACTGCGGCCTCGTACCGCAGGGTCATTGAGCACTGCTCCAACTCATGGACTATTGGATTGACCGCGACCCCGGAGCGGACGGACGGCACTGGGTTGGGCGACCTGTTCAACGCGATGGTGCATGGGCCGACCGTCAAGGAACTGACAGGGCTCGGCTACCTGAGCCCGTACCGCATCATCGCGCCCGACCGCCCGCTCGACATGAGTGGCATCCACTCGCGCGGTGGCGATTACGTCAAGAGCGAGGCCGCTGCGCGCGCCCAGGAGGTGACCGGCAAGGCCGTCGATCACTATATAGAGTACGTCCACCCACATACCTGTCTGGTTTATTGCGTGACTCGTGCTCACGCCCGCTTCGTCACCGAGAATTACCTCGCCGCTGGGATCGATGCCGCCTATATTGCGGGCGACACGCCAGCCGCAGAGCGGGAGCGACTGGTCGCCGGATTCAAGAACGGACGCCCGAAAGTCGTTGTCAGCGTCGACCTCTTCGGTGAGGGACTTGACGCACCGGGGCTCTGCGCGGTACAGCTTCTACGTCCGACGAAAAGTCTGATCCTGCACCTCCAACAAATCGGACGCGCGCTCCGAATAGAGGAAGGCAAGGATTCGGCAATCATTCTGGATCATGTTGGCAACTCATGGATCCACGGCCTACCCGCCGACGACCGCGAATGGAGTCTCGCTGGTCGTGACAAGAAGAACGCCCAGGACCAAGCGATCGGGCTGCGCCACTGCCCAGATTGCTTCGCTATCTACCGCGCCACACTGCTGCGATGCCCCGGCTGCGGCCATGAACATGTGTCCGACCCGGTCGTGCTCGAGGAGAGCGACGAGAAGCTGGTCGAGTTCGATTCGGAGCAGCACAAGGCGATGCGCCGGAAGGAGAAGAAGCGCGAGGAGGCTGATTGCCGAACGCTTGAGGAACTGGTCTTGCTAGGGGTGGCGCGTGAGTACTCGCCGTCCTGGGCTGGCGTACGCTGGTCGTTCCGACACGCATCCAGGGTTAATGGTCGTGCTATCAACCGCCAGGAAGGCATCCGACAGGCCCGTGCGGTGAAGCAGGAGCTAGGGCTATGACGGAGACAAGGGGGAGCTGGGCGCAGAAGCGGATGCGCGGGGAGAGGCGTTGCACCATGCGCAACGGGACCGAGCAGTCGGGCAGAGCGCGTGACGGGGACAAGAGGCCCAAGAATGCCGTTCGCCGCGGCACACAATGCAGCCACTTTGTGAGTCGTGAGGAGATTGCGGCAACCGGCGGGGTTCCTGTCTGCGGCGTCCACCTGAAGCGATACAAAAACTGGCTCATGGTGAAGGCCGACCAGAACCGCATCATGCGCAGCAAGTACGATCCCGGCCCGCTACCGCTCGATGGAGATGACGAATGATCCCCGAATACGTCATCCAACAGGTCAAGGATTCCGTCAATCCGGTCGAGTTCCTGGGGCAGTACACCGAACTCAAGAAGAACGGCAAAGACTACTACGGCCCGTGCCCGCTGTGCTCTGGCAAATTCTGCGTCGTCCCGAAGAAGCGAATGTGGTACTGCTTCAATTGCGGGCTCGGCGGTGACGCGCTCAAGCTCGTCACGCTCCTGGGCTCGTCGTTCCCTGACGCGGTAGCGACGGTCGCCCAGCACTGCGGCGTGAACGTCGAACACGATGCTGGTCCGCCGGCGGATTGGGAGAAGGACAGAGACAAGCGGGCGAAGCAGCTCGCGGTGAAGGAAGCCGCAGAGCAGGAGGAACGCGAGAAGGAATGGGGCCGAATCGGGCGGGAGCTCTCGAAGCGATTCGATGATGCGAAACGCGCCAGCCTTGAGCACCCGTACCTGAAGCGGAAGATGATTACCGACGCGACGGGGATCGGCCAGGAAGGCACCAAGCTGTTGATCCCAATGCGCGATGCGCTGGTCGACAAGCCGCTGCTGCTCTCCCTTCAAGAGATCGACGCGAATGGTCGCAAGCTCAACGCCGAGGGCGGGCGCACAACCTGTGTCCGCACGGTGCTCGGCGCAGATGGGTTCAGCGACCGCCATGCCGCTGGTGAGAAGCCGAAGCTCTATATCTGCGAGGGCTGGGCGACCGCCTGGACGATCAGCCACATCACAGGCGACCCTGCCGTGGCTTGCTTCGCCACGCACAACATCGAATGCGTGACCCGCGCCATGCAGGAGCGGTATCCCGAGGCGCGCATCATCATCGCGGCTGACAACGACCGCTGGACGAAGCGCCCGAACGGCAAGCCGTGGAACCCAGGCGTCGAGGCTGCGCGTGCTGCCGCCAAGACGCTCGGCGTCGAGGTGGCGATCCCGGACTTCAAGGATCTCAGCGACTCCGAGACCAAGCAGACCGACTTCAACGACCTGTACTGCCGGAACGGGAGGGCCACGGCGCTGAAGTGGCTCGACCCGAAGCTGGCGCACAAGGCAACGCTAAAGGCCAAGTTGGCGGCGATGGAGGACGAGGCGCTGGCCCCCGACGCGGCTGAGAAGTTTGAGCTAGTGACATGGCTGGACGCCTGTCCGTTCCGGCCGATCGGCTTCGACGCCGACACCTACTACTACCTTCCGGCGCGGAAGGGGCAGATCAGCGGGTTCTCGATCAACAGCCACAAGAAGCTCAACTTCCTAAGTATGGCTCCTCTGACATGGTGGGATAATTATTTTGGGTCACCGACAGAGAAGGGAGGTGTGAAGGTGTCATGGGATGCGACCGTGCCCGATGCGCTGTTCCGTGCATGTGAGGCCGAGGGCGTGTACCGCCCAGAGCGGATGCGTGGACGAGGCTGCTGGACTGATCCCAATGGTGTGGTCATCCACCTGGGCCGCGACCTGCTGCCGCCGAAGGCTGCTGAGTATGTGAAACCGGACGAGTACCGTGGCGCTGGCGACCACATCTACGAGCGCCGCGCTGGCATACAGCGACCCCCCAAGGTGCCGATGAAACTGAACGACGCGACCGAGATCGCAGCTCTGTTCCGCGACCTGTTGTGGCTCGAACCCGCGAGCGGTGATCTCATGGCTGGCTGGACTGTGCTCGCCCCGATCGCTGGCGCGCTCGGCTGGCGTCCGCATGTCTGGATCACTGGTAGTCCCGGTTCCGGCAAGACCCGTGTGCTCGACAAACTCATAGAGCCGCTGCTAGGCGGCAAGAAAGAGGATGGCGGGTTCGCGGCCTACTTTGAGGCTGGGTCTACTGAGGCTGGCATCCGGAGTGCGATGCGATCCGACTCGCTGCCTATCATGTATGACGAGGCCGAGAAGTCCGCGACCCACGCCAAGAACGACGGCATCATGCAATCAGTGTTGGCGCTGGCGCGCTCGGCGTCGTCCGCGTCGGGCTCGGCCATCGTGAAGGGCTCCCAGTCGGGTGGGTCCGTGAGCTACCAGATGCGGAGTATGTTTCTGCTCTCGTCCGTCTCGCCATCGCTCCGCGAGGAAGCCGATAAGACCCGTGTGGCCGTGCTCCAACTGCATGGCATCGCGTCGATCGACCAACAGAAGCGAAGAGACCACTGGAAGCTGTACCGTCCGAGGATGTACGCCGTGGACGTCGGCACTGGGCGCGCACTAATCGCTCGCACGATTGAATGGCTGCGTGATGGGCGGCTCGCTGAGACGATCCGGGTATGTCAGTCTGCTGCCGCCGGGATCCTGGGCGACACCCGGGGCGGCGACCAGTACGGCACCCTCTACGCTGGCGCGTGGACTCTGCTGTCGGATGAGCCGCCGGACGAGATGGAGGCGCGTGAACTCATATCGTCCAGTGAGGTGACTGGGTTTGTGGACGACCAGCAGCCGGTGGGCCAGAAGGTTCTGGAGGCGTTACTCCAGGCCGGGGCTCGCCTAGAGTTCCCTTCCGGCCCCGCTCAGACCTTTGCGGTGGGCGAGCTGGTGGACATCGTGCGGCCCAGCAAGGCGGCTGCACAGAAGACCGACCTACTGGACACTGCCCGGGAATGGATGAATCGGCACGGTATGAGGATTCGCGAAGTTGGTGGACAGGAGGTGCTGTTCATCGGCAACACATCGAAGTGGGTCAAAGACGCCTTGAGGGATACGCCCTACGCCGATGGCTGGCGGGACTCGCTGAGGTCTGTTGAGGGGGTGGTGGTGCAAGGCCCGCAGATCACGTTTCACTCGGGCCTCTCCACCCGCACCGTAGGCGTTCCACTAACGCTGCTGACGGTGCGGGAGGAGAAGGACTAGCTCCTCAGAGCGTCGCGGCCTC
>CEPX01192105.1_pt1 | contig 10113 bp, 11 predicted proteins | sample 361361 | NCBI WGS metagenome assembly CEPX01 (sample SAMEA2619974, study PRJEB7988) | marine metagenome | biome: marine biome (ENVO:00000447); feature: mesopelagic zone (ENVO:00000213) & marine oxygen minimum zone (ENVO:01000065); material: "saline water (ENVO:00002010), including plankton...
ACGAGCAGCATAATATCCTCCAGAAGTATTTGAAGCATAATTTTTCCTTCCAAAATAACTCTCAAAATCAGTTGCAGCTTTTATTTCTTCAGAAGGATTCCATGAACTTCCAGGTAAATATAACTCAAATAATTCATAAGAAAAAACATTTGGAAAAAGCAAAACCAAATACTGATTGCCCATAAATTCTCCAAAAAATAATTCATAATTTTCAATCCATTTATAATCCCTGACTTTTTCAAGAAGTTGCTTTCCAATTGTATCATCTGTTGCAGTAATACTCCATCGTGTTGGAACAAGTTTTTTGCCTGTTCTTAATCCTAAAACTCCAACACTCAAAATCTTACTTAAAACATATTCATCAAAATTTTTCTTATACAAATATTTAATTCCTTCAGAAGCTTTTATTTCATCATTCATAACTTTTTCAACTCTTCTATGAATTCTTACATTATTTGTTATTTTTGCTTTTTTCAAACCAGCATGCATTCCATGAGGTGTAATCACCTTGTCTTTTTGATTTCCAATATTTAATTTATTCTTTAATTCAATCTCAATATCAACAGGTTTAGAGGCAACAGCAATTTCTTGAGCAATTTGAATAAATTTTTTATTTAATTTAGAACCACTAACATTTGACTGAAATCTTGAATTTAACAAGCTCTCGCGAATTTTAATTACATCATCAATTTGAAAATTATTATCAGCCCAATATCTTTCATCATCATAAAGCCATGCATTTTCATCTTTTTCTAAAGGTGATAAAATTCCAACATTAACTAAAGGATATCTTAATTTTGAACCAATAAAAACACTTGGCGGTGAAGTGCTATCTAATTTAGAAACATTTGAAATGTTTTTTACCTTAAAACTTGTATCACCTATTTTTTTTATAACTTCAAATTTTATATCTTGCATTGTAAAAACCTCTTTACTAATTTAATAAATTAATAGTTTATATTTTTTGTTAGTTAAATCCAACCTCTTTTGAAAATTCCTTCATTTCTTATCACAAAACTCAAATTTTTTTCAGACAAATTTCTATGTTTCAATAATTTTGCATTTCTCTTACCTCTATCATTTTGTAATTCAATAATACATTTACTCCAATATTTGAACAAATCTCCTCCAACAAGATTTACTTCTTTTTTCATGCCTTTTTTCAAATCTTTTTCTGATAAAAAATCACTATAAACTTGATTAGTAATAATTACAGGAATATTTTGTTTTCGCGAAATTTCAGACAAAATCCTCATCTGCCATGCAACTTTTGAATTTAATTCTTTCACCTTTCTTTCATCTAACCTTATTTCCCCTAATTCAAGTCTATAAAGTGTAGCCATACCATCAATAACAATTAAACTCACATGTTCTTTTTTTATTTTATTTAAGGACTCTAAAAAACATTTTTTTTGCTCATCAAAATTAGTTGGCTCTAATAAAAAAAAATTATTTAAAATTTTTTCATAATCTTCTCCAACAATTTGTTTTACTCTTTCAACAGAAAACCCCCCTTCTGTATCTACAAAAATAATTTTATTTCCTTTTTTTGCTTGACTACATGCAGCTAAAATACTCATATTTGTTTTTCCACTCCCAGGAGGTCCTGCAATCATTGTCACAATATCTTTTTCATAGCCACCAAAAAGCCACGTGTTCATATCATAACTACCTGTAGAAATTTTTTCTGTTTTTGTTTTCATTAGAAGAAAAATCTTAAAAGGTTAATAAGGATTATTATAATAAAAAATTATTTCAACTTCTTAAAATCAGATTCAAACTTATCCAAGTCTTTGGTTATTAAATTAACAGCATCATTTATTGCTTTTTTTGGATTTTTACCTTTTGTTTTTACTACAAGAACAGGACTTTTTGTAGGATGTTCTCTTTTCCATGCTGTAAATGTGACAGAAGAATCTTTATTCAAATAAACTTTTAAAATTTCAGCAATTGTTAAGTTCTCAAGTTCAACTTCAATCTCATCTTTGGAATTTTTAAGAATATTAAGTTCCATTATAAAAAAATAGAAATTTTATTTATAAAGGTTTGGTTGTTAATTTTCAAAAATTCCTTCTTCCTTCTTCTTTTTCATTTCTTGTAAATCAGCTATTGTTAAATTTTTAACATTCTCAGGATCAAAATTAGTAATTTCTTTTTTTTCTTTTTTTTCATTTTCTTCACTTTGAACAAGGTTAGATGAATTATCTAAATGCACTACTTCTTGTTCAGCTTTTTCATTATTTTTCTTAATTCGAATTCTAAGATAATCTTCAATTTTATTAAAAATCTCTTTTTTTTCGGGAACAAAACCTTTTTCTATAAGCATAATTGCTTTTACAGGCTCTCGAATTGCTTCTGCAAATTGTTCTTGTGTTAATTTCTTTAACCTTCTTGCCCTCATCACAACCCAATGAAAATTATTAACTAAATCTTTCTTTGAATTTGAATCATTTCTAAAATCTTCCTTAAAATTAGAATCAACAACATTTCTTAATGAAGTGTCTTGCTTTTTTCTCTCATCATCTTCTCTCTTTTTTAAATCAACTCCAGAAATTTTTGAAAGTCTATCATAAACAGTTTGTTTTTTTTCATTCTGAAACGAAAATTCACTTTTAATTAAAGGAACATTCTCTTTAGCAGAGCATTTTCCGCAAACTTTCACAACCCCTACTAACAGAATTGTATCAAATAATATTGCTTTTGTTTCTGAAATACCACAATTAAAACATTCTTCCATCCAAAATAAAGAAAACAAGCATTTTTTAATATTTTCGTGATTAAAAATACTAATTAAAATATTCTTTTAGCTCTTCAACAGTCTTATGATCATACAAAATAGTTTCCTCGTTTAAGATAACAGCAGGAAATTCCATTACATCATAAGTTCTAGTTAAAAAATTCAGAGAAGTAATTTCTTGATCAACAGCAATTGGAATCAAAATAACTTCATTTCCTTTTTCTTCTTTTAAATCCTGCAAAATTTTACCCCACACAACTTGTTTTGACTTTATCTCAATATCTTCAGCATTATATGAATACAAATAAACCACCGTGTTTATATTTCCACAATTCTCTTTAACTTTTATAAGATTCATCCATAATAAGGTTCTTAAAAGATCATATTTACTATGAATTTTTTTCAAAGAATCAGTTAATTTATTTGAACTATCAAATCTTTCTAATTCTTTTGCTTCTTCATAAATTTTATCAGCAAAATTTACGTTGGCAAATATTAAATCATCACAAGACACATAAGGATTTTCTAAAAGTTTTCCTAATGCAAAAGAGTCATACAAAGAAACTTCTGATTGATAAAAAAGAATATTAGAATCATCAGATCTTAATTGTTCTAAATAAACTCCTAATACAAGACCTAAAAAAAAGAACAAAATAGTTAGGAAAAATGCTTGCCAAAATACATGTTTTTTATTTTCTAATTTTTTTAACGCCATGAATATTTTCCTCTTACAAATTTATACAATGAAACAATAAGTACTACTGGTCTAAGTACTATATATATTAATAAGTAAAAAATAACACTAAAAAAACTTTCCTTTTCCTTAATATGCTTATTAATCAATCTCAAAGCAAAAAATACAAATGCTAAACCCAAAATAAATAAAAGAACTCCTAAGAAATTTAAAACAGAGGGATTAAAATTTATATCTTGCAATACAAAAACAGCTGTTTGTGCAGCTATGGAATATTTAGTAGATAAGTAAGAGGATAAAATTCTTGTGAAAATTTTATAAGTAAAAAGGCTTAATCCAAAAACACCTAAAACAAGAGATATAGAAAAAAGAGGCAATATAAAAATTCCTAATATTCCTTTTCTAAAAAAACAATGTTTGTATTTTAAAATAGTTTGATACCCTCCAATATTCCATCGAATCCTTTGTGTAAACCATTTCTTTAAAGTCTCTGGAGCAACAGTGGTTACTTTTGAAACAAAAGACATTCTTACCTTATAACCTTCATGAATTAAATTCCATGTTGCTTCTATATCTTCTGTCATATTTTTAGAATCAAAACCATTTATTTTTGATAATGCAGATTTTCTATATAATGCCAAAGGTCCTGGAGTTACATAAATAGAATCCAAAAATCCAAGCATCTTTCTTGTGAAAGCAATGACCTTATACTCAATAGATTGCATTTTTCCTAAAAAATTATCTTTATTCCTAACAAGAATTCTTGTTGTAACAGCCCCTACTTTTTCATCATCTAAATAACCAATCATAGAAGATATTGCTTCTTTATCAGGATAAGAATCTGCGTCAACTATTGCAATTAATTCACCTTTAACGATTTTCAATGCTTGATTCAAAGAATCAGCTTTCCCAGAATTTTTTTTGTCAAATACACTTACTTTAGAATATTTTTCTTCTAATTGTTTTGCAATTTTCAAAGTATTATCAGAACTACCATCATTTATTATTATTATCTCAATTAAATTTTTATAATCAGATTTCAAAATGCTTTCTACAGTTCCTTTAATACTTTCTTCTTCATTAAAAGCAGGTATTAAAACTGAAACAGAATAATTTCTATTAGATTTTGGAATTGAAAAAATCTCCTTTCTATTTTGAATAAAAACTAAAGTAAACAAAAATAAGAAATAAAGTGCAATAAAAATGTAAACTAAATAGATTATTGTTATTGTTTCTGGCATTTTAATTTATTTTTTTAATTCAAAAGGATTACTTCCTTTTTGAACATTAAAATAATTATAAAAATCATCACTTAAACTTAATTCATAAGTATGCCCAATTTTTTTCCTTTTTATTAATCCCAAATCATTAAATTTTTTTATATGGTCATAAGCCTTATTACTTCTAATTCTAATTAAAACAGATTGTTTAATTGGTTGTTTGTATGCTATAATTGCGAGTGTTTGCTGTTCTGATTTTGAAAATTCACTTTTTCCTGTGGCAAATTTATTAATTATATCAGAATATATTTTCTTAACATCCATTTTCCACAGCTTATTTTTTTCCACAATTTCAATTGCAGAATTTTCTTTATTGTATTTTTCTTTTAATTTTTCTATAAGTTCATGTATCATAATAGGATTCATATCTAAAAATGAAATAAGTTCTTGCATTGACAAAAATCTTCCCGAAATAAAAAATATTGCTTCAAGTTTATTCAAATCTTCTTTTTCTTGCATAATTTAGAGAAAGAGTTCAAGATTTTAAAGGTTTTGAAACTAAAATTATCTATGAGGGGTTGTTTGTTCAACAGGTCTTGTAGAAGAAGAAAAATATACTGTTCCTTCAGGATTTTTATAAAATATTTCTTCAATTATTTGTGGATTTCCAAACTTATCAGGAAATTCATAAAAAACTTTTAACCTTGCTTCACCTGTTTTCTCATCTTCTGAGTTCTGATAACCCTTAACTTTTGCACTTGGTTCATGTAATAATGTGAATGGTGGATTACCTTCTTCCACCTCCATCATCCTATCTCCAGGACAAGCTGTAAGAAAAGGTGCAAGTATTGTAAGTGCTATTAATCCTTTTTTCATTAATATTTAAGAAAAAACTGGTTTTTAAGAATTATTGAACTAAAAAATATAGTTTAAACCTTAAATCTCAAAATAGCACCCATTCCAGAAAGATTATGAAATTGTTCACCTTCTTCTGTTTCTGTTGAAACAACTTCTACTTTGGATGAAATATTTTCTGCAATTTTCCTTAATTCCTTTAAAAGTTTTTTATCAGTTTTTTTTGACAAAATCAAAATTTCAACAGCCCCATATTCAAGTGCTTTTCTTATTCCTTTTTCATCATAAACAACAATATCTGGATTTTCTCCAAGTTTTTCAAAAAAATTCTCCAAAAGTTTTTTTTCTTTTATTATTTCTTGATTTGCTAAAATATCTTGCGATTTTTTCACAAGCTCTTTCAAACCTGATTCATCAGCATCTCCAATATCTACAACACCAATAAGTTTTTCTCTTAATTTTGTTACAAGATGTTTTCCATCCAGAAATTCATCTTTTGTAGGAATAGGACCTCCAACCAAAATACCTTTAAGTTTAGGCATGTCGAAAAATATTTTTTTCATTTGTTCTGCAATTCTGTTATAAAATTCTTTTACCAAACCTTCTGTGATTCTATGGAATCTTTGACTTGATTGACCACCAGCCCTAACTTTTGAAGGAATTCCTGAAGTCATTTTCTGCAAAATTTCAATTCTTTTTCCTTCCAATAAACCAATGGTTGCTTCTTTTCTATCCATAACTAATAATGCAAATACTTTTTTTACTTCAAGCATTTCTTTCAAAGGTTCAAGGACAAATTGCTTATCACACCTGTATAATCTAATTTTTAAGGGCATATAAGGTTCAATATCCCATAATTGCAAATCGCTTTGCCCCTCTGCTTTAGAAATATTGCCTGCAAAAATTGCCAATCCATTTTTAGGAGTTTTCTTTAAGGTCTTCAAATGCCTTACAATCTTATCAAGTGCTTCAGAAACATTTTTTCTTGTTGAGGTTGATTTAATATTTTTTGCAGTTCCTTTTTCAGCTTCAAGTTGTCTTTGCACAGAATTAACATCATAACCTGCAGGAATATACACTGTAATTAATTCTGTTTGTCTTCCCTTATAATTCTCAATAACTTCTAAAACTTCTTCTAATTCATTTTTATCTAATTCCATATTTTTGTAAAAAAACCATTTTATATAAATTCTACTTTAAACTTCCCTTCTTTAATTTCTTTAATATTCATAACATCTTTTAGATCTTCAATAACATCTTTTAATTTTTGTTTATCTTTTTTCTCCAAAGTCAAAATAATTTCTGAATTCATTGGCTTTTGAGCTTTTGTTTTTTCTTGTCTAACTTTTGAAATTAAATTAATTAATCTTTGCCATTCAAAATGTTTTTCTTCATCCAAATCAGATTTTTTAAATTTAGGCCATTCGGAAATATGAATTGATTTATTTTTCTCTGTTTTTTTAAAATATTCTTGATAAATTTCTTCAGTAATAAAAGGCATTATTGGAGAAATCATTTTTATAATTTCAAAAAGAGATTTATACAAAGTATATTGTGCTGATAATTTTTTATTACCTTCTCCTTGGTAAATCCTTTTCTTAATTATCTCAAGATAATTATCTGCAAAATCTTTCCAAAATAAATTTTCAATTAATTGCTTAGCTTTAGAATATTCATATCTTTCAAAATATTGAGAAGAAATATAAATAACTTCAGAAAGTTTAGCTAAAAAAACAGTATCTACATATTCCAATTTCTTCGGCTTCTTTCCATCAAACCCATTTAAATTCATAAAAACAAATTTAGAAGCATTAGTCAATTTCGTTACTAGTTTTTTTCCTGCTACAAGTTCTTTTTCAGGAAATGCAAGATTTTCACCTAATCTAGAAGAAGCTGACAAATATCTTAAAACATCCGCACCCCATTTTTCAACAATTTCTTGAGGAGAAACACCATTTCCTCTAGATTTAGACATTTTTTTACCATCACTACCAAGCATCCAGCCATTAATGAACAATTCTTTCCATGGCAAAATACCATAATGTAATTTAGATTTAACAATAGTATTAAAATCCCAAAAAGTAATTATATCTTGTCCATTTCTTCTTATATTCATTGGTTTTTTGTAAATTTTATTATAAACATCAGTTCCTTTCAAAAGATCCCAAGTAATTGTTGGTGTAAGTGCAGAAGTTGCCCAAGTATTCATAATATCTTTTTCAGGAATAAATTCTTTTGAGCTACATTTCAAACATTTTTTAATAGGAGGTTTATCTTCAATAGGATCAACAGGCAAATCTTTCTCATTTGCAAGAACAACCTCATCACATTTTTTACAATACCAAACAGGAAATGGAATTCCAAAAGGGATTTGTCTTGAAATACACCAATCCCATTTTAATCCTTTAACCCAATTATCATATCTATTCTTCATATAATCAGGGTACCATTTTATCTGCTTGCCCCATTTCAACAAATCTTTCTTAAGATCAAGATATTTGACAAACCATTGCTTACTTTTAATAAACTCAATTTCATTTAGGCATCTTTCATGAACATTCACTGCATGAATAATTTTCCTTTGTCCAACCAATAAACTTTTCTTCTTCAAATCTTCAATAATATTTTTTCTTGCTTCTTTAATTTTCATTCCTTTGTATTTACCAGCAAGCTCATTCATCTTGCCATCTTTTGTTATAACTTCTTTAATTCCTAGTTTATGTTCTTTTTTCCATTCTACATCTGTTTGATCTCCAAAAGTACAACACATAACAACACCAGTGCCTTTCTCCAAATCAGCTTTTTCATCTCCTAAAATAGGAACTTCAAAATCAAACAAAGGAACTTTTGCCTTCTTACCAATTAAATGTTTATGTTTCTTATCTTTAGGATTAATAAATACAGAAACACATGCAGGCAATAATTCAGGTCTTGTTGTGGCAATAATCAAATTTTTCCCATCAACCTTAAATGAAATATCATTAAATGTGGTTTCAATTTCTTTATCTTCTAATTCAACTTGCGCAATTGTGGTTTGACATGTTGTGCACCAAAGAGAAGGAGCATCAATCCTATATTCTCTCCCCATTTTGTATAAATCAATAAATGATTTTTGTGAAATTCGTCTTGAACGCTTATCAATAGTGGAATAAAATAAATTCCAATCAGCAGAAATTCCGAGTTTTTTTGCATCTTCAAGAAATGAAGGAATAAATTCTTCTTTAATAGTTTTAAGAGCTAATTCAATAAAATCCTCTCTTTTCATTTTTTTAGAATCAACATTTTTTTCTTTTTCAATTAATTTTAATGTTGGTAAACCATTATTGTCAGTTCCAAAAGGATTCAAAACTTCAAAACCCTTCATCCTCTTATATCTTACAAAAAAATCCTGTTGTGAATCACCAAAAGCATGACCCATATGAAGTCTTCCAGAAATAGTAGGTGGTGGAGTATCTATAGAATAAATTTCCTTTTTACTCTTACTATCAAACTTGTAAATTTTTTCCTTTTCCCAAAATTTCCTTATTTTTTCTTCAGTTTTTTTAAAATCAAAATGTTGTTTTGCCATTACTTAAAAATATTAAAGAAACTTTTAAACTTTTCTTGTTTCATAAGAAATCTTTAAATACTTACAACTTATTTAAAAATATGGCAAATGAACAAATGAATACTCCTAGTGGATTTGGCGGTTTAATGCGTTTTAATGAAGAATATGAAAGTGTGTTTAATTTAAAACCAACACATGTAATTATCTTTGTAATTATGATAGTGGCTTTTAGAATTGGTTTAGAGGTGATTTATTAAAATGTTTAATATGGATCCTAAAAAGATGCAAGCAATGATGAAACAAATGGGAATGAATCAAGAAGAAATTGATGCTTCTAGAGTTATTATAGAAAAAAATGATGATTCAAAATTAATTATTAAAAATCCTTCTGTAATAAAAATAAAGATGCAAGGACAAGAAAGTTTTCAAATTTCTGGAGAAATACAAGAAGAATCAAATTCTATTTCTGAAGAAGACATAAAAACAGTTATGGAGAAAACAGGAACAGATGAAGGAGAAGCAAAAAAAACCTTAGAAGAAACAGGTGATTTGGCTCAAGCAATTCTTGAACTTAGTGAGTAAAATTTAAGAAAAGTATAAAAAGTTCGAAATCTTGGTTTAGCACACTTCTAATTAAAATTAGATCAAAATTTTCAGGCATTTAATTACTTAGGGGAATTTTAATAAAATGGAAGATATAATTCAAGAAAAAATAAGTGCTGACCATCTTCTTTATGTCAGTTTGAAATACACAAAAACTTGTGACATTATAATAAATCTTATTCTGAGATGGAGAAAAATGATTGAAACAAGTATAGATGCAATATTAGAAAAATCTAAAAAGAAAAAGAAAATTTCATCAGTTCCTTTAAATCCTACAAAAAAAATAGAAGAAATGAAAAAACTTTTTAAAAAAGACAAAAATTTTCAAAATACTTTAGGAATGTATGAAATGTTCAGAAAAATTGAAGATCTTAGAAAAGAAAAATCAGGGGAATTTAGAAAAAATGTTAATTTAAAAGTTTTTTATCGAGGAGAAGAGATAAATATAAATCTTGAA
>CEPX01194113.1_pt1 | contig 10111 bp, 10 predicted proteins | sample 361361 | NCBI WGS metagenome assembly CEPX01 (sample SAMEA2619974, study PRJEB7988) | marine metagenome | biome: marine biome (ENVO:00000447); feature: mesopelagic zone (ENVO:00000213) & marine oxygen minimum zone (ENVO:01000065); material: "saline water (ENVO:00002010), including plankton...
CTGAGCAATCTTTTAATGCAGATTATGCCGAGCCTGCTGCTGAGGAAGAACAAGCAGAAAGGTTTATGCAAGTCTTTCCTTTGAATAGTCCAGACAACCCTCAATCTTTATCATCTTATACTCCAAAATCAAAAAAAGAACCGATGACTACTCCGCCAGGAGTTAGGTTATCGTTTGCTGAAAATGATAAGCTATTTCCTCAAGTTAGAGATTTGGTAGTTAAAGCAAGGGCGAAAAAGAGCGAATCTGCTAAAGCTGAATTTAATCCTAGAGAAATTAGAGTTGGCTGGGGAGATAAGACGATTGATATATTTTCTAACGATCCCCAGAAATGGGCTACAGTTTCTAAGCGATTGCAATTTTTAGGGTATCCTACAAAAGAGTCGGGATTGAATGATTTAATTAGTTCATTTACAGGGCAGGCTATAGGCATGACATATAAAGAATTAGCTAAGAAAGAAACAGGCGCTGGGCCTACTGATGTTGTTTTGCAAGGTAGGATTGCTAAGAATTTACTTCAACAACCTGTATTGGGAGACCGTTTTAATATTGATCCAAATTATCCTTTGTCTGAAGAAGAATTTGGTAATGTGTTAGTGCAAAATTATCCAAATGCTTTTAAAACCCCTGAAGCTCAACAAGAGGCTCAAAAGAAAGGTATATATTTTTCAACGACAAGGGGAGTATCTTTATTAGCAGATGAACCAGGTAGCGGAAAAACAATGCAAGCTGTTATTGCTGCCGATGTTGTTAGAGATGAAGGGCAAAAGGTTCTTGTTATTACGCCTAGTATGTTAATTAGAGAGAATTGGATAGCAGACGTAAGGCAGCAGGATGGTACAGAGAAGCAGGTTGCAAAATCTCCTGCGCAATATTGTGGTCATGGGCCAGAAAATATAGCAGTATGCAAAGATGCTGAAAGCATTAAAGCTGCTGTTGCAGACCCGCAGGTTATTTGGGTTGTTGTCCCTATTAATGCTTTTGGGAGAAAAGGCCAAAAATCGGAAGATTTTGTTAATGCTATTGCTAGCGCAGAGAAAAAGAAAGTATTTTCATCTCTTATATTTGATGAGATACAAACTGTTAAAAATCCAAAAAGTATAACATTTGGTAAGATGGCAAGATCTGTTTCTGCTCATCATATCCCCCATAGGATAGGCTTAACTGGTACGCCTTCTGATGATAACCCTAATAGTATTTATTCTCAAATGTTACTTTTAAGGCATCCTATGTTATTTGATGATAAGGGAATAGAAAAATGGGTACTGTCTAAGAAATTTCGTAATCAAAATGGTTTTGCAGATATGTTTTTAGGCGGATCTAAGTTGTCAGATTCTGTTTCAATTCCTAAAAAAGATAGAGATCATATGACAGAGGCTGAACAGGAGGAAGAGCGCAGCGATTTATGGAGGGATAAGGCAAATGAAGTTCTTAAATGGGTTAAGTCATTAACTAATGATAGAAAAATTCAAATACTTAATCTATTTTCATCAACATATATTAGGCGCAACAAAACAGATATTAGAGAAGATATGCCGCCTCTTAGACGCAATGTAGTTGGATTGCCTCTGCCTTCTGATGTAAAATTGCCTTCATCTTCTCAAAACTGGCATGTAAGTTTACTAAAAGAAATGGCTCATCGTAAAGCTCCTTATACTATTCAGCGTGCTGCTCAATATCTTCAAGACCCATCTCAAAAATTGTTTATTGTTACTAAGCACCCCGAAATTGCTGATGAAATTGCAGAAGGACTTAATAGATGGGGAGGTCTAGGAATAGCTGCTGCTGTTCATCAAGATACGAAAGACGAAATGAGAACGTCAATTGCAGAAACATTTAGAGAACAAAATATGGTTTTACCTAAAGATGACAAAAACAACTTTGCTCCTGTGTCTCCTTTAAGAGCAGTTGTATATACGCAAAAGTTGGGTGCTGTTGGGTTAAATTTTGCAATTGCTAATAAAGCTATATTTAATGATATAGATTGGAATCCATCAGACAACTTGCAGGCTGAATATAGAGTTCACCGTATTGATTCTGAAAATGATGTAGACATAGATTACATGGTTTTTGAAAATAGTTATGACCATGAGATGTATAAAAGAGTTGAGAAAAAACAATATATTAATGACAACGTTTCTAATTTAATAAAAGATGCTCAAGGAGCCTCTAACCAGGAAGAAAAAATTGTTATTGCTAATAAGTTTATCAAATATCTTATTGCTAGCGTGTTAATTGATGTAGGCATGAGGCGAGATGATCAGGCTGAATTTGAGAGGCAGCTTGAAATTGCGTTAGTATCAACTCCGCAGCAACCAGTTCCTATAGCTGCATCTGGACATTGGTATAACAGGATGAAAAAGAAAGGTAATATTATTTTAAGGGCATGTTAATATGGCTAACAGGCATAAAGAACAAAATTTTAGGGAATCTTGGATTGTTAAAAATAATACTAACCTTACTTTTTACAGCAGCAGGTAGAGGTTCGGAAGAAGTTTAAAACATACATTTTGTTTTACCAAAATATATGTTAGCGAATATTATTCGCTTGAAGTTTTGTTTTCGCTTACTTTAACCCAAGACCTGCCCAGGATATAAGAGCAAACTACGGCACATGTTCCTAAAACGCTTAATGATAGAGTAGAGGTGTCTGTCCCTTCTCTTGCATTAATTATTAGAAAAACTAGTTGATTTACCAAGACAGCGCTTGTAAACCAAAATTCTGTGCCTCTACGAGTTCCGCTTTCGCATTCTTTTTTCTTTGCCATGTTACTTTTTCTCCTTAAGTAATACAATACGCAATTTTGGCTGAATATATACTATTTAACATTATTGTCTTTAATCCTTTATTTTTTATTGAAGGAATAAACATAAATATTTGTAAGTTGTTAATAGGCAAATTGTTATTATTTCGGAGTTAACAAATGAAAAAATGTTATTTAACATCAACCATCAAATCTGCTAGTTCTAAAGTTAGAATTCTTGGGCAGTCTTTTGGTTATCAAATATTTATGCATCAGATCCCAGATATTTGGCAAGAGACTCAGGGAGAAGGAGTTACGATTGCTGTGTTGGATACTGGATGTCAAGTAGATCATGTCGATCTCGTCGGATCTTTTAGACAACCTACTTCAGATGTAACAGATAGGGATAGTCATGGAACCCATGTAAGCGGGATTATTACTGCAAATAATAACGATACAGGTATTGTTGGCGTTGCTCCGCAAGTTGAAGTTATTGTCAAAAAGGTTTTAAACGATGAAGGATGGGGAACGGAAGCAATGATTGTTCAGGGCATGAGGGAAGCAATTGATGAAGGAGCGGATATTATAAGTATGTCATTGGGGGCTCCTGTGGATTTGCCTGATTTACATAACATAATTATAGAAGCATACAATAAAGGTATAGCTGTTATTTGTGCTGCTGGTAACTCAGGCGATATTGGTATGTTAGATTTTCCAGGTCGATATGCAGAAACTATTTCTGTTGGTGCTTTGGATAGTAATAATTTGCGGGCTGAGTTTTCGCAAACAGGGAATAGACTAGACTTTATGGCTCCTGGCGTAGCAATTAATTCAACTATTCCTATAAATAGCTATGCAAGTTATTCTGGGACATCTATGGCTACTCCTTGGATGTCAGGTGTTGTTGCCTTAATCATATCTAAGCATAGAAAATCTGGTGGAGGGACTCCAGTAGATAATGTTGAGCAAATCAGAGAGCATTTAAAGAGAACAGCTATTGATTTAGAAGATGTAGGCAAAGATGATACTACAGGATTTGGACTTGTTGATGTAGGACAGGCCATAGCGGCATTAGAGCCAGAACCAGTTGAAGAACCTGCGGAAGAGCCAGAACCAGTTTTTGACCTTGATCCTTTTGCCGTTTTCGAAAATATGTCAGAAAATATTCAGAAGATACAAATGGTGATAAATGGCAGAAAAGCAAATATTATGGGTATAGAAGATAACAAGGTTACATTTGAACTAGTTGAAGATGTAAGATTAAAAGTGTCTGGCATCCAGGCAAACCCAGAAGGAAGAGATAGAGATAATTTGGCTGATGAATGGATTGAGTTTGAGAATGCAAACGATCAGGCTGCTGATCTTAGTAACTTTATAGTTCAAGATAGGGCAGGCAATACTTATACTATACCAGAAGGCTTTGTTGTTGAAGGTGGGGTTAAGTTTAAAGTAAGGACAGGTGTTGGAACTGATACAGAAACAGATCTGTATTGGGGAAGATTGTCTCCGGTATGGAATAACAAAGGCGATGAAATTAAAGTAAAGTCGGCAGAAGGTATGACTATTGTAAACCAGTTTTATAGTTAACCACCGGATAATAGTAGTCTCCAGAGCTATTATAAATATTGTTATTTGAAGCAGAAAGATGTATGATTGCATTATCATTGGCGGCGGGCATAATGGCTTAGTAGCAGCAGCATATTTAGCTAAAGCCAAAAAGAAAGTGCTTGTTCTTGAAGCCAGACATGTTCTTGGCGGGTGCGCTTCTACAGAAGAACTTTGGCCAGGATTTAAGATATCGCCTGCTTCTTATGTTATAAGTTTATTATCTCCTCAAATTATTTCTGATCTAAAGCTAAGAGAAAATGGACTTAAGATATTGAGAAGGCATCCTTCTTCTATTACCCCTACGCATGATAAGAAATTTTTGGTATTAAGCGCTGATGGGTATGAAACATCCCAGTCTATTAAGCAATTTAGTAAAAAAGATGCTGCTGTCTATGCCGAATATGAATCTATGCTTGAAAGGGTAGCTGTTCAAATTGAATATTTGCTTGATAAAAATCCTCCGATATTAGAATCTAATGATAGGAGATTAAGTGTATTAGGTAAGGGAAAAAATGCGGCTAGGACTCTTTCTTTTGCTAAAAGAATGAAAAGGCTTATTACTTTTGAGCCTATGGCTGCTGAACTACTTTTTGGTGCTGCTCAGCCTATTTTGGAATATCATTTTGAATCTGAGCCATTGAAAGCGACTTTAGCTGCTGATGCTATTATTGGAGCATATTTGTCGCCGTCTTCTTTGGGAAGCGCATATACTTTACTGCATCATGTTATGGGTATGGCTGGTGGAGCTAGAGGAATTTGGGGATATATTCAAGGCGGCATGGGAGGCTTGTCAGATGCTCTTGAAAAAACATGTCTTGATTTGGGGGTTGAGATAAGAAGAGAAAGTCCTGTTACGGAGATAACTACCGATAATAACAAAGATCAAAAGGTATTCGGCGTTGTTGTAGATAAAAAGTATATTCATTCAAGGTCAGTTATATCTGGCATAGATGCTAAAGCTACTTATAGTTTGATTGATTTGCCTAACTATCGTAATCAATATCCAAGTTATGGAGAGGCTATTTCAAGAGTTGATTATTCTTCTGCTTCGGCTAAGATAAATTTAGCTCTTGATGCTTTGCCTAATTTTAATGCCGATTTTCCTCTTTCTGGCACTATTCATCTTTCGCCTGATTTAGAATGTATTGAAAAAGCTTATACAGATACTCGAAGCAATGAAATGGCTTTTAGTGAATGGCCGGTACTTGAGATTACAATCCCAAGCGTAGTTGATGATACTCTTGCTCCTCCAGGCAAACACGTTATGAATATTTTTACTCAATATTTCCCATATAGAAAGGATGGCTTGTCTCGCTATGCTAAAGATGACAAGCATTTGTTTTTTCAACGGTGTATGGTTATATTAGCTCAGTATGCTCCAAATATGAAAGATATTGTTTTGTATCATGAAGTTTTAACTCCTTTTGATTTAGAAAAAAGATATGGATTAACTGGCGGCAATATAATGCAGGGAGCGATGTCGCCGCCTCATCAATTAGGATCGTTTAGACCAGTTGCTGGTTGGTCTGATTATAGAACCCCTATAAAGGGGCTATATATGTGCGGCGCTGCTACCCATCCAGGCGGCGGCGTAATGGGTATTTGTGGGATGAATGCGGTAAGAGAAATTTTGAGAGACTTATGATGGCAAAAAAGAAAACATCAACTAAAAAAATACAAACTAAGCCAGCTTTGGAAAGGTTTTTTGAAGATGACCATCATTATAATTTGTTGTTGAATTATGTGTCTGGATACGATTGCGAAAGATATGGATGCGATCAGTATTGTAGGTGCGGGATAATAGATACTTCGTCTTTTACTATGGAAGAGTCTCACTTTGAACATTTAATGAAAGCATACTGGGGCAAAGAGTCATTGGCGACCCAGTATGCTATTGAGAGGGCTTTAAATACATGCCTTAATAGTATAGATAGTTGGGATATTCAAGTTTGTGAAGGCTACTATGGACAAGAAATAGGGAAATGCGTTATTGATTATAGCGTTCGTCGTAAATTAGAAGGTATTTTAGAACAGATACTTAAGGCTACAACTGATTCTAAAAAAATAGAAATTTGCTTAACTGCTGAGTATGGCTATTTATTAGAGGGAGTAAAGGATGCTCAGTTTGAAGTTGTAAGTATAAGTACCAAAAAGATAGTTTTTGGACAACTAGAATATACTAAGAAATTGTCTAAGGACATAATTTATAAATATCAATATTATTCTTTGCCGCTTGGTATCGTTATTCCTGATGGGGAAAAGTATAGGGTTGTAGATGGCTATCATAGACTGTCAGGTAGAATAGATGCAGGTAAGAAAAAAGTTAAGGTATTTGAGGCATTAAAAGGATCTATATAGCTTATATTCGAATATATAAGTATGGAACAAAGTAGAATACCTCTACATACATATTCAATTATATCTATGCTTGGCGGTCAATACGCTAAGGCGGCAAGCGCTATTGCTGAATTGGCAGAAGATGCTGAACATATTTCGCCTGAAGGGTATAAATTGCTGACAGAAGCATTAGAGAAGATAGCAGCGTCTAAGGCGGCAATCCAAGAAGAAGGTTTTGCTATTGCTGCTAAAAAAGATGGCGCTCTTAAAAATATGAGGGGAACTCTTAATGTTCCTTCTCAACTAGATAGCGAAAGTTTGAATGAGACTCCTGTTTCGCATCCCCAAATGGCAAAATATGATCATAGTTTAGATATGAATAGATGGAAAGGTAGCGATGGGGAAGATGCTGTAGTTATGGAAGATCCATATTAATCTTATGGTCAACCCTAAAAAATTTATAGAAGAATTAAAGGAATTTGATGAAAGTAGATTATCTTTCGGGTGGCCTATACATCATTTGTTTGGAACAATTAAAGAAGTAGATTATGTTTCTTTTGATGTATGGAAAGATGCATGCGCACAGGCTAGGAAAAATTCTTGGGTAATATATAAAGAAAGTCCTCATTTACTTAAGTTTGGTTTTATTGAGTTAAAAGATCCAAATCCTATATGGCATCGTATCAGCTTAGGAAGAGTAAAAGAAGCTGAAGATCAGTATTCAAATTGTTCTTGATTAATTGTTCTTTGAAGGCTTTCTTGTAGGCTTTCTTTCTTCTTAACCAAATTTAAAAGTTGAAAATGCCATGATCCTTTTTCATTAGAGTCTGCTGTTTCTTCTCTTTTTATTCTAGCGAATGTGATAGCCTCTTCTACTTTGCGAAGAGCCTCTTCTATCTCTAGCCTTAATAGTTCAGCCTTTTTCATATACAATGCTGTTTTGATTATTTTCATTAGTATCCTTTAATGTATTATTAACCTGTTTCCAGTTCAAATCCTTGTGGGCGATTAAGAGGATATAATGAGTGAAATAAAATAATTAATATAATGCTGAGTATTATAAAAATGTTGTGTTATTTTGTTATGGCTGTGGGCGCTTTGGGGTGTTATCCTCAAAAGTTTTTGTCTGCTAACGCTTTTGGGGTTATGACTGTGCCTGAGTATGTTCAGTGGGTAAAACAAAATAATCCTGATTTATATAAATATCGCAGGTTAAGGTTTAATACGATGATAGATGTCTATTATTTAGATATCTTTAAAAATTTAATACTCATGGGAGTGTCTGTGCCATTAGCTATTGAAAATGTAAAAAGTCTTAATATAGAATCGTATTATAGAAATAAACATGTATTTGATCAAATATTGAAAGTGTATAATAATACACTAAAAGAAAATAAAGAAGAGATGGAATTTAGGGTATAAAATGCTAGATTTTTCGGTGCATTCCATGATGGATTATATTCCATATACTCTTTTAATAGTTTTTACTATTATTGCTTATATCATTTGCTCAAGGGCTGAAGAGAGGGGATATAGACGAGGTTGCTATGATAGCAACAAGTTGCCATTAGAAAAAGACGATAAAGATATAAAGGTGGATACCAAAGCTCCGCAAAGGAAGAAGGGCAAAAAAATGACAATTAAAAGGTTGGGAGAGCCTCCTATAGAGATCGATATATAGTTCACATTATTCCGCGAGGTTCGTTTCACCAAGCCAGGTAGCAATACCTGGTTTTTTTCTTTGCCGATAACATATCTATATGAAATATATGAACTTGACGAAAAATACGATATATTTAGATGATATTAATATCTATTTGCCGTTTGAAGATAATGTACAAACAATAGATGCGGAGACAATTAAAAAATCTAAATCATTTCAACTTTTAACTGAAATAGGCAAGATTAAAATTGTTGAAATTGATGGTAGCAGAATTGAAAGAAATCTTAAACGTAAGCAGAAGAAGTTTTTGGAAAGGCACAATCCCATAAAGATCGATCATGCTCAGGAGTATATTGAAAGCGATAAAATGCAAATAAGGATAAAAGGACATTTTGAAGAAGCTGGAGGGTATGCAAAAGTTAATAGGAATTTGGCTTTTGGCTTAAAGAAGCTAGGCGTGGATGTATGCATTGAGGTATTGGGTTCTCAGAATGATTTAAATGAATTAGAAGTTGCTCAGCTTAATTCTTTAAAACGTAAACCATCTCGCAAATCTATTTTCATAGATAGTATAGTTCCTTCATTTAGTAATATATCTACAGGCAAATATAATGTTCTCTATACCACTGTTGAATCTCATAGCGTGCCCAAGCAGTTCATAGAATCTACTAATAACTATAATGAGATATGGGTAGTTTCAGAATTTTGTAAAGATATATTGAAAAAGAGCGGAGTTCGGCAGGACATTTTTGTGCTACCTGATAGTATAGATACTAAATTATATACGGATAAGGGAGACAAGTTCAAATTTAGGCCTGCTTTAAACGACTTTGTTTTTCTTAGTGTATTTGGTTGGAGTTATCGTAAGGGATATGATGTCTTACTTAAATCATACTTAAAAGAATTTTCAGGGAAAGATCCTGTTAGCTTGTTATTGGTAAGTCGTTTAAACAATAATACAAAACAGGACAAGGTTATAGAAAAAGAAGTAGATAATTATATTAAGCTATATGGCGGCGACAATCCCCCGCATATTGTTAGATGCTCTAAAACTATTCCAGAATATCTTATGCCTAACGTATATAGGGCGTCTGATGCTTTTGTTTTGTTTTCCAGAGGCGAGGGATTTTCTTTGACTTATTGCGAGGCATCGCTATGTGGGTTGCCTATTATTGGCACTAATTGTAGCGGCCAGACAATGTTTTTGAAAAAGGATAATTCGTATTTGTTAGATGTGGATTGTATAACTAAAATGGAACCTGGGAGAATGCATGTTCATTATTGGGATAATCAAATGTTTCCAGCATTGCTTTCTAATGATACTATCAAGCAGGCTGGTAAGCTTATGAGAGATGTTTATGAGCATGGGAAGAAAGCAAAAACAAGAAATAAAAAATTACAGAAGCTCGTTTCTAATAATTATAATATAGAAAATATATCGAAAAGAGCTTATGATAGAATTGTTAATATATGGAGTAAGCTATGATAGTACTCATAGATCAACCGAATGAATTGATAAATGTTTTTAGCTCAAAAGGAATAGAACAAATTCCTTTTGATGAAGCTGATGATTTGAAAGATATAATTGGAAATCAAAAAGTTTTATATGTGACGAAAGTTGTTTCTGCTACATATGCCAGTATTATAGAGCTTGTTAACTCTTTGATGCCTGAAGAAGAAGAAGAAGTTTTGCCAGATGAATTTTATGAAGGCGATAATGATGATGATAGAGTCTTTTATTTAAGATCGACAAATAAAG
>CEPX01156368.1_pt1 | contig 10109 bp, 17 predicted proteins | sample 361361 | NCBI WGS metagenome assembly CEPX01 (sample SAMEA2619974, study PRJEB7988) | marine metagenome | biome: marine biome (ENVO:00000447); feature: mesopelagic zone (ENVO:00000213) & marine oxygen minimum zone (ENVO:01000065); material: "saline water (ENVO:00002010), including plankton...
TAAATTTGCGATTTACAAGGTTAAATTTTAATCTTTCTTTTGAACAAATACATTAAGTTTTTCAGCCACATCGGTTATTTGTTCCGCTGTAACTTCGTTCCACTCTTTAGTTTGTTGAAGTTTTGCATGAGCATTTTGCTCTACAATGCGTTGTGCCATTTGTAAAAGTCCTGCTCGGATCTCATAACCACTTTTATTAGCAATATTACTTTCTGTCATAACAATCTCCTCTGTCTGTGTAATTAAAATCCGGTTTTGGATAACAAGGAAACCGGAAACCCCGCTTTAACTAAGCTGCTAAAGATAGTGCAACATTATCGTTTGCATTTATTAAGTTAAGCCTTTTAGTGTTTGCTTATACACCCTTGCACAAATCTACCTCGACACCCAGTCGAATCCATTTCACCCCCATAGTATAAGTATTATACTATGTTTTTTTTGGGATGTAAAGAGAAATTAATCTCAATGATCGAGTTTTGCCATAATTGCTTGTAAAACGTCCTCAACCACCATGTGAATTATTATAAATAGTTATTTAGTGGAAGAAAAGTAAGCGAATGATGGGATTCGAACCCACGACTTCCAGCTTGGAAAGCTGGCGCTCTACCATTGAGTTACATTCGCGAAAATAAAAAGTGCAAGATTGTTCAGTCTTCACCTGGACAATGCTAGGCTCGTTTCAACGGTGTCATTAAAAAATCCTAATGACTTCTTCAATAGAGCCATTGAAGAAAAATAGTGTTAAAAAATTTTTATCTTGCATTTTCTCATTAACCATATCTTAACGTTAAAAAGAACGAATGTCAATCTCTTTTTTCTCACTAAAATATGAATCACTATTATATCTTTTTACAAGGCCCACCAAAGTTCTTTCTTGAATCCCTAAAAAGCGGGCGGCTTCTCTTTTAGATCGCGTTGCTGATAAAGCGTATTTTAAAACTGCATCAGAAATAATATATTTCAAAGAATTCCAAATGGGAAACCCATAAAATTTTCCTTTAAGCATGTCTCTCGTTGCTAATTCCAATTTCAAACCGATGACCTCCTCCAAAGATAAATTATTTAAAAAGACTTCCAAATCTTCCGTACATTTACCCTCTTGCCGTAGTTTACGGGAAATAGAATAATTTTTATTTTTGCCTTCATTTCTTTTTTTCATATTTTTGAACATAAAAATACATTTTTCTTCTGTTTGCATTTAGAAAAATTATTTTTTAAAAAGTTATTAAAACCTTGTTACTGGTTTAGAGTTAGGCAAGCTCAGACTCGATGTCAGAACTAAGTCCTTCAATATCTTGGACAGTTGTTGTGTCTTGGTTTTTTTCCTTTTCATATACATCCGTCGTGGGCTCATCTATGTGGGCGTTTAATTCAGATTCCCACTTATCAAAATAAAGTTTTAAATTAGTAATTAAATAATCGCGAAATATCTTCCGATCTTCATCATCGCTTAAAATACTATAAGCATCCACAATATTTTTTTCCACATTATCATAAGATTTTGCTGCCATATTGCGGCCAGTTTCTTCTTGACCTTCAATCCCAAATGGTTCTTCTTCCTCAACGGGTTCTTCATCCGAAATATCAATAAATTTATCATCATCTGTGGGAGGTTCTTCATCATCAATTTGAATTTCAACTTCTTCAAGTGTCTCCTCCTCAATATCAATTGGCGCGTGAGCATTTACATCCTCGGCCCCTAATAATTTAGAAACTGCATCAAGCAAATTTGCTCGGTACGAAGTTCTTTGTTCATTACTAGTAGTAAGAGTTTTAAAATCAATTTCTACGCCTGGTAAAATTTGTTTTAATAATTCTTCTAATAAATTGATAGCTGTAGAATCATAAGGGGTATCTTCAACGTCTTTCTTCACCTCACTAATAAGATTTTTAATGACATTGCGAAAAACCTTTTCATTCTCATTTAATGTTTTGCGCGTAAATAAAATATGCTGACTAAGTTCACGAATCAAACTTCGTAATTCGTCTTGCTCATCGGACGCACCACTTGTAGAGACACCCCCTTGAACATTTCCCTGCGCCATTGAGGATATTTCTTTTTGAATCATCTCCAATAAAAGAGTTTTAGAGTCAATCATAATTGTTCTTCCTGTAAAAGTTGAAGTTGCTCCTCCAACTGAGTAATTTTATGGTGCATCTGACGAGTCGTCCGTCGCAATTCATTTAATTGGTGTTTCATAACATCAACCCTTCTTTGATCCGATAAGGTACGGGGTTTCAAAGATGCTAAATTCTCATATAAAGCTTGAAACCAAGTTTGAAAAGTTGGTGCCGCACCCTCATTTAAAATAAATTCTCGGGTTATTTTATTTAACCTATCAAACATTTTTATTCTTTGTCAGTTTCTTCTTTTTTCGTGAACCAACTTTTTTTCTTTTTCGTGGTTTTTTCGGGGGTCGTTTTCTCCACAACGGGAGCTTCCACCACTGCCGGTTCGGGCTGTGGAGTTTTAGTTGGACCACCTAAAAGGCCTAGCTTGCGTAATCTTCGTTTTTTTACCATTAGTTTTGTCTCCTATTTACACCATTTATTTACAAGTTTAGAATATGTTTGTGCTCTTGCTTTAGATCGAATATCTCTGTCGTGAGGAAAAAAAGACTCATTAAGTTGATCATCTTCTTCAAGGGGCTCATGTCGATCATCATAGTCTTTATCGTGCTCTAAAGCATCAAGATGATGACGAATTGCATCAATGTGTTCATCGTCATTGGTAGCATCATCATGATAGTGGCTTTTTTCTTCTTCTCCACTATCTTCACTTTGAACTTGATAATCTTCGCCAGTTTCTTCTCCCGCAGCTGTTATCGTTGCGGCAGCTTGAGCAGCCTGGGATGTAGCCGTAGCAGCTTCGTCTCGTTCTGCATCTTCTAAACCAGGGAGTCCCGCATTCCCATCTTCAGTTAAATCTTCATCAAACATTTCCTGAATCACTCCTCGAATTATATCTCGTAAGTGCGTCTCGTTTAATTTCTTTTTTGACATTGTGTCTTCTCCTAAATTTTCATTATAACCCATTTGTATGGTGGCAAATGGTGAATTGTGGAACAATGGAACCACACCTTCTTTCTTAGTTTTATCTTCCCAATCACGAAAAATGATATTTCCAATCTCATAAGCCTCTCGTTCCATTTCCCGCAAATGAGAATTGGATTGAGCATAGCCTTCTTTAACATCCCCTATATTTGCAAGATCACCACGGCAATTTTGTGAATGATGAACCAGTTCATGGGAAAAAGAACGCATCAAGTCTTTGGGATGTCGGCCTACGAAATAAAGAACAATTTCCTGCTCCTCTGGATTATAAGCTCCTGTTTTTCCCAAAAATTGATGAGCATTATCATCATCCTTGAGTAAACTAAGCTTAATCGATTCTGAAAAACCTAGTTTTTCTTTAGAGGTCCGATATAAGTCCCGAATCATTTCTAAAAAAATGTCTAAATCTCCATTGTCCTTTTGCGTGACCATTAAATATAAGTAGTTATTTGAATTATTAAAAGATTATAACTTAAAAGTGATTATAGTATCATTTATCGCATTTGGTGACTGGGAAGGATCGTTAGAAGCTGTGTGAGGACAATATAATGGAAGGGGGAGCCGAGGCCGTTGCTTTTCCTTTTCTGCTTGGCGCTCTTTCTCTTTGCGCTCTTCTTCAATAATAATCTCAAAGGGTATATCTTCCCATGGCTTTTTTGGATTCGACATACTTTAACTACTGAGGTTTAAAAGATTTGGCTTCTAAATTTAGCATTCCCGCATAATATTCTTTTTCTTCGAGTTGGATGTTTATTACAACAACCATCACAAAAGCACGACCAGAACTTAGCTCCTTAAGGTAAATTTTTTTTATAAACCCATAACATTTTGCATAGGAACCCAATTCTTTCCACGATACTAAATCACCCACACAAAATTGCTTAAAAAGTCGTCTTCCCACTGCATCAATCATTACCTGCTGCCCAGTCAATGTATGAATATATACATCGATAAGACACTTTGTGAAAATTCGTATTATCTATAAAGATACCCAGGCGAGAAGCTAATTTTTTTCCTCGTTTCCATGCTTCAATTTCTTCATCCAGCACATCAACTTTATAGCTGTTAGATTTCTCAATTCCTCTATGAGCAGCATATAATCCTAGACGCGCTTGAGTTGGGTAATTTCTTTCATATTTCTCGGTATTTTCTTGAATTAATAAGTGACCACACTCATGTAGAAGCGAATAAAGTTGATTTTCAATACCCTGTCGAGTGGAAATGGTTATATATTTACCATTAGAATGCATCTCATCACGCACGCACGGATCGCAATCTAGATGCCATCCCTTTTTTTCTAACCATTCCGTCACGTGACCAAAACCATCTTCAAATAATCTGTGTCTGATCTTTTTCATTTTTGTAGTCAACTCAATCCTCCTAACCATGTTGGTAATAAAAGTGTATCATATTTTAAAAAAAATGTCAAGCTCTCGCTTTTATTGATGAAATTGTTTAAGAAGAAGAAGAAACACGAGTATATAAATTAATGCTATTCGCTCGGCTCACCACATAGGGCATTCCTTTCTGGCGAAGACTAATAGCACTAGGAGTAGCTAACGCAAAAGGAGCTGTCATATTGAGATAGCTCATTGTTTTTCCGCTGGGTGCTGTATAATCTAAAGAACCTGAACTTAAAGTCGTAATAATATAAGCAGCAGTATTGGACACAACCTAAATAGTCTTATTCTGGTTTTACATTACGAAAAGCACAATGAATGCCTCTAAATGCTTTTCGATCAATTTGTAATTGAACTCCAGAATCTAAAAAACGATAATCACGGATAGCAGGTCCACATCGTTCAATAATCTTGGTAGCATCAGCCTTATTACTATAAACCCAAACAAAGCCTTCTTTTTTATCCGCATTACAATCTAAAATATGCGACTCAGATTCTGGGCCGCCGCCTTTACCTTTAAAATGGGCTGCAACCTCTTTCAAAGTAGGTTTTTCGCCTAATAATTGACCCTTAATCCCCATGATTCACCTCATTAGCTTTAAACTTATTAATTAAAGATTCCAAAGCCATAGCTGTTCCCCATGCATCATAATATGCTCGATGACGTTGTTCATCCTTTAAAGTAATATCCCCGGCTTCAAACAGTACGTCTGCTGATGCCCGATAGCCTTTTGCTTGTCCCGTTAATAATATAAATTCTAATATTGAAGCAGAATCAATGGTGCGGCTATAAAAATCATCATGGATAGATAATGCCGCTAATTTATAAAGACGCTCCAAAAAACCATAATCAAAAGATGAATTATGGGCTACAATTTTAATAGGTTTACGATCTTCCCCTAATTCTTTGTTTAAAACCTTTTTAATCAAAATGACAGTTTCTCTGGGTGAAAGACCTTTATCACGAACTTCGCTTAAATTAATTTTATTAATTGATAAAGCTTTAGGAATTGTATGAATTTCACTTTCTTTAACATAAGTGTCAAATAAGGGCTTTATTTCCTTAAATGGTCGCCACAGAAACCCACTAATCTCCAAAAGACTATGAATGTCAGGGTTTAACCCCCCAGTTTCTGTATCTAAAACTAAATATACTTGATTATCACTAAACATAGCTTATTATACTCCAATTTGAGAGAAATGTCAAGTTCTATCTTTGAAACCACTCAGGATATTGTAGGGTCCATCCTACCACTTCCTGAAGGCGATTTCGCAATGTACGGGAGGGTTTCCACCCTAATTTTTCCATTTTCTCACCCGAAATTGCGTATCTAAGATCATGACCCGGACGTGCTGTGTGAAAATCAATTAATTCATAATCTAATTCTATGCCTAAAATTTGAGCGATTATCTGGGCTAACTCTAAATTGTTGATTTCTTCTTTTCCTACAATATTGTATTTTTCTCCCACTCTATAATTCTCCATTAAAAATAAAACCGCTTCCGCAACATCATCGACGTGTATATAATGACGAGATCCCGGAATCGTACACGTTTCATCGGCATGAATAAAGGTTTTCTCCCCATCTATAATATTTCCGATAACCTTGGGTATAAATTTTTCTGGATGTTGGCGATTACCAAATACATTCATGGTGTGGCTAATAATAATAGGCATTTTATAAGTGTTCTGAAACGCTATACAAAGTTCTTCACCCCCTGCTTTAGTGGCTGCATAGGGATTATTACAGCGATAGCGATCATCTTCTTTATAAATAACCCCCTCAGGCGCAGGCCCAAAAACTTCATCAGTGCTAAAATATAAAAAGAATTCTAGAGAATCTTTTAAATATATCCGACAATATTCTAAAATATTTCCCGTTCCTACCACATTATCATAAACAAATTCCATCGGATTTTCAATGCTTCGATCTACATGAGAACCAGCGGCCAAATGCAAAACGTGAGTGACACCCTCTCCAATAGATTTATACACCATTTGATTTAAGGGGGCTTTTAAATCATGCCACACCAATTTTATACGACTTCTCCATGCGGGATTTAATTGAAGAACATGTTCAATACGGCCCAAATTACCAGAGGTATCTAAACGGTCCAATGACACAATATCACACGATGTCGTCGATAATAATTTTTCTATTAAATGATGACCGATAAAACCCGCGCCGCCTGTTACTAATATTTTTTTATCCACTTGCTTTTTACCCCTCTGACGTATTAATGTTTTCAATGGGAAATGGTATTTCGGGCTTTTCAACATTTAAAAAATTGCAAAGCTTATTCCAGTCATCTCCCTCAAAAACATTGAATTCTAAAAAATCTTTTTCTCGATTTTTAAAATATTTTCTAACCTGATTATTGTAGTATTTAATTTTTTCCACATAAATTTTCTCACACCCATCTTGAAAAACTTTTACTCCAAAAACTTTACGATTAATGGCGTCTAAAAGCGTCCGATCCCCCTCTACTCGATATTGATACCATCTTTTTAGCGATACAATCCATGTATCAAAAGGACGCACAGTTAAAATAAATTGACTCTTGGGATACCGTGTATCAACCTCTTTAAAAAAATCATAAGGCAGCGACCATGGAGCATCGTCAAACGTTTGATATCCTTCTCTTTCAATTATCCCAAAAATTTCCTTATACTCTTGATTCAGCCATAATTCTAAAAAATTATGTTTTACGCACTCATCCCAACTACAATGTTTTTTTGATCCCAACAACTGTAGGCACTTACCTAACGTAGTAGTTGCGGTTTTTCCATAACCAATACAAAAAACTTTTTTGTTGAACGACACTCTCTAACTAGTTGACTTCAGCGACGACGCTTCATCAAATTTAGACACGGTGGTGATGGGAATATATAATGTCTTGAGCATATTTTTTTCGGCAAATTGATTGATTTTATGCCACAACACAGCATCACCTGGAAGGATCTTTGGAGATGACACAGAAAAATTAAAAGGAATCCGTGAAATATCCCACGAAACCGAAGAATGAACAATATTTTCAGGCATAGGAGGAAAATTATTATACCTCAAAAGATCTGTTGGATTTTTCCACAAATAAGGCATATCCCCAAACAAAACTTCTGTCTTGTGTAATATTGGAAGATGATGTTCACAATATCGACTTCTAGTATAAATGAACACACTTTCGGGAAAAGAACTATACCCCATATTTAAAACCTCTAAATGATTAGAAAGCCAACAATCATCATCATCTAGGCGACAACTAATTTTTATCCCATCTTTCCTCTGTTTATCTAACATACAATTAATATTTTGTGAACCTCCAATACACCACCACTCTCGTAAAGATAAGTTCGGATTTTCACGTTCGGGCGCGGAAGGGAAATTACAATAAACTACTTTATGAGGAGGAATCAAATTCACCAACTGCATGAACTCTTGAGAACTGATATAATGATCTCCTACCAAATAAATTACCCAATCAGTATAGGTTTGTTGTAAAACCGATTTTATAGCCCTTGTCGCTTTCTCAAACGAAGTACCATCAGAACGATAATAAGTGGGTATCGTAACTGCAAACTTCATATTATTATATGTCCTGTTTTAACATTCCTTTAATCTTATCTATATTATTAAACATCATAACATCAATTATACATTCTTTTTATTGTAAAGAAAAATAAAAGTTTAAATATTTTGTAATTTGTTCCTTAGAATTAAACATCATTACATCAATGATAGACAGCCACGGTTTAAAATCATTGTTAAATTGTTTATATTCTATTGATTTTGATTTGATAAAAAACAGATCTATTTCATTTTCTTTAAATATTGTCTTATCGTATAGATCTATTCCTCCGATTGCATTGATATAGATAGTAGCCTTTCTCACTTTACATATATCTAAAATCCTATCTTGAGCCTTTAGTGTATGGTCCGCAGGAATAGTAGAGGAAACTAGAATCTTAGTATCAATCTCTAAATAATCACACAACTTTCTAAGTGTGTTATATATAAATTTGAATAAATTAGTCTCATCCTGTGTCACACATTCTTTTATGACACCTATACACTCCTCATAATAAGGTGCCTTCTGATAAGAGCGTATGAGGAGATTGAGTAATTTGTATTTTTCTTTAAACCAGGACTGAGCAATTTCTCGTTCTACCACATCTAAAAAACCTGATTCTTTTTTGATGGGAAGGGTAATAATTCTATCACTATCATTAGATAAAATACGATTCCTATTGATGAAGCCTTTCTTAGAGTATTGAACATTATCAAAAACAATAAATTCATCAACAGCATTTATCAATTGAAAATATCCAATATAAGGGAAAAAATAAGGTTGATGAATCCCAACAATCACCTCAGACCCCTTATATACCCAATTATGGTTTCCAATTGATCGTCGGATAAAGATGCATAAAGAGGAAAATTGTAAACTTTTTTATAAAGGTCCACAGACTGAGGGAGTTGACTTAGTGGTCTATAGTATTTTTTAATTTCCACGAGAGGAGATTGAAGATCATAACCTTCTTCGCTAATAATTGGGAAACTACCATACACTACGCCATCTTTATACCTAAACAGTTTTTTATTTTCTATGCCTGTTATTAACTTTTCTTGCGCTTCCAAATGTTTCTTTGCTGAATAATTGTTTAAGTGGGAAATAATATAGGCAGCAGAAATATCAGACATTTTAAAATTAGAAGATAAAGGATGATAATCACGCGATGCATCGAAGCCAAAATTACAAATGGCCTGCAATTGATCATAATCTTTCGAGGGTGCTACTATAAAACCTCCCTCGCCCACCCCTAAATATTTGGTGTGGTGCAAGCTCCCAAAAGAATAATCTCCAAAATTGCAAATATTAATACCCTGAAAAGAAGATAGTGGTGAACTTGCATTATCATAAATCAATATTTTTCTATGTTCTTCGCAATAATCTGCCCACTTTTCTAATTCAGAATAAGTGCCAAAAAGATTCGTTATAATAACCCCATCCACTTCCGAGTCTAAAATTTTATCAAGCGACAATGTAAAAGTGCGCGGGTCAATATCTGCAATCTCTATACTGACAGATTTATTACACATTACAGAAGGAAAGGTAAAAGCAGGAGTTAAAAAATTCCTCCGGTTCTTCCTTTTTAATAATAATAAAATAGCATGGAGAGCAGACGTGCCGCTATTGACACAAATAATTTTTTTATCTCCAGTAATTTTTAATTTCTCCTCCAAAAGACACTCTAATTTTTGTTTTAGGGGTCCATCATTGGTGTACTGATTCGTTAAGGAAGATCTCTTTAACAATCTCTCCACTTCACTAAAAATAAATTTTTTTTCACCCACAAAATTAATAGTCATCGCTTTTGTTCCTTTAAAAAGTTCACTTTTTGGTTCCATAACCGCGAAAACAAATAATGATCACTTTCAATTTGTTTGTCAATCTTTTTAGCTCCGAGTGCATATAAAGAAAAAGATTCTCCATGAATAAAGGAAATATCTTTTCCAAAATACATAATCTTCTCTCCTGCAAAGTAAGTTCTCAGTCCTAAGTCCACATCTTGAAAATATTTACTTAAAGAGGGATTAAGGCCCCCAACTCTAATAAACCAATTTAGATCCACCATCATCAAGGCCCCGGTGACAA
>CEPX01112808.1_pt1 | contig 10108 bp, 3 predicted proteins | sample 361361 | NCBI WGS metagenome assembly CEPX01 (sample SAMEA2619974, study PRJEB7988) | marine metagenome | biome: marine biome (ENVO:00000447); feature: mesopelagic zone (ENVO:00000213) & marine oxygen minimum zone (ENVO:01000065); material: "saline water (ENVO:00002010), including plankton...
ATTACTACACTTCCTGTTACAGCACTTTTTTGTGTAGCTGTCTTAGAGAAAGGATCTACAATTGCAGGTTCCATTCTTTCTTCTACTACTTTTCCTGTTTTATCTTTTATAAATTGTGTGTGTTTAGGAACATACCTAGAACCGTATAGTTCTCCTATTTTTCGTTCAACCTCTGGTGATTCTTTTGTTATATCTGCACCTATTTGCTCTGCTAATTTTTTATTTTCTGGATCTAAATAAGATTTACTCCAACCCTTTAAATTTTTTAATTTTCCAAATACAAGCTTTGATACAATAGGAGATTTACCCATATAAAAAGTTTTTTGTATCTCTGGAGAAATTATAACTTTATCATACTTATTACTACCAACAGCTCTATATATTTCTGCTATATCATCATTTACTTTTTGTATATGTCCTTGTCTTATTTTATTTGAGGTTTCTTTCCAGTATTGATTTTTGCCTGAAGGAGTAGCTTTTACTCTTATACCTAAAGCATTAGGCAAACCTCTTGCTCTAGCTGCTGAAGAGCCTGCTACATCTGTAAAGCCTCCTCGTGTTTCATTATCAGCAAAGATCCAAAGAGTTTTAGGTTTATCTGCCATTGCTTGTTTTATTTCTGCATCTGTTTTTAGAACAGGCTTATGCTGTCCTTTATCAAAGACGATTGCTTTTTTGCTAGTCTTTGTTGTAGTTTTCTTACCAATAATAGTATTTAATTGGTTCTTATTTTTTATACCGCCTGATTTTAGTATTCCCCATTTCAATACAGATTCAAAATTTTTAAATAATCCAGCATTCTCCTTTCTTTTTAATGTTGACATTCTACTACCAGCAATATTTAAAGTTTTTATTTTATTATTTAATAACCATTTAGCCAACTCGTCTGATGTTGGATTAATAATATACGGTTTCTTTTTTTGTTCTGCTGTATTTCTTGTTAATCTAGAACCTTTACTATCTATTCTTCCTTGTTTATTAACAACAGTAAAAATAACAGTACCATCAGAATCTACTACATTTTGTACTGTTCTAGGTCTATAAGACCTTTCAACATGTTCTTCTAATCCATATTTAGTAGCAACAGTTTTACCATACTCATCTCCTGCATCTGTTCTAAATCCTTTAGGCATTGTACCGCCTGTCTCATAGCCCATTTCAGAACCTGCTTTTAATCCTAATTCATCAACACCTGTCTGTCCACCTGAAATTATTTTACGCAACGGAGTTCTTTTTATTAAAAAAGAAGATAATAATTTAGCTATACCACCTAGTGCAAAACCTAATCTCCCCATTTGATTATCTATAATATCTGAAGCCATGTTCTCATATATTATTCCATCATAACCTATATCTTTAAAAGTTTCACGAATTTTATGACTCGATACAACATTTAAAATTTTATTTAATTGTGGTAAATTTTCTTTTTTATTAATTACTTGTTTTCTCATACTGTGTTCAAACAAAAGATGATCAATATATTCTTTAGTAGTATTAGAATCAGCTAAAGAATTATCAAATATTTTATTCTTTAATTCTTTATTATTTTCTATCTCTTCAATAAATTCAAAACCTTCAAGTGGCGCATCTATGTCTGATATATCTAAAGGATTAGTTAATGTAACATATCCCTTTAATGAGTTTATTGATGGATCGCTGGAGACATGAACTCCAATAGTTTCAGAATCTCTAAAGTCTACTAAGTCTTGATAATTTGTATTCTCTTTTATTTCTCGATACATAGGTTCTTTAATTCCTAATGCTTCTTCTTTTAATTCTTTTTCATCATAACCATTAATAAAAGAATTATCTTCTAGTATTGGTGCTTGTTTTCTTAAATCTTTTGTTAAGAAAGCATAAATTTCTTGTTCTTTTTTACCAACAACACCGCCTTCTGCCAAACCAAATCTATCTTCTACATCTTGACCAAGAATACCTGCTTGTATATGATAAGGCAAACCTGTCATACGATCTATACGTTCATCAGGTTCTTCTTTTACTTGTGGTACATTGGTTACAACACCGCCTTTGGCAGCATAATAACGCACATCTGTAGTTTTAATATCAGGAAAAGGATTATAAAATTTAGCTAACTCTTTTGCTTTTCCTGATTCTTTAGTTCCCCACAGCGCATCATCAATAGACTTACCTTCTTTTCTTAAAGCTTTTCTAGCTTCCCAAGGTAATGCACTATAAAAAGGTACATTAGATACCAGGACTTCTGCAATTCCTTTTCTAAATAATATTGAATCTAAAGCATCTTGAGCTAGTGGACCAGTAGGTGCTTTAGCTAATGATCCTATCATTCCTCCACCTAATTCAGCATTTTCTTTAAAGCGATGTGCATAAACCATTGGACCTAAACCACCCCAACGATCAACAGCATCTATTAAAATTTCATTTGGTTCTTTCTCTAAGCTTGTGCCACCACTACGTATAGCATTAGTAAATGCAGCAGTTGCGGTCATTAAAACAGCAGCAGAAACTATTTTTGGAGAGCTTATTAATCTTTTATCTTGAGCATCTCTAAAAATTTCAGAAGCAAATCTTTTTAAAACAGTATTATTAAAAGCTGTAGGATAACTAGCAAATTGAGTAAGCGCTTGTCCTGCTGGATGAGTATACCATAAAGGCTTATTACCTTCTGTAACATCTGGATTAAGAATAATTTCTCTAGCAAATCTATTAGCTCCTCTCAAATAATTATTATCATAGAAATCTAATTCTTTTGCTCTAAGTAAATTAAATTCTCCATCAACTAATGAACTTTCATACCATTCTATTAAAGCGCCACGAGCATTACCATCTTTTCCAATTCGTACATCTTGACCAAGACCTTTCACTTCATCCATTAATCTTTTTTGATATGGTTTAGAAAGAGTTCTTCCACCCAAAGTTTTACCTGTAGAAAGTTGTTTAGCGTTTTGTAATATTAGTCTTTTACCAGTTGTAAAAGAAGCTAACTGAACAGCAGCAGTCCATTGCGAAAGCAAAGTAGTTTTAAAGAATCCTCTAGCTATTCTATTAACTGTATTATTAGTAGATCCTCCACCATATAAACCTTCTAATCTATCCATAACAGCTTGTTCTAAAGCTAATCCAACTCTATAAGCTTCTTGCCATTGAAAATCTGGATTAAGAGGATCAAATTCTTTTGGACCTAAATGTTTACCGCCAAACTGTCTCTTTACACCCCTACCAAGATTTGTAAAAATCTTTCTAGTTTCTTTAGCTAGAGCTGTTCCTATATCAAACGCTGCCATTGGTGTATCGTCTGCTCTTACTCTGCTTATAAGAATTAAAGGTTCTGTTAAACTAGATACTGTAGCAAGAGGTAAATGCGCTAATTGTTGTGATAATTTAGCGATGTCTACTAAAAGTCTTCCTTTTCCAGTACCAAAAGGAGTAGGAATACTTACTCCACCTATTCGTTCATAATATTTCAGTAATAATTTCTCTGTCTCTTTTACCATTTCAGGGTCCATTCCACTTTCTCTGAGTTCTTGTTTTATAGGTTGGAGCCATCTTTTATTAAATACATCTACGCTTCTTCCAAAAAATTGCTCTCTTTTTGTTAAGAGTGCTGCACTTGTCATATATTCATTCATTACATTTTCTACACGAATATCCATAAATGGTAACATTAATTCATCTGGAATATCTTCAAAAATTCTAGGCTTTAAAAATCCTGTAGCTCCTCCAATTGGTCCTTCAGAAGGTCCACGCAATGAAGGAACCATTGGTCCAGTAGAACTTCTAGTTTCAAATACATTATATCTATTTTCTAATATATCGTCTATTATTACATCAGCTTTTAAACTTGTTCCTAGTATTATATCATTATCAGCATTGGTCTTATCTAAAAAATTTACACCATAAACTTCTTGATCAATAGGTCTAGCTCTTTTAGGAATGCCCTTAACTAATTCACCATATTCATTATAATATTCTTCAAATACTTTATCATCAAAATCATTTCTTGGTTTAGCATATACACCATCAATTAAATGTTCATCAAGTATTTTTTGTACTTCTTTTCCTTCCCAATTATCTTTTATATTTTCTACTGCACGTAATTTCTTTTTCCCTTCTTCATCTAATCTTCCAAATGTTATAAGATATTTTTTAAAAAGATCTCTATTATCGACTATTGCATCATGCTGTAATTTTCTAGCAAAATAATTTTCAAGTTTTGCATCAGGAGCCAATAAATCTTGTTTGACTAATTCATCATGTATTTCACTATTTATTTTTTGTATTTTATTTGCTGCTTTTTTTACACCGTCTGTTATATCTATTAATTCTCCTTGCCATTCAATTTGGGTTTTTCTATCATCTATAATACGATGTATTAACATCTTATTTTCTTTATGATCTAATCCTTTCCATGTAAAAGAAGGCAACCAAGATTTTTCTGTTTTATAACCAGTTCTATGAATTGAAAATAAAGCATCTTCTAAATCTGTTTGCCATTTTGCTTTTAATGAATTCATGGATTCGCCAAAAGAAAACTCTTCTAGCATTCTAGATGGATTAAAAACAGACCTATACCAATCATATCTAAAATGTCCTAATAAGACACCAAGAGTATGAGATTGCTTTGCTCTTTCTCTAAATCTAGTTACAGATTTACCTATGGTTGTTGCGGTTGTTTTTAATATTTTATCTGTATAAGCATTAAAAGCATTATCTTTATGCTCTTCTAAAATCTTTTCTTCTTCAAATTGTGTTTTTGTACGCTTAAATTCTGGATCTAATTTTGGATTATATCCAGTATCATCTACTGCTCTCCAATCAATGTGATTATCATAATCATCTAAGACTGCTCTTTTAGATGAAGTAGCATTAAGAATAGATACTTCATCTGAAGTTCTTGCCATCTTTCTAAAGACTAATGGTGAAGCAGCCGTCATTAGTCCTATAGAGCCTGTCATAATTCCTGTAAAACCAGCACCTAACGCTGTAGACAGCGCAACAGATGTAAGATCAACATCATCTCTTAATCCTAATTCAACATCTCCTTGTTGTAAAAAATAATCATGTGGTCCTGCCCAAACAGCGCCTTCAACTGCGCCATAAAGAGCAGGTTTTCCAACAGCAGATTCACCTGCTTTTTTACCAAGAATACGATGTTTTAATTTAGCTTTTGCAGTCTTTTTAAGTCCTTGTCTTACTGCAACTTGAATAGCAGCTCTTGCAGCTAGAGATTCTCCCATTGTAACTGGTGCAAAAGCCATTGCAGCTAGATTTAAAGGATCACGAATTAAGTCAATGCTTAAATCTTTAGCCATTCTTAATCCTTGTTTCAAACCACCTACACTCGCTTTATCAAAAGATTCTTTTAAATATATATAATCTTCTTTGGCTTGATCTGACCATCCTTTTATTTGACCAGAACGAACTAGTGCACTAGATAAACTAAAATTTATATCTCGCAAGTACTCAAAAATATCTTCATCATCACCAATCTCTTCCATAAAGCGTTCTGCTCTCATGCTAAATTCTGGATTTTCTTCTAGTTGATCTAGAGTATACTCAGCACCAAGCTGTGAAGAAACTATTGGTTCTTCCTCTTTATTTGTTTGAATAATATTATTATAACCCTCAATAGAATCTTGAGGGATGACACGTTCTTGACGTATTGGAAGATTGTTGGAATCTGTTTGGCTATTGATCAAATCAATAGTATTAGGACTTAATGTTGGTGCTGCTTTTTCTTCGTCTACTCTATCTTTGTCTAGACTAGACATATACGAATTAAAAGCTTCCCAAGCTTCGTTTTGAGGAGGATTAAACCTGACTCTAGCCATGCTTATTCTCTATCTAAAAGAGAAGTGATAGTAGGAATATCGTATTGTGGCTGTATTTTTTCTGGAAATATTTCATCCTTAGAAGATTCTTCTAAAAAATCTGTATATGCTGATGTATCAGTTGCATGGAAGAGATTGATTTTAGGATTATATAATGAAAGGCTTCCTTCTCTATATGAATTTAACATCTCATCTGTATTTTGACCAGCGAATACTGCTGATAACTCTTTATCATCCAATAAAGTTGCTAAGATTTGTTCTCCTTCTTCACCGTAGCCTCTATCTTGTATATCATTTAAATAATTTGAAAAAACTATTTTTATATCGTCTATAGATTCTTTATCTGCATATTCTAGTAATCTTATTAGTTCTTCTGAATAAACAGGTTTTCCATCTGTATTTATATTTTTAATAGGAGAACTTAAATAGAATGAAGAAGTATCTATATTTTTAGGTATAAGATTTGAACTTCTTTCTTCTCTTATTGAAGCACGTAATGCTGCAGGTCTTGGTTTATCTATTGCAAGTTCTCCTGCTTTAAAACCTATTTCACCTGGTAAAATCTTTTTTGTGCCTCCTCTTCCTTTAGTCCATCCCCAGCCTCTATAATCTTCTGGTGTTTTTGTTGCAAAACCTAGATTAGCATTAACTAGCCATATAGCTTCTCTAAGTTCCATTTCAGTATAATCATCAGGATTAAAAGTTGGATCAGCTACTTTAATTAATTCGTTTATTTTATTAGTTACACCTGCATCTCTACCTTGATAAGCTATAAGCATACCTTCTACATTCTGTAAATTCTTAAAAGCATATCTATTATCTATATCAGAAGTCGATGCTCCCTCAAAAGTTATTTGGTGCATCATTTGTAATAATCTAATTTGCGCTTCTTTTGCTTCTCCAAGAGTAACTTCTTGACCATTCTGGAGTTTTATTGGTGTATTTAATCTTCTAATATATTCAGCATCGCCAGACCTTAATCGTTCTATTTGTTTCTGAATAACTCTTTTTGATACTTCTTTATATTTACCCGTATCATCTCTACCCATTGCGAAAGAATCAACCGAAGCTTGATCTCTTGTATTTATATTCTTTCTTAAATTTACCATTATCTCTTTCATTTGAGAATTTATAAATTTATCCATATCTGTTGCTTCTAAGACTTTTTTTATTCCTTCTTGTTCTAACGGATCTCTTTTAGAAAATATGGTAGGCTCTCTATTAAATATACTTTTAGCAAAACCTATTATTCCTGCTTGTCCTTTTAGTTGTCGTTCCTTTAATAGTTTATTTTGTAATCTAGTTCCTTGTAATTTATTAATATCAATACCAAACATTTGACTAATAGCAGTTTCTGCATCTACTCCAAAATAATCTTTAGCACCAGTAGTTATAATTTGCGCTCTTGTTTTTCCTGCCCACTCTTTGTTACCTAAACCTTCAGCATCTGCTTTTGATAATTTTCCAAAAAAATATGGCGCCATATATTGATCTACTAAACCATACATTTTTATATTAAGTTGCTTCATAGCTCTGAGTTCTTTTATTAATTCTGGATTTTGCTTTTCTATTAATGCTGTTAATGCATTAGCTGCTCCTTCTCTGAATATATTAACTTGCTCAGAATTTTTATCATAATCATTATATAATTCTAAAGCATTGGGTGACATTAAAAATTCTTCTTTTAATCCACCATATACTTGTGATAAAGCCATCATTTCTGTTGCTGCACTAGAATCAGACATTTTTTGTACTAATTCTAATTCGTCTCCTTCAAGTATTCTATCTTTGAGTGCTGTTTTAAATATAGCTTGCGTTCCTAGAAGAACAGCAATAATTTTATTTATTTTTTCATCTCTCTTTTCGCTTCTTCTTCTTCTTTTATCACTAGCAGCTTTTTGACTAAGCAAAGAACCACCTAAAGCTTCCATAGTTAAGTTTTTATAATTGTCTAAATTTGGCATTTTATATTCCTTTTTGTAATAAGCTTTCTTGTTCTGTTGCTGGTGCTGGTCTTTGCATTAAACTTTCAACATCTACATCGGCTAATTTTTGTGCAACCTCAGAACTCTCTAGTGTGTTTCTAAGATCAGGAGATATTCTTTTATTATTAAATAATTTTTGAATGCTCATATCAATATCTTTTTTATTGGCGCTTGCTGAAACATCATCGTCAAGATCTGAATCATAATCTTCTTCTTCACCTTTATATATTTTTGGATCTATTCCAAATCGATCTGCAATTGCCATAAGCATATACATAACTGGCTCAATTAATAACATCAATAAATCAGGATTATATTTTCCTTCTGAAAAATCAGACATTAATAATACAGATGTAATTTCAGAAATAGGAACATCATTTTGTAATAAATTTACAATAGATTTTAAAGTTCCTGGTTCTAATAAATCTAAAAATATAGCTTGTGATGCTTCTTTAATGTTTGTAAATTTAGGAGGTCCATCCCATGGCATTTTACTTTCAGGACTTGCTGCCATTGATTGACCAGGAATAGGTCCTCCAAATATATCAATTTGTGGTGTTGGTTCTATTGCCATTATTTTTTCCTTTTTTATCCTAGATTATATATTATATAAAAAATCATCAGTATTTACCATACCATAATTATTCATCCAATCTTCAAAATTTAATCCAAAAGTATTTACTCCTTGTTGTTGAACAGTGCCTCCAGCAGTAAGAAATTGATTATAAATATCATCATATAAACTACCAGTATTTACTTCTTGTTTTCCACCATAAACTAAATCATCCAAGTAAGTACCTTGTTGTGTTGCATCAAGCATATAACCAGCCTGAGTTATATTTGGATTATAAAAACCTTCTTCGTAACTTGGTGAGCCTTTAAACATTGAATATGCTCCATATGCTGATGATCCATACTTTACTGTTTTTCCAAACGGAGATTCTGATAATTTTTTTAGTTTAGGATCTAATGTTTTATCATAAAAATCTCCAAGCGGTCTTTCTCTTTCTGCTTGCCATTCTTGGAACGGTCTTTTTCTTTCTGCTTGCCATTGTTGGAATTTATTTTTATATTGTGGAACACCAGCTTCCATTGCTTTTGTTGTATCAGTCCAGTCTGCTGTTGGTTTAATTTCTTCAACACCAACAGGTAATTTTGTTACTGGATCTATTACGTCTACTGCTACGTCAGCGCTTGCTAAAGGATCAAATTCAGGTGTTTTAAACTTTAATTCTTTTGGATCCCAAACAGGTTGTCCAACAGGTTTAATCTGCTGACCAGGAAGACCGTCAAGACCTACTGCTTCTCCAGTAATTGGTTTTGTTGTTTCTGTTCGTTGAAATACCTTTTTCGCCATATTTGTTAATGAATCAGTAAGTGTTATTCCGCCACCTACAGCTTCTCCTGCTGAAAAGTGTCCTGTAGTTGTTCCTGTTACATTGCCTGCAGCATCTAATATAGGCTCTCCTCCTGCTACCCATTTCATTGAACCAGGAGCATCCCAACCAAAAGCTTGTCCAATTTTATTCATGCCTTGTTTTAAAACTCCTGTTATTGAATCTCTCATAAATTGTATAGGTTTTGTAACCCAATTTATAGCTCGACTCATAGCACTAACAAATTTAGCCATTCCTGGACCTATAGAAGATAACCAAGTACCTAACATTCCTCCTATTCCTGGTATTATAAAACTAAGAGCTATTGTTCCTATAAAACCTAATCTATTAAAAAATTTACCAACAGGTTTTAATGGTCTTAATACTGCTCTTATTGCTTTTCTAAGAGGCTTAGTTACTTTTTTAATAACTCTACCTACTCCTCTAATAGTATTTTTTAAACCTTTTACTACTTTACTTAAAACTCCCATTTATCTTCTCCTAATCAGTTACATAATTATTTATTAGTGTACTAAATCCTGACCAATTTTCAGACCAACCATCTGAATCGGCTGCTTGTTCGTTACCTAGTGCTGCTACAATTAATGATGCTTTTCTTTGTTGATCATTATCATATGTTTTGAAACTATAATCCATTTGATCTCGTAGTTCTTGCCACATAAAACCCATAGCTTGTGTACTTAATCCAAAAGCATTCTGAGCATTCTGCTGATTAACAGCATTAACTGCAGCAGTATCTATTTTATTAGAATCTCTGCGCCAATTAACATTAAATTGTTCTATAGCATTAGCTTGTTGCGCATTAAATACTTCTCTGTTATAATCTTGAGCATCATTAAATTTATTCACATCTGTTATTAATTGTGCTGTCAATAATCTTGCTTGTTGTTCATTTCCTGCTCTTCTAGCTTCTGCA
>CEPX01180386.1_pt1 | contig 10108 bp, 10 predicted proteins | sample 361361 | NCBI WGS metagenome assembly CEPX01 (sample SAMEA2619974, study PRJEB7988) | marine metagenome | biome: marine biome (ENVO:00000447); feature: mesopelagic zone (ENVO:00000213) & marine oxygen minimum zone (ENVO:01000065); material: "saline water (ENVO:00002010), including plankton...
TACTATGTTAAAACACAAATATCCGCACTTTAATCCAGAAGTGCATAAAATCGAAAGTAAAATAGCAACTGTCCGAGCAGGACATCACTGCAAATTTAATATCAATTATCATATTATCTGGATACCAAAGTACAGAAAACCTATCCTAAAAGGAAAGGTCAAAGATGTTCTAAGAGAAATCATTAATGGAATCTGCTATGATATCAGAGTGAATCCTCTGGCATTGGAGATAATGCCAGACCATCTTCATTTATTTGTGGGGGCAAGACCCACACATCATCCTTCTGACATTGTAAAAAGACTAAAAGGTAATACCTCAATCCAGCTAAGAAGATGTTTCATTCAATTGAAATATCTGGGTTATAAATTTCCATATAAGAAATTTGACAACCTCTGGGCTAGAGGTTATTACTGCGGTTCTGCAGGACATGTATCTCAAGAGCAAGTCAAGAGATACATTATGGAACAAGAAGGAAAAGATATGTTCGAGTATGATATTTATGGTTGTCCAAAGGAATTAAAAGGACAACTAAAGATTGGAGATTTCACCAAATGAAGTAGAACACTACCCTAATAAACAGGATTTAAGATGTTATTCACATAAGCTTCTTATTTCTAAAAAGATAATTTTTTAATACTCAATTTATGATTCTCGAAGATTCTTTTAAAAAAGTAAGGTTTATATGCAAGTTTCATTAATATTTTATTATGTTTCAGAAAAAAGGGCAGATAACTTTGTTCATAATTCTTGGAATAGTGATACTAATTATATGTGGTTTTATTTTATACCTATTTCAAAGCAACTCAGATCAATCATACTCAGATATCCAGCAAATTCAGTCTTTTGAATTAAGCACTTCCCCAATTAATTCTTATGTTGAATCATGTATTAAATCAGTTGGTAAGAATGCAATCTTGTGGATAGGAAAAAATGGAGGTTATTTTGATATTCCCACATACAACACTGAAGATTATTATGAGGCAGCATACTACTTTTATTTAAACAGTAATAATATGCCCACTAAAGAGACAATTGAAAGAGAATTATCGAGATATATGGATTTTCAATTATTTTTCTGTATAAGGAATTTTGTTGATTATGAGGAAATGGGATTTGAGATTGAGCAAGGAGAGATAAATACAACAACAACAATAAGGCCCAATAATGTTCTACTTAGTGTTAATTTTCCTGTTATGATTTCAAGAGAACAAAATACAAAAAAGTTGGTTTCTTTTCAGGATTCTATTGATAACATAAGGTTGTTCACTATTTATAATGTTAGTAAATTGATAATCAATGAGCAGATGAAAGATTATAATTCCATTTGTCTAAGTTGTCTAATTAGGTGGGGGATAGAGAACGATTTACAGATTGATATAACTAGGCTAGATAACAGTTCATTGCTTTTTACAATCACTGATAATAATACAATCATTAATAATGTCCCTTATGAATATAGGTTTGCCAACAAATATGAACAATTTTCATGCTCCAATTTACCTTTAGATGAAAATCACTATTTGTGGGAAGAATGCATTCAGCAAATGGTTAGAGAAACTGGTTATACTTTTGAGGTTGAAGACATAACAAATCTAACTGCTTATATCAATCAAAGCTTTAACTACAAGATTAATGCAACTGGTCTAAACTTATCATTTACGGATTATACTTCATTGTTTGAAATAAACCAAAAAACAGGAGGGATTATATTTACTCCAACCAAAGATCAGACTGGCAACTATTCTATCTGGATTTATATAAAAGATACAATGAATGAGAAATATGAGTCCTTTAATTTGGAGATAAAGAATGAAACCGAATAAACTGTCTATAGTATTTTCTGTATTGATTCTTTTAATTACAAACGTATATGCTGAATGTCCTCCAGATTGCGAAGTTTTTAGTGTTGAATATGATTATAGTTTAGATGAGGCCTACTTTGATTCTGATTTTTATCTGAATTCTGATCCCAACCAATGGGATTATTCTAAAGTTGATTGGGAACAAGTAGATTTTAGCAGAGCAGAAATTTATAGTAGTCCAGATTTTTATAGTAATCTTCCTGATGACAGATATGATGAAATAGATTATACACAAGTCGAATACAGCCAGATAAGAGACCATAGTAAGATTGATTCAGTAAAATATTTCGAGGATCTTGGTTGTTTAAAATGTTCTTTAGATAGGGGTGAGCAGGAACTGGTTTTTTCGGAAAATGGAATTACACATCGATTTGGATATTTTGTTTCTGTTCCAGGCACATATCCATCTGGAAGTCTTTTTGTTGCAACATATTTTAGGATAGAGGTTGTTATTCCAGATGGCACGGAAAGGTTAAGTATACCAACCTCTGATACAATAACAATAAATACTCAAGGGGGAGAAGTAACTTTAGCGGATGGAACAAGGCTCAATGGTATACTTAATTATGATAGAGGCCAAGCATATGTAGAAAGTAAAGAGACCGTTATAATAAATGGGATTGAAGTAGGAGGTCCAAATTCCTATAGGGATATATTCTTATTCTTTGATGGTGAAGAAAAGGAAGAAAGCAATTACGTATCCTTTGGAGAGAAAAATATCATCATCTCAGGCATAGCTAGAGTAATATTCAGAGAAGATAATCCTTATGTTACAATTGAAGAAGAAGATTTTCTTGGAATAGGATTAAGCGAACCAGGCACAATATCCGTAGAAAATAGGGATGATATAGGATTGATTCCTTTAGTTCATGTAAAATCTTACTTTGAGGAGGATGCTTCTAACGCTAACAAAATATATATTACAAATGGTGGAATCTGGCTTGGGATAACTAAAAGAGGAGAAATATCAACATATTCAACAATCTTTTCAGATAGAGGAGGAGAACAGTCAACTCCCTTATCTATTGAACTTTCAGATAATGAAGGCAACAACCTGATAGGTACAGAAACAGAACCAAAAAAAATACTGATAAGTAATTCAAATGATTTAATTACAATTCCTTTAGAAGAATCTGAAGGCTATACAGAGATTACTGAGTCATATGATTATGCCCCTGCTTTAGTGAGTGAAAGACTTTCTGTTAATTATCAGGAATATACAGTTGAGTCTTTTAATGAAGAGTTTCCAAATATTAACTTGGAAGGGGAACTTAGTGTCCCAACTATTAAAAGGATAGCGGAAACTTTAAGGCATCTACCTCCTGAAATAAGAGACAGTGTTAGAGGTTTTGAAATTTTCTCAGAAGCAGATTGGATAACTAGAAATCTAGAGGTTTATGGGGATGATTCTGTTGCAGGAGCATATACTTCAAGCGATAGAATAATTAGAATTCCTGAAGGCGGTTTACGTCATTCAACAATCTACCATGAAGCAGCACACGACCTTACTTTTAGAATTGAGCAGGAAGAAGCTGAACGATATACAAGACTCAGACTGGAATTTAGAGAAAGACCAGAAATAAGACAACAGGCAGAAGAAGCTGAGCGATTAAGAGAAGAGGCTGCTAGACTATCTATGGAAATTTGGGATAATATTGATAAAACCAAACAAAAATGGTTTGAGAGGTACAGGAAATTAGAAAGTGAAGAGCAACCTTATGAGAACGATGAAGAATTATTATCACTAAAAGAACAAGTGGATGCTTATCATGAGCAATTAGAGCAGGAAGTTGATCCATTATTTGCAAGATCTTATAAGTTAAGAGATAGAGTGTGGGAAGCTGAGTCTGATTTTATTGAATCCAAGCCAAGAGTTGAATCATTTGAAACCGAATGGAAATCAATAGCAGGCGATTTTTATGGTGTTGATTTAGGAGAAAAAAGGGCTGGATTAGCTATATCATGGGCTGATGGCTCAAATGAGCCAAGGAATGGCTTTGTAAGACCTTACGGAGCTAACAATTATCTTGAAGATATTGCAACTTTTGTTGAGAATGTATATAAGAATCCTGACTTTTATAAGCCGTTAATAACTCAAGGCAGCGCACAATATGATGTAAGATACAGACAAAAGCTAGATTTATTATATGAGCGGGATTTTATTACTCAAGAAAAATATGATTATATTACAGGAGGAATAGAATGAAAAAGCTAATAATAATATTTATAATGTTGTTTATATTTGTCAATCTAGTGAATGCTTCAACTCAAAATATATTCAATCTGAACTTAGAATATGATAATAGAGAGATTATTCTTGAATCAATGCAGATAGAACCCTCCAAAGATGGAATTAATAATATTCCTGGAGGTTATGCAGCAGAAATCTTAGATTTTAATAAAAAAAGGCTTGATATTATCTTATTTGACATTCCACTTAAACTAATATACGATAAATTTGATGAAGAAACAGAAGAAGCTGTAAGTGGAGGAATGATTGAACTAAACGAGACTAAGTTTAACCTGAAATTGCCTTATTACAAAAATGCACAAGAAATAATTATATATGATAAAGACCTTAACAAAAAACTTACTATCGATGTGTCCTCTTATGCAAAAGAAATTCCTGAAAAAGTAGAAGATAAACCTATTATTGAAGAGGAAAAAGAAAAATCAATTGAGAAGATACCTGAAACTGAAAAGAAACCAACTAATTACACTTTATTTATAGTCTTTGGATTAATTGCCTTGCTATTATTTCTGATAATAGTCATAAAACTTAATCGGAACAAAAATACAAATTATTAGAAAAATATCCTTAGTGAAATATATTGATGGGCCTTAGCTAGGTTGGCAGAACTAACTTTTGCAAAGTATTTATATGCTTCTGCCCCTTTAAGTAATACAGGAAAGGGGACGGCATTCATCCCACAAATAAATTTGTGGGTATTCTGCCTAACTTTTTATAAACAAACTTCATTCTTTTAATAGCAAAGTTATACATTGCTATAACATTATTTAACGCAAAAAAGGCTAATCCTAAGCTTAAATAACCAATAAGTCCCTTAACAGCCAAATATTTCTCTCCATAAAGCATCCTTATCACAAACGTTGGAGCAATAAAATAAATCAAAACAATAGAAAATGAGATTAGAACTGTATAAAACAATGTATTTTTCAGTATAGAAGAAGAATTCTCTCCTTTAGTATGAAGTTCTGAAATCTTTGGGAACATTACCGCAATCAAAGCTCCAGAAGCAAACCATGAAATCTTAGCTAACATTGAAGCAGCAGCATAATACCCTGCTTCTAAAGCAGAAAAGAAATGTTTAACTAAAAACATATCCATATTAGTTATCAGCATTAAGCCTTCTACCCCAATTAAGACAAACAAACCATACCTAAAAATGTTCAAATGATGAAGTTTTTCTTTCTCAATTTTAAACAAAAACCAAATTGGAATTAAAACTATTAAAATAGTAACTATAGCTGCAAGGCTTAATGCATTTACAGCTCCAACAACCCCAAAGCCTAAGCTAACTAATAAAACTCCAAAACCTAACTTAAGTGTTGTTTGGATAACGCCAGCAGCGCTATACCAATTAAATCTTTGTAAACCTATTAAAACTCCATTAAGAATAGGATATAAAAACGATAAAAACAACACAACCCCTAAAGCAACAACAGGCGTATGAGGAATCTTCAAAAATAAGGCAATATACCTGCTGCTAAGAATAAATGCAATAAAGAACATCAAGCCATAAAAGAATATCTTCTTAAAAGCCAATCCAAGAAAGCTCCTTATCTTTCCATACTCATTCTCAGCCTTAAATTGAGAAATAAACTTTGTAATAACCGTCTGTATTGTTCCTGAAGGTGTAACCAATATATAAAATATAGAAAATAATGCTCCTAGAATGCCATACTCTTCAGGCCCTAGAGCTCTACCCATATACAGATGGAAGATATAATTACATAAGCCTCCTATACCCGTTGCAAGAAAAACAATTAGACTATGCTTAATCAAACCATCATTCTTGTTCAGTTGTTTCAGTAGAAATTTCTTCATTTATTCCATCCTTCCTCAACAAAAACCTTAGGTCACTTCCCAATGCCCGCCTTTATCTGGGCCGACTCTTTTCAAAAGGCCTTTTTGTTTTAGTTTAGAGATATTGTTTCTAATGTTTTTTTCATTAATTCCAATAAGATCACTTAATTCTTTCTGGGTAACCTCTGGATATTTCTTTATCTCAAGAAGAATCTTTCTTTGATTTCCAGTTAATTTTTCTAGGTCTTTTTCTAGGTCTTTTTCTAGGTCTGCTCTCGTCCTTTTAAAAATAATTGTAAACCAGTTTTCATTAATCTCAAAATCTAAGCCAAGCCCATATTCCTTCATTGCCTTCCTCATTCTTATAATTCCAGAGCCTGCTTTTTCAGCAAGATTCATTCGCTGCAATAGGCCAAACAGCAGGTTATTCCTTGAAAGGCTTTTCTTTCCAAAGTCTTTTTCTGTTATTCCCTTTACCAAGCCGCCTGGATTTGTTATCTCTATCCTATCAGAAAATATATCAACTAAAATAGAAGCTCCTGAAACAAAATAATTCCTGTGAACAATAGCATTAATTAAAGCCTCTCTCAGCGCTTCTTCTGGAAACTCAAGCCTTTCTTCTCTAGGCCCCCCCTTGATAATATATTCTGTGTTCAGCTTTGACTGGAGATAAATAAAAGCGTTTTGAAAATTAGAGTGCAAATCAGCATCAAACTCCTTTCTATCAAGAATCTTATATTTGTCCCTGCCTTGATATAAGATGCATGTTATAGTTGCATTTTGGAAGAATTTTGTTATTCTATTGCAAAATAATAAAACGCCTGCATTTTTAATATTGCTTTCTTTTAGAAGGGATAAATTATCTAAGACATATTCTTTTTTCGAGACAGAACTTATATTTGCTTTCTCCAGAAAACTCCTGAATGTTTTTTCATTGAAATCCTTTTTTAAATCAAAATCAGGATTTATTTTTTCATCAAATAAGACCATGCCTTCTTTCTGAAAAAAATCTTTTATTTCATTTCTTGTTAATTGCTGGGTATTGGTTCCATATCTCACATAAAATTTTCCATTCACAGAATAAGGTTTATTAGCGCCTTCGGGAATATTAATCATGAGCAAGGAACCAGCTTCTTCTAAGTCAACTTTAAATTTAGGGTCAAGGTTTCTTGCCAAATCATAAATCTGGGATTTTAGCTTATTTGTTATTGCTATGCCTTTTATTTTCCTGTCATCTGAAACCCCAAGCAATATTTTCCCCCCATTGGCATTAGCAAAAGCGCAAATCTCCCTGCCTATAGATTCTGAAAAGGCTTCCTTGAACTCTAAATTATACCCTTCGCCTTCCTGCAATATAAAATTAAGCTCTTCTTTGTTCATTTTTCTAAAACCCTGTTACAACTATATTCATTCTTCTTCTTTACTTTCCTCTTTCATCCCATCCAGCAACACTTTATGAACATAATGCCTGATAGAAGGGAAGTTAATCCTGTCTTTATTCACAATCTGTTTAATATCATCATATAGTTTCTCGTCTATATCCACATTAACCATAGTATTACCCCCAAAACGGTGATTTAAGTAGAAATGTTATTTATATAAATACTAGTATTATTGAACATATAGAAAGAGTTTAATCAAAAAAGAACTAATGGGCATTACCTTAACTACCATTGAGTTACGAACAATCAAAAGATTTAAATACTATCTTTAAATATTAATATATATGCAACGTAATCAAATTAATTTAGGAAATATGTTTGTTGAGAAAAATAAAGAGTTTCTCAAAGCATTGTATGGAACTGAAGATTTGGAAAGAGCTAGAAAATGGTTTAACGCATTAGATTGTTCAGTTTCATTTGCAAGACAAAATGATCCAGATATGAATTTAGGAAGATTTTTAGACTTGATAACAGATTCATTTCATATTGTTTTACAAACAGGTTCTCCTTCTCCAGATGAAATAAGATATTGTGCCAGTGGATCAGATGATCAGCGAGTTGATAGATTTGCTTGGGTGGAATGCCCATATAATGAGCATAATTATGGTGTTGTTTCCCTGTTATTTGAAAAGGTTTATAATCAGAAGATTGATTCGATTCCAGTACCTGAATCATTAAGACAATATCATAAACAATTTGAATAGAGAAATCAATAAAATCAAAGCCCTTTCCAATTTTAGCCTTTTTCTCAATTTCTAACAAGTTTCAATCAAAGAATATTGCTTATTCTAAAGTGGTTACATAAAGAAAAGTTTAAATAAGTATTCATAATCCTATTACTAATATGTCAAAAGAAATAAATACTCAACATGAATCTGGTTTATTAGAAAGATTTATTGAAGAACTATCAGATGAATGGGGAATAGAGCTATCAGATTTACAACCTGCACAAGATGAAAATAAGGCAACAGGTCTTTATGCGGGATATGGCGTCCATTTAGCACGTCAAACTATTAATTCTGAAGTAATTATTAGGTATGAAAGAAGTCCTTCTGATGAAGTTTGTGATATAATAGAATCAATCATGAAAAAGGAATCTTATTCTGAGGAAGATAGAAAAAATATTTTTGAAAGTTTATATAATGATAAAATTGTTTCTGGTGAATCAGCTTATATAAAACGAGGAGATAAAGCTGTTCAAATTGATTTTGTTCAACAAGTACCAAAAGGAGTAAAGGATGTATATATTTTTACTACTGGACTTGATGATGCATTGGAAGAAGCAAATGGACAATCACCTATTTATAATCTAAATCACCTAAAAGGATCTTCTACTAGACTTAGGTTTGCTGGTTCAGCAAGTAAAGATGTTAATGAATTACAAATTAATCCTATTGCAGATATGCAAAATGCATGTAATTTTGTAGTAGCATACTTATTCTAATTATCTGAGAAGCGAGGTCAAATCACGTATGGCGTCTGATGGGGCGGGTGTGGTCCTCTCCGAACGAAGTGAGCGAGATACCAAAAATTACAAAGTAATTTTTCAGTACTTACGGGGTGCCCCATAGCCCACTAAGTGGGCGTAGACCGCCATTAATTAAGCTAATATAGAAACAGTTTCAATCACATAATTATTATAAAGTAGTGAACACAGAAAGATTTAAAAATAGCTTCATATTCTTAATGTAACAATGGCAGAACAAACAATGTTATTTTGGAGTAACGGATTCTATTATGCTTATTCTAAAGATGAAAATGGGAAAGCACAAAAGCAAACAGAACCAATTGATGCTGAAGGTTTAGAAATTATTGCAGAAACTCCGCTTAATGTAACATTAGATTTTACAGGAAGTAATTCTAATGCTTTGGTGGTTCTGGCATACGCAAAACTAGAAAAAGAAGCAGTGAAATATGCAAAATTGAAGAATCATGAAGGATTTGTTACCTTAGATGATCATAGGAAAGTTGGAGATACTGTACATATCAAACCATTTCAACTTTTTGAATATGATGTAAGAGGAAATGTTTTGTTATTGAGTAGAACACAATCTGAATAAAAATTGTCCCCTTTTTCTCAATTTCTTATAACAAGAAGTTCAATAAAAAGAATCAAAGAACAAAAACAAAACTTATTTCCCAGCTAAAGCATTCTTAATGTTTTCTTCAAATACTCTTCTCTCATCAGGATTCCATTCTAACCGCTTGGCAGTCATTATATCATAATCCCCACATTGGAGATTAAACCATGGACTAGAGGGAGAATTAGGTTCATAGAATTTACTATGTGGAGTTAGAATATTTCTGGTAAGTATCCCTACTTTAATAACATCTTTGAATCCATATAAATCTAAACCTATTTCAATATCACCTTCGTTATAATGTTGTAAATGTCTTCCTATATGAGAACTGAATTCATCTAGCTTATCATAAATCGGAGAGTGTCTTGCAACTAATGCACCTAAATACATTTCTGATGGAAGAGTCCTAACAATGATAAAATTATCTTTTCCTTCTTCTACCCTTTGATGTCCCTCCCATCTAGGATCATCTTTTATTAGAGTAAACTTTAATGCATATAGTTGCATATATTCAGGTATTTTTTCAGCTTTTCTATGTGATCTCATTTTTACAATCTACTTGTTATTACTGTTGGATACTCACGTATGTATATAAACTTTTCGATTTGTTTTTGCCCTTTCATCAAAATAGCCTTTTTCTCAATTTCTAACAAGAAGTTCAATAGAAACAGTTT
>CEPX01027268.1_pt1 | contig 10106 bp, 12 predicted proteins | sample 361361 | NCBI WGS metagenome assembly CEPX01 (sample SAMEA2619974, study PRJEB7988) | marine metagenome | biome: marine biome (ENVO:00000447); feature: mesopelagic zone (ENVO:00000213) & marine oxygen minimum zone (ENVO:01000065); material: "saline water (ENVO:00002010), including plankton...
GTTTCTGTCTGTATGGTTACTAATACTTATGAGGTACTGGAATGGCTAGTCCATACACACACTGCCGCCGCTGCCGGCAACCCATCCTCATAGCCGAGACTTGGAAGGCGGACTATTTATGCAAGAAATGCCACCTAATGGGACCCACTACTCTAGCTACCGCAGTATCAGTATATGCCAAGAAAAAGAGAGAAAGTGAGCAGGCGGAGAGAACCCCACTAATAAAGAAAGAGGATATATACTTTATAATAATCGGGATACTGGGATTGTTGGGGCTGTGCCTGCTGGTGGTGGCCTGATGGGATTACCACACGCTCTCTGGCAGGATAAACTAAAAAAACGCGAGTGGAGAGGCAAACTCTGTAAGCTATGCGAGGGGCATATAGAGATGCACGACCACTCTCTCCACGTCGGGAAGAGCGGAAATTCGTATCATCAGGATTGTATATTCAAAGTTCTTTCGGAGGAAGAATGAGCAATCAGCCCTCCTACTGTATCAGTTGCCGCCGGCGGATAAAACTACATAAAACAGCTATGTGCAAAAAATGTCGCAGAAATGGTAATCTTGACGCCGAAATGGAATTCGTGACACAGCAGGAACTTGAAGTAAATGAGGAATTATGGCACTAAGTAACCTTTATATACTCGCTATAGATTATTTCGTGCACCCGACGGAGAACATTCCCGTAGTTAGAGTTTACGGGAAGACCGAAGACAACGAAGTACTGACTTTATATGATGATACATTCAAACCCTATTTCTATCTGAGAGACCCAAGTAAGTATGATTACAGGATGATAGGCACCTCTGGAGCCCAGATAGTGGGTAGCGTTGAACTGGAGCACGAAGGAAAGAAAATCAAGTGCGCCAAAGTTGAGACGAGAAAACCTGCAGACGTGGCCAGACTCCGTGACAGATTACTGGGAAGGAATAAGGACGTGTTCTCTGCGGACATCCTGTTCCCGCTAAGATATGCATATGATAAAGATATCAAAGTTTTCGCAGAGATAGAATACGACGACGAACATAGTATTCTCAGTATTAAAAAAGGAACACACTTTGAACCTCAACTTAGCGTCCTCACCTACGATATCGAGGCGAGCTTGAGAACCAGGGAAGTGTATTGCATCAGTGCGAATATCAACGGAGAGAAAACTATTACGTTCGACGACGAGAACGGGGAGAGGCAGATGCTGGATAGATTCTGTGATTGGGTACTTGAAGAGAACCCAGACATTATTACGGGATACAATATATTTGGCTTCGATTTCCCTATGCTGGAAGAATGCGCGAAGAGGAATGGAACTTCGATACGTATGGGCCGCGGAGAAGAGAGTCCGTGGAGCAGGAAGGACAATAAGAGAAGAATAAACGTATGGAATTTGACAGGCAGGATTCTCGTGGATACCTGGCAACAGGTAAAGCAGGAACTGAAACCTATACAAGAAAGTCTAGCCTACGTCGGAGAATTGCTCGAGGTTGGGTCCAAGGATGACGTGGATGCATCGAGGATTGAGGAAGAATGGAAGAACCGAAGAGAGGATGTTATTAAATACTGTGAGAAGGATACTCTAGTGACCTGGGGTGTATTTGACCACGAGAAAATAGCATCTCTCCCGAAGGCAATCGCTCTATCAATAGCTACCAACCTTCCCCTTGAGCACTGCTTCAGTCCTGTGACCACCAGACTGGCTGATTCTATTTTGATTAGAAAATTTGACAAGGCAGGCTTTGCAGTTCCACAGAATACCTGGGGAGAAAAGACAAAGAAGATTAAAGGAGCAACTGTCTTCGATGTACATAAACCAGGTATATATACCAATGTAGCAATTCTTGATTTCAAATCAATGTACCCTAGTGTTATTATAAAGAACAATATTTGTCCATCTACCTATACAAAAAGCCGTATGCGCGGCGACTACTGTATACGTTCTCCGTTGGGAGCGCTGTTTCGGCAGAAGGGGAAGGGGATTTTGCCAGAGGTTCTCGAGAGTCTATGGAAGTGGCGTGACGAGGTAAAGGCACAAGTAAAAGAGGGCGGGGACTACAATGACCGATTGCAGTATTCCATCAAGGTTCTGATGAATTCCTTTTATGGAGTGATGGCAAGTAGTTTCTACAGGTTCACTAATCCAAAGATTGGTGGTAGTGTAACAGCATTCGCCCGTCGTGGAATCCAAAAAGCATATGATAAACTAGGGGAACTTGGAAACACTGTGATATACGGCGATACTGATTCGGTATTTGTCCAACTAAAGGACGAAGACCCACACGAACTCGCCAAAGTTCTCTCGGAGGAGGGAATGGAAATGGAAGTGGAAAAGATATTAAAAACATTCTTTACACACGGAGCAAAGAAAAGGTACGCCGCTCTAGTAGAGTGGCCAAAGGAGGAGTTCTATGTTAAAGGATATGAACTCCGACGAGGAGACTCGTTCGTCTTGCAGCGAGATGCGATGAGGGGGGCTCTGGATAGAATTCTGGAAAACGAACCCGATAAAGCCTTTAAATACGTATCGAGGATAGTTAAGATGATAAAAGAAGGAGAAACAGATAAAGGAGACTTGGTGATTACTAAGAATGTGAGATCACCAAAGGATTATGTAAATCCTGATTCAATGCCTGGAGTCCAGGCGGCACTGAAACTAAAGGCCCGAGGATTTCCTTGGGTGCCTGGAACAAAGATAAGTTGGATAGTGACCAGTGCAAAGAAAAGCCCAATGGAAGTGGAGCCATATATTGATAATATAGAATTCACTGCCAGGGAAGACCGAGAATATTATGCCGGTAGAATAGTACATACATTAAGTGACATAGCTGCAGTATTTGATTGGGACGATATCGGTCTTTCCTCTGGGACGAAACAGGAGAGACTGTTCTAAATATAGGAGGTGCTACATTGACAAGACGAAGGAATAAGAAAAAGACTGGTCCCCCTAAGAACAGGACCAGGTATGAGGGAGAATTAGTCAAACTTCTCTCTATGGAGAGACGAGACTATCTTATTTTCACTTCTGGTAAAACGCGTGGCTGGGACGTACAATGTGTCAAGCAACGTGGAAAGAAATTTGTGCCAATTGAAGTGAAGACTTCGAGCACAACAAAGAACATTAACCTGGCGTATGTGCCCAGAGTTAAAAAGCAATACGAGGGATACGAAGAACTATTTAAAAGATATAAGATAGTTACTTGGTATGCGTTCAGGCATATCTCTCGTGGGAAACAAAAGAAAGAAGCGAAATGGAGGTTTATCCCCATTACGAATATCAACCAGATGGTCCTGAGCTTTCAGGATGGTCTGTCAATTAAGGAGTTTGCCAAGGTGATATTATGAGAAATAGATGTTATTTTTCTAAAGCTGGATTTGAAGAGATGCGGCTTAAGATTGAAGAGTACGTAAAATCTCGGGGCACTGTTACTCGAGATGAGATTATACAAAAGTTTAAATACAGAGGATTGCCTATGAATAACCGGCAGTTGGGATATCTGATAGGGTATAGCGAAAACAAGGGAGTTTTAACTAGCTTTACCTGGCACACAGGAACTCTGAAATACGATACTACATATTTTATCACTACGGTAGAAAGATTTTACAAATTTATAGGAGAAAAAAATGGATGAAGAAGAAGAAGGGACGCCGGTGACGGCAGATATGATTGCACACACTAACCTACACGGAGATGTAGCCGAAGATAAACGGCACTTCGTGGAGATATCCTTCGATGGATTCAGGCTGTGTGAGACTACCACTGAGGCCATAAGCCTCGATGAGTTCAATGATAAGGTACTGGACTTATGGAGAAGACTAGATGAATTTCTAGTTGACTCTATGGAGCGTCGGAAGACAAAAATGAGTGCAAAATCTGGTCACCTCAGAGAATTTCAGTGATGGATTTCCCCAACGAATGTTCGGAGTTTATATATACTCGAACATACGCCAGGTGGATAAAAGAAGAAGGAAGAAGAGAGACTTGGCCAGAGACAGTCGAGCGATATATAAAATTCATTTATCTGGAAGTAGAACACATTCCTGATAAAACACTACGGAAGATACGGAAATACCTGCTGTCCTTTGATGTAATGCCCAGTATGCGACTGCTCTGGGCAGCCGGAGGAGCAGCATACAAGGACCATACTTGTATTTACAACTGCGCTTATTGTAACATAGATTCAATAGAATCTTTTGCCGAATGTCTATACATTTTGATGAGCGGCTGCGGATTCGGCTTTGGGGTATCCCAGAAACACGTTGATAAACTGCCTGTAGTGGCCGAGAACACCGGCAACTCGCTTAACGAGTACATTATACCAGATTCGAAAGAAGGGTGGGCAGATTCGCTTAAAATGCTAATGGATGCCCTTTACCGCGGAATGGATATTCCCTTTGACTACACCAAGATACGGGCTGAAGGCGAAAGACTGTCAATAATGGGCGGTCGAGCAAGTGGACCAGCGCCACTAATTCGAGTTCACCAGTTCATTAGGGAGGTATTTAATCAGGCACAGAGAAGGAAGTTGACTACACTTGAATGCCACGATATCTGTAATCAGATAGCCGAGTGCGTAGTATCGGGAGGGGTACGCCGCAGTTCGCAGATTTCCCTGTCCGACTTGGACGATGAACTTATGCGAGATGCGAAGATATGGCCATTTCCCCTGCGCAGGGCTATGTCAAATAACTCTGCCTACTACCACGAACGCCCGCCAGCAGCAGAATTTTTAAGAGAGTGGGCACAAATTGCCTCCTCCGGCACAGGAGAGAGAGGTATCTTCAATATCGGTGATGCAATAAAGACCGCACCGAAGCGACGAACTGCTCACCTGATAGAAGGAACGAACCCCTGCGGTGAAATAATGCTGAGAGACAAAGAGTTCTGCAACCTGTCCGAAGTAGTAGTGAAGCCAGATGATGACCTGGACACACTTCTGGATAAGGTCGAGACTGCTACCTGGATGGGGGTTATCCAGTCCACTTTCACTAATTTCCCCTATCTCAGGAAGAAGTGGGAAACTAACTGCACGGTGGAGCGTCTGTTAGGAGTTTCACTTACTGGTCAACTGGATAATTGGGATGTTCTTGATGCGACTGCACTAAAGGCCCTGAAGGCACGCGCCCTGCGTATAGCAAAGCGCGCATCCAAGGTGCTGGGGGTGCAGGAACCGAAGGCCGTAACTTGCGTCAAACCAAGCGGAACAGTGAGCCAACTCGTCAATTCTGCTTCGGGTATACACCCCAGGTATTCCAGATATTACTTACGGAGATACAGAATCTCCTCCTCGGATCCACTATACCATATGATGAAAAAGCAGGATATGAAGTTCCATCCAGAGGTCGGGCAGCGCTCTAAGGATGCCACCACTTTTGTATGTGAATTTCCTGTGATGTCGCCCGAGAACAGCCTCACACGAGATGAATTTAATGCGATAAGTCAACTGGAGTGGTATAAAACAGTTCAGAAGAATTGGTGTGAGCACAATGCGAGTATGACGGTCTATGTTAAGGACAATGAATGGTTCGAGGTAGGCAATTGGGTCTACAAGAACTGGTCGATAGTTAATGGATTGTCCTTTCTTCCATTCAATGGAGGCAAATACAGACTGGCCCCATACGAAGAGATTGATGAACAAAGATATAGAGAATTAAAGGGCAATATGAAAAAAATAGATTACAGCAAGTTGAGTGAATTTGAGCTCAGTGATAATACTACGGGCTCTAAAGAACTTGCTTGCTCGGGAGATAATTGTGACATATGAGACGAAGTGAATTAATAGAAAGACTAAATGTAACCCGCGAATTACTAATGGAGGATGAGGAGAATGCCATAATCCCTGACCTGGTTGAGGCACTCGATATAGCCATAGGGTTGATTGACCTTCCCGTCACTCCAAGAAAGGAAAAGAAAGCCCACGTAAAAGTAAGGCGGAGAAACCAGCACACCCCCGAAGAGCTCAGATTTGAATTAGAGGATTCTATCAACGAGCTCTTTGAGGAGATATTTAAATGGTCGCGGAAGCGATAATATACGTAAACGGGGAGCTATACCTCCACGGACCTGCGGATGAAAATGTGATCTACTACGTAAACGGAATGGAGATAGACAAAAATGGTAGAGATAAGCCTACTAAACAAAAGGTTCTGTCGGAGCGCAAATAACTTACGCTACATCCATAAAATTGTGGATGAAGAGGGCACTAGGATGGTGTTCTCGAACGATTCAGTGCCTTCCCCAGAGACGGGCTCCTGGCTCCGTTCAATAAAGTTCAAGAATGGGAAGTCCTACTTGCTTGTCCTAGATATAGATAGCAATGAATTTAACAGACGAATTTTAGAGGGATCCAAAGGTTTATATAGGACGATAGTTAATTACCTACATAAGAAGCCGTTGTTCAAGGTTTCTGGTTCAAAGGGAGTTCAAATTATCCTTAAGGTGAACTTTGACGAAGTCCTAGACGAACATTTAGCCAATAGACATCTATGTAACCTTGCGTATACGTTGTGGAGAATATCTACTCCAAACGTTCGGGCTACTATACACTTTGACGAAGTCCCAGGAATAGATTGTGCAATGTTCACCAAAGGAAGAATGTTACGTTCATTCTGTAGACATCTGGTTACTGGGAACTTCTCTGTACCTATAGACATCGAAGATAGTTTTGAAGACGTTCAGAGAAGAATGAACCTGGAGGTTCCTCTAATGGACTTTATGAAATTTCCTGAGATAGACTTCGACGAAAGCCTGGTTATCTATGAATATACTGGTATTGCTGAACGTCAGAAGATGTTCATTACTGAATCGGATATGAAGAAGTTGGAGAACACTACAGCGAAGGGCTTTCAGCCAGACAAAATATATGGGAGGATGCCTATGGTCCTACGTAAACTAGTTCGTTCATCTAAAATTCCGCGCGACTTAAAGTGGCCACTTATAGTATATCTGAGAATTTTTGAGAGGATGAAACCTCCCGAAATTCTGGAGTGGTTACTTAACCATTCGGGATGGGAAGACCTGTCGGATCTTAAAATATCTCTGTATCAAATACAATGGACTTGTGAGTGGTGCGACAAGACCTGTAGAAAAATGGTGAAAAATGATAGATATATGGTAAGAAGTATTCCTTTACCAGAAAGATTCCTCGATGAGTTAATAGACTACTGGGACAAGCGTCTCAATGGCAGAGCCTTTAAAGTTATAACTAAGAAGTTCTTTGAATATAATAGAGAAGTATTGGCTACTCGTCCTGAAGACGAAAAGAACGAAGAGTCACAAATCGCGCAGTGAAATAGTTCCAATCATTGCCCGCCTTTGTTTTTACATTCATCTGATTCAGATGATTAGCTATCTTACCATATGTCCACCCTGCCCGTCTCCAGCTCACCATTTGCTCACAGATATCCCATTCTTCTTCAGTCGCGCCGAATCTGTCAGACCGTGAAGCGCGCAGTTGCTCCGCGTCACGTCCGCGGCTGGTCGAACCACACTTAAGTACCCCCCTGAAGGGGTCCCCTTTCTGTATCTTCGCTGAGCTTTTTAAACCCAGGTCTTCAATCTTTTTATTCCAGTCCTCATTCCATTTTCCACCGTGTTTCATATTACCATCTCCAGTGTTTTTCTTTCCAGGTAGTCTCCAATTGCAGGGGCAACCTTTCCTAGACCCAGAGTACATCTGATATTATTATTGGTCACTTGAATACTTTTTGAAGTCACTCTATGGTTTCCTCTAATGTTCTTTTCGGGAACATTTAAATAAATCAGCGCGCCAAGGCCAACGTCGTAGGCTCTACTGATGTTTACTGATATCTCCTTGCTTGCTTTGAAGTTCTTCATCGTATCAATTCGCGCAAGGTCATATAACTCTGCGTTCTCTTTTACATTTCTTGCTGTAATGGAAGAACCAAGAGAACCCATTGGACTATTTCCATATATGAATTCTCCCCATCCTCCGTCGGGGCCAGTAGCTATGCAGGAGGTGTGAGGTACGCGCTGGTCATATGTCAAACTCATAATTCCATCCATATAGGACATATTATATGCCCTGGGAGAACCCAAAGATTTTTGTTTTTTTACTACTATTGCGTCGCCCTCCATATCAACAAAATAATCTAACGGTTCTTCGGGGTCCGCATCGTTTACTGCCTGCTCTAAAACCCCGACAAAAATATCATATGGAGCAGTGCCTTTTTTTGTCCTGAAGCCCTTCATCGGTACGGGTGGGTCCGTGTCTCCCAGCAGACTCAAATCTAGTACCGTTTTCGTGGCGTTTACGGTCTCCGAAATCACTTGGCTGAGAAATTGTACCGCTGTGTATCCGTCGAAGTTCTTTTTGTCCGTAATTGCAACGGGCCTCGCTTCCTTTCCCGATATAAAAATACGTGGGTCATAGGCAGTAATCGTTATATCCGTGTCGCTGGGAGAAATATCCCTGATATAACCTATGAACATTGGAGTTGCTTCTGCTCCTCCCTCGTTCAAAAAGAACCTTATTTTTTCATTGAAGAGATGGGAGTCCTGATACTCGGGGTCATTTATTTTTACAGTTAAAACATCTAGTCTGTTCTTTCCATTCTTCCTGAATGTTATACTATTATACTCGGGAATCTCCTTATCCCCTATAAAAATTTTGGGATTACTGTAGGTATTTCGGCTCATCCTCTAGCACGCCCCCAAGGGATATCATCGTTTCACTTAGCCAGTCACCATCATTGTCAAACTCAGCCACTGCCTCTGTCTGCATAGTTACGGCCCACTTGTTGGAGACCTTTCCAGTTGGAACGTCTTCAGCAAGATCCGTGATGCGGCCAAAGAATCTGACATACTCTCCATTCGGTCGCTGCAAGTCCAGGTATACTGGTGTGCCCTCTTGCTGATGTTGCTTGACTATTTCATAACTATCGTAACCAGTAGCAGCAGCGGTCGAGTAGTCTCCAAAGGAAATTCCCCCAAAGCGGACAGAACCTCCCGCAGAGCCTATCTTGCGTAGCTCTGAGCGTCCGATTCTATCGTCTATTCTAATATATTTTCCTTCTCGCTTGAATGATAGAGACTGGGCGATTACTACGTCATTGAGAGAAACGTGCATTGCATCCTGAACTTTGACTACCTCCGAGTGATCATTATCGTAAGGCATAATATAGCTCATTAATGGTGCAGTACTGCTAGATTCGTCTTTGCATATTACACTTATTAATATGGCATAGCCATCCCAACTCCAACCAGTGGGCCTGTAGTCATAGGTAGCCCCTGTATCATTAATGGCAATTGGCCAGGTCACTGTATCATACTTACATTTTTTCCAATCATCAGGTGCATCAAAGACAAGAGGTCCATTTACATAGAGAGAAGTATCATCCTTGGGCGTATTTGTGAAATCTTGGAAGGGTATTGCCCTGAATTTTGTCTCATCTCTTCGAGAATCATAAGCTGGATACATTACCGAGAGCCTGCATTTCCCTCCTTTATAAGCATCTATACCATCAGCAAATGTATTTAGCATACCACAGAAAACTCTGTCGAACTTCCGCTCACTATTCACTACGAGAATGTAGTTCTTTGGTATACCATCTATGCTAGCGTTCTCAGTGAATGCCGTAAGTGTAGTGGTGGCGCTCTTATTGCTAGTGCTAAGGTCGGCAAAGGAACCGCTTGTGCCTGGAATTATATTAACTGCTTGAAACACCGCATTACGATTTGCTACTTCACTGGGGAATGGAACTGCATTATTAGCTGCAGTCTCCGATGAATAGTCAGTAAAACTTTCAATTTGCGAATAGGCAAATTTATCAACGGCTGTCTCTGTCCTATTGTCTTTTACTTGACATCTTAGTAAACGGAAAGAATCTACAAATCTGAATGTTCCACCAGTGGCTCGGTTATCAGTATAATCCTTTGGACCCGTCCAGGTATTAGTTGTCTTAAATGGATCGTGAGTATATTCTAGTCGTTTTCGATACCCTGTTAACCTATTGATATATGCTGTCTCACCATCTGGATTTGTATACAGATGATCTAGTGTATCTGTAGCATAACCTAGGGTACCCGCAAGGGTGGTGCCCCCTGCCTGTTCGGCCCAGTCTCCATTTCCATCATCCAGCAGGAGATTACCAGAAG
>CEPX01126312.1_pt1 | contig 10106 bp, 14 predicted proteins | sample 361361 | NCBI WGS metagenome assembly CEPX01 (sample SAMEA2619974, study PRJEB7988) | marine metagenome | biome: marine biome (ENVO:00000447); feature: mesopelagic zone (ENVO:00000213) & marine oxygen minimum zone (ENVO:01000065); material: "saline water (ENVO:00002010), including plankton...
AAATAGATGAACTGATTGAATTTCTTGAAAAGTATTCAAGGGTGGAAGTTCTCCGGTTCGAAACATCTTCTGAAAAGAAGGACTAGTGCTGACAACATGTCGCCAACCTGCTCTCCTTGTTATATTATAGATTATCTTGGAGAGCGGGCTACGATGTGCTGTTGGAAATTTTATTGTGTTGATTGTTTATTACTAACTAAAGAAAGCGAGGTTTGTGTTATGAGTAACGGACAAAAAGTTGGCGAGGAGTTGGTGCATAAGGAGGGCGAGGTTTTTCATTTGTTTACAGAATCGCGAAAGGAACAAGATTCTGTGATTCCGCTGAGATGGTGTGTTTGCAAGGAAAAACTTGATGCCTTGAAAGGAGGTGATGCTTACTTAGATAATTAACTAAACAATTAAAAGAGAGATTAGGAGAGAGAATGAGTTTAAATGGACTTAAACTCTCCAAACAATAAAGGATTGCACTTCTCTTTTAATTGTGAAAGGTTAGTTATGAAGAATTTGAAAAACATTTTGATAGTTGGTTTGTTTGGTGTTTTGATTTGTCTTGGTGGTTGTTCAGTTGGTGGTGCTGGTGCAGAACTTAGTGGTAAGCTTAAGCTTGGAGCAGATAGGGTAGAAACCATTGGCTCTACTATTAAGAGTAATAAAACCACGAGTGCTGATGGTGATACCACCAGTGAATTTACCTTAGGCGGTATTCCTAATAGTGATCAGTTCCGTGAAGAAGGAACACGGAATCCGCTGAGATAACTTTTGCCTGAGAAGAAGGAGTTTCTAGAGCCCCTGTTAATTTTTTGTGGACTAAGCAAGTTGCGAACAAGTTCACATCAGGTGGCGGGGGCTCTCCCTTTTCTTTAGGTTTAAGGAGACCACTATGGATAATTCGAAACTAGCTAAGATTAGTTTGTGTGTTTTTGTGATTTGCCTTGTGCCTGCAGTATTGCTTTATTCTGGAACAGGAATTTCTTTTCTGTTTTCTAGGATGTTGTCAGTTATTGCGACACTGGCTTTTATGTTTTTTGTTGCGGTTTCTATTTTTCGCCCCACAAGACCCTTGCACCTTGCGATTAACATACTTGTTTTAATACCTCTTTACTGTGTTTCGTTATACACCATTTCTATGGGAGTTTCTACTTTTAGTGAGATGAATAACGAGACAACGGGGGGGAGTGTTAAGGTAGGTGTGATTGAAGGAAGTCTTGATGTAGGACTTAAGTCGCTTAAGGGTCTTGGTCTTATTGTGGGAATTGGTTGGGGCGAAGGTGGAGAGTGGAATGGACACTGGGTTCTTTCTGGAATTGGTGGAATTTTTGTGGTGATCGGAACACCCCTTGTTCTCTTTTTCGTTTTGAGAAAGCAATATGGGAATCCTGCACCCTCTAAAAGACTAGTTCCTGCGAGAGCTTAACACTCCCTGCGGAAGTGAAGGAGTTGTTATGTTGCTCATGATTCACTCTCTCGTTTGTGGAAGTTCGTAATCGTGAGCAAATCATTCGGCCCTGCTGGGATAGCCATGCTTGGGTATTCCGAGTCTGTACGAAAGCAGGGCCCTGGTTTCGGAAAACTGGAAAAGAAAGTGAGGTGGATTGTGACTGAGCAAGAAATTGATAGGGAAATGGATGTACTTATGGGGGAAATGCGTAAGTTGACTGATGAAGCAGCCGAGATTGGTATTGGGCCTGGAAGCGGAGAAAGAGCATTGGCTCATCAGAGAAAGTGTGATGCGTTGCAGGAGAAGATTCGGAAGCTTAGCGAGGCTAAGAAAAAATTGAGGGAGTAGTTATTTGATAGGAGAGATTGTAAGGATGCCTTTTCTGATTCTTTGAGTTGGCAAGAGCCTCTTATTTTGAATACAACAGAAGGTCCTGGTCTGGTTTTTCTGTTTTCCGGGTTGATTCTTCATATGTGTGCGCAATAGAGAGACTGAAGGAAGATTATTATACATCGGCGTAAAGAAGAATCCTATGGGATTTTATAGGTATTACCTCCACCTAGTTTTGCCCATAGCAGGACCTTCTTCCCTTTTTGGAGGTTGTTTGATAGTTAACTCTTTTAGGAGATAGATAAATGTCAGCGGAAACTGCGATAAAAGAAATGGGTGAGATTATCGGCGAGTTGGAAAGATGGCAGACACGTCATGAGAGTCTCGGAAGTATTGTGAAGAAGAAATCGGGGAGTGGGAAGGCGGTGCTGATTGAAGTGATTGGAGATTTGTGCGGGAGAAAGGGAATTGAAGAAGCTGTTGGGGGTGATGGGGGATGAGGTATTTGCCTTACATTGTTGTTGGCGGTTTGATTGTGTACGCGCTTTATTGTCTTTTTACTAGTTAGAGTTTCTTTTACTAGAAAGTGAGGTTTCTTTTATGGATGAGCAGAAGAAAGAAAGTGGACAGAATGATGCTGGCCAGGAAACAGAGGTGGTTCAAAATAGTTCCGTACTTGCGCCCCTAAAGTATGGTTGGAAAGTTTTTGTTATCTTTGCGGATATTCTTGCATTGGTGGGTTTCATGTATTTTTACATGATCAAGGGTATCTTTCAAAGAACTGCTGATGAGACTTTTTCATGGGGGTCTATGGAGATGATTGCGTTTTATATTTTCATAGGGTTTACAGTCTTAGTTCCGGTTATTTTTTGGTTGCTTCGGAAAAAGGGAGCAATAAGAACAAGGATAGACAAAGAGAATGAGATACGCCAAAATCCTTCGATTCATGTTTGGCTGGTGGTTTTTGATTGGACGCGGTTGGTTGTATTTCTTCCAACAATTATCTTTTTAGTAGTAGCTGCATTGGTGAGTTGGCTTACTAATGTGATTGTTTCTGAAGAATACCTAGTCGCTGTTCAAAGGTGTATTGGGGGAGTGGTTATTGCTGTTTTTGTTCTGAATACCCTCGTGGTGCTTTTCGAATTTACCTGGACAAAGATTGGTTTTGTTCTTGGGTCCCTTGGATTCTTTACCTTGCTGGTTATTTTGTCCGGATTGTTTTCCCAGGTCTTTGGAAAACTAAGATACTTGGGAGTTAGTATTGAGCCTTTGGGTTATTTACTGATTGCCTATGTTTTGTTGAATTTCCTAAGACTTATTTGGCTGAACGGCTTGTTTGACTATGTGGTGTTTACGCCAAATAGGCTAGATGTTCAGGAAGGTTCTTCTGAGTCAGGCAAGGGAACGAAAAGCTCAAGGTTTAATGTGAGTGTTGATACTCATGATGCTATTGAGAGAGCTTTTGGTTTGGGTTGTATACGGGTTAACTTTATGGATTTGGATAAAGATACCATCAACCTTAATGTTTGGGGTGTCCAAAAGAAGTCCAAATATGCTGTTGCTGCTGCTAGTGCTACTTCTATTGATAGCCCGGTCGGTTAGTTATCTGGTTCCTCTTTGGAATTTTCCTTAGGGGATGTACGTGGGTAGGGCTCCTGCTTTTGTTTTGTGGGAGCCCTTTTTTTCTATTAAAGAAAGTGAGGTTTGTATAGATGGGAAATAAAAGTAAGACAGCTTGTTTGCATTCGATTGTGGCGGCAATGGTTGGGGCTGATGAGAAGCTGGGGCCTGATCGAAATTGGAGGCCTGGGGGACCGATTGAAAAGAGGATTGAATTTCTTCAAGAATATTTTCCCGGCTGCAAGGAAGATATTGCTGAACTTGGTGAGAAGATTATCAAGAGCTTGGCTTCGCAAAATCACAATGAGCTTAATAATTTCCTAAAAGAAAATGGTTTTGATCCGCAGTTCAGACCAATTGGAGAAGATGAGCTTGGGCTTGTTGGGATTTTGGATCTTTTGGTGGAGTGGGTGAAAGAAGGCAAGGTTGTTGGGATTATTGCTAATGCCCAAAGGTTTCCTGCTGTGAAGATGAAAAAGAGTGTAGATATTTGGAGAGCGGCCGGAGCAATAGAACCTGTGGTTTGTATTGACACTAAGCAGGACTTCAAAGTTTATATGACTGTCTGCTCAGCCCCCCATGATAGTGATAATGTCATGGATATAGTTACCTTTGCGAAGGATATCCAAGATTCATTTCCGCATTCTGAGATTCATCCAGATTATGAAGGGGTTGTGTTTCCAATGGTGGATGTTAATCAGGTTGTGGAACTTCCTTGGTGTTGTGGTCTGGAAACTTATGATGAGGGTGGGACACTTTGGACAGTAACAAGTGCTGTTCAGCAAAACAAGTTCCGCATGAATCAGTTTGGTGCTCGGGCTCAAAGTGCTACAAGCATGATGATTGCCAGATGTTTAGCTGATGAGCGCAAGCCGGAGTATATTGTTGACAGGCCGTTTCTTCTTTGGGTTTCGAGAGGTGATATGGAGTTTCCGCTTTTTGTTGCGCATGTTGGTTATGGGGACTGGAAAGATCCGGGTGACATAACTGTTGCGTAGTTTGTGAGTTAACTGAGCGCAACTTCATTTGAGTTGCAGGAGTTGCGCTCTTTCTTTTCTCTTTGAATGGAGGTGCGATATGGTGGGTGGTGGAACTGTAGATAATCTTAAGGGATTTCATAAGGGGGTAGGTAATGGTGGGAAAAGGAAAATCAAAATAAATAATGAGACAAAAGATTATCCAGGGGTGGTGGGTATTTTGATTGTGGTAGTTGTTGTGGCGACTGCTGTTCTCTTTTTGTTAGAGGTTTTTGGGAAGTAGTTTTTCTGGGTTTGTAGTAACTAAACTTGAAAGGAGTTGGTATTATGAGTAAGATTATATCCATAATTTTATTGGTTGTTTTGGTAGGGGTTGTTGCCGGATGTGATGGTCTTATCAATGGGGAGCGTTATGAACAAAGAAAGGATAAAACATTTAGAGAAGTTGTTAGACTTCAGTGTTCAGATTATCCTTATCAAGTTGGTGAAGTGATTTATCTTAAGCCAGATAAACATAGGGCAGTAGTTGAAAGAATAGATAAGGAATATAATAGTCGTCCATCTGGAGAATATCATGTTTCTTATGGGCATGAAGGTAAAAAGGTTGTGAAAAAAACCTTGATAAGGATTACCCAGTTTAATGTTGTTGTAAGGTATCAAATTAATCAAGAGCACCGTAAGTCACATATATTTGATCAGGATGAGCCAACTAAGATATTACATTATGGTGAACGAGTTGTTGGTTGGAAGACAATTTTTGGTAAGGTGCCTGAAGAAGAGTTGTAATTTGTTGGTGTTTGTGAGTTTATCTAAAAGAAAAGGAGTTGATTCTTATGGGAATGTTAGTTCTTTCTAGAAGTATTGGCGAAAAAATCATGATAGGGGATGATGTTGAGATTGTGGTTGTTGATGTTAGGGCAGGAAATAGGGTTCGTTTTGGGATTACTGCTCCTACCCACATTCCTGTTTACCGCAAAGAGATTTATGATAAGATTAAGAGAGGGGGTGGAGTACGTCACAAGATTCGGGGGAAAGGACGTAAAACTTAGGTTTAGTAATGTATCTTTTAATTCAAGTAAAGAAAGCGAGGTGATGAGATGGCAGAAGAAAATGAAAGAAGTATTAGCGATGAGCTTGATAAAATATCTTCAAGAATGATGGAACTTATCAGGGGGGCAGAACAGATGGGTTACCAAATTGCACAAAAAAAGATAGCTCATCAGGATGATTGCTCTATACTTTTACAGAGAATCGCAGTTGTAAGAGATTGTGTGAAAAGTTAGGAAAAAGTCGTTTGAAGTAAATCTTTATTTATCAAAGCACCTCTCAACCTTTTGGGAGGTGCTTTTTTTTTGGCAATTTTTTGGGTTTTGAAATACCTTAGGGCATTATTCAGTATATTTTTTTGTCTAAATGTATGTGGTTGAATATACTATATTGAGATGTATATGTTAGATAATATATGTTGTGATATATACTTTGGAGTGTATATTTCTTTTTTTGTGTACCTCTGTGGGTTTTGGGGGTTGGCGACCCTGACTAATTAAGCAACAGCAACATAATGTAAGTGTGAGTTACCTGATGTTTTTTCTACTTCTTTAAAATCTGAATCTTTTCCAACTATTACAATTTCTTTTTTTGTTGCATCTTGTTCTGCAAGTATGCTTGCTACAACATCTATATCTGTTTTTGAAACTTTACAATGTCTTTCTAAATAATTACTATATTTTTCATAAAAATCTTTTGTATTTCCACCATATAATTCTGGAATATGATATCTATCTTTTTTTGCAACACTGAGTAAGATAGGTAATAACTTTTTTATTTTGCCTACTTCTACCCTTGTTATTTTTGGAGGAGCTTTTCCTTCTAGTTGTGCAGTGATAAATGGGCTTAGTTCTTCATAAAGTATTGGCTTACTTGTCTGTATGTTTTATATCCTTCTACTGGAGAAATAGTTTTTTCTATTATATTCTTTACAAGAGGGTTTGAGCTTTCCCCTGGAGAATATGTTGGTTTTTTTGATTCCCTCGGTTCTAATTCTCCTAAAACAGAATTAGGAACAACTGTTTCTTCGAATTGTTTTAGGCCTTCTAGTAAATCATCTACACCCCTAAATGTATAGGCAATGAAGGCAGAACTATCTATAACTGAAGATGCTTCTTTCCCATTAGTGATTTTACTTATTCTTCTCGCTACTTCTTGTGGGAAACAATGCCTTTTTCTCTAATTAGTCTTTGTTCAAGAGATACCCCGAGAAGGAAAACCGTTCCTAAGATAAATGTTCCAATTGAAATAAGGGAGAAATAACTTAAGAAAGGGACGCCCCCAATTGCTGCGCCCGTTATTGTAAGTTGTGTTAGTGATAAAACTGAAGATGATATTAATAGGAAGATTCCTGCAGCTCTTTTTTTGTCCATGTTGTTTTTAATATTAAGAGATTAATAAATGTTTTTGAAGTAAGGTTTAAATAATCTTCTCTCTAAAATTTTGTATGAAAGGTGATGAGTATATTAAGTGGATTTCTTCAATAACTAAGAAAGATGTCCAAATGGCTGGAGGTAAGGGGGCTAATCTTGGGGAAATGTATAAAATTGGAATGCCTGTGCCACCTGCATTTGTTGTAACAACAAAAGCTTTTCATTATTTTTTAAGAGAAAGTAAGGTTGAAGAAAAAGTTAAAGAAATTTTAAATAAAATTAATGTTGATGATACTGCTGATTTAGAAAAAAAAGCAAAAGAAATTCGTGAGATTGTTGAGAAGGCAGAAATGCCTGAAGATTTACATAGGGAAATTATTGATGCTTATGATAATTTTAATATTGATTTAGAGGGGTTGAAAGATTCTCCTGGTGCTTTGTCTATTATGAAATCTGCGAGAGAAGCAATTTTTGTTTCTGTTCGTTCAAGTGCAACTGCAGAGGATTTAGGTGATGCAAGTTTTGCAGGACAGCAAAGTAGTTTTATTAATGTAAAGGGAAATGTAGATTTAATTGAACATGTGAAAAAAGTTTTTGCTTCTATTTTTACTGCAAGAAGTATTTTTTATCGGAAGAAAAAAGGATTTGAAAGTTTTGTAGGGATTGCTGCAATTGTTCAAAAGATGGTTAATTCAAATAAATCAGGTGTTATATTTTCTAAAGATCCACGAGGTGGAAGTGATAGTATTATGATTGAGGCAGTTTTTGGGCAGGGGGAGGGGATTGTTTCTGGAAAAATTAAACCAGATCTTTATATGGTTTCTCCTAAATTAGAAATTGTTGAAGAAAAACTTGCTGATAAAAAAATTGCAATTGTAAGAGATTCATCTGGTATTACTAAAACAATTAAACTTAGTGATGAAGTTTCTAAGAAAAAAGTTTTAAAAAATTTTGAAATTAAACAATTAGCTGAACATGCATTAAAACTTGAAGAACATTATAAAAAACCTCAAGATATTGAATTTGCAATTGAAGATGAACATATTTTTATTTTACAAACTAGGCCAGTTACAACATTAGAAAAACAAAAAGCAAAAGAAAGAGATGAATTAGAAGGACAGGTTTTAGTTCAGGGGTTGGCTGCAAGTCCTGGTATTGCTTCAGGTGTTGTAAAAATTGTTAAGTCTATGGAAGATTTAAGTAAAGTAAAGAAAGGTGATGTTTTGGTTACTGAGATGACTAATCCTGATATGGTTGTGACTATGCAAAAAGCAACTGCGATTGTTACAAATGAGGGGGGGATTACTGCACATGCTGCAATTGTTTCTCGGGAAATGGGGATTCCTGCTGTTGTTGGAACTGAAAATGCTACTTCTGTATTAGAAGATGGACAGGAGATTACTGTTGATGGTTTTAATGGAAAAGTTTTTACTGGACTTGCAAAGAGTAAGAAAGTTGAGGTTTTACCTATAATTAAAGGCACTAAAACTAGGATTAAAGTTTTACTTGATTTACCTGAGTTTGCTGATAGGGCATCAAAAACAAATGCAGATGGAATTGGTTTAGTTAGATTAGAAGGAATTATTGCATCTGGTGGAAAACATCCCTTAGCTTATGAAAAAGAAGAAAAATTAGATGAATATACTAAAATGTTGAGAGAGGGGTTAGGTAAAATTGCTTCTTTTTTTGTTGGTAAGGAAATTTGGATTAGGACAAGTGATATTAGAAGTGATGAATATGCTAATCTAAAAGGAGCTCCTAAGGAAATTGAAAAAAATCCAATGTTAGGATATCATGGTATTAGATTTTCATTGAAAAATCCAGATATTTTTAAAGCAGAACTTAGAGCAATTAAATTATTAGCTGATAAAGGGCATAAATTTGGAATTATGTTTCCACAGATTATTTCTCCTGAAGAAGTTAAAGAATCAAAAAAGGTTTTAGAAGAAGTAGGTATGTTAGATAACTCAAATATTAGAGTTGGAGTAATGATTGAAACTCCTGCATCAAGTATTTTAATTAAAGACCTTTGTGATGAGGGAATTGATTTTATTTCTTTTGGAACAAATGATTTAACTCAGTATACTTTAGCTGTTGATAGAGGTAATGAAGATGTTCAGTATTTATATGATGAAATGAGTTGGGCTATTAAAAAGCAGATTTCTCGAGTTATTAGAGAATGTCAATCTCGTGATCCTAAGGTTGAAACAAGTATTTGTGGGCAAGCAGGAAGTGATAAAGATATGGTTGAGTTTTTAGTTTCTCGGAAAATTGATTCTATTTCTGTTAATGCTGATGTTGCTCAGGAAATTTCTCAGTTTGTTTTAGATTTAGAACAAGGGAAAAAACCTGGAGAAAAAGCTAAAGAAGAAAGTGGGAAGCATGGAGTAGTTGAAGGTGGGGCAGTTGAGGGAGATAAGACAGATAAGGAAAAAGAACAAGGGAAAGATGTGGGTGAGAAAAAAGAAGGTTTTGTGGAAAAAGTTAAAGAAGAAGTTAAGGATATTGAAGAAAAAGTTATTGAAGAAGTTAAAGAAGTTAAAAAAAAGGTTTTTGATGTTTTTAGTTAATTGATTCTGATTAATGGGATTGCATTTCTTGAAACAGGTAACATTTCTTCTAAGGGAATCCCCTTAAAAATATCATTAGAATAATGTTTTACATCTTTAATAATTGCATTTTTTCTTTGTTCTATGTTAAATAAAGGATTTCTACCATGGGGTGTTGTCATAATTGTATTATTATCTAATGTAACAATATAACCTGCTCTTAGATATTTTCCAGATTTTAACATTTGAATATGTGCATGATAACCTAAACCATGATTTTCTCTTTTTGTTATTGCAAATCTCGGAGCATGAAACCCTCCAAGAGGTAGTTTATCTAGAGAGTATGGAAAGGATGGACTAGTTACAGTGAGATATTCTCCATATTTTCTAATTTGTTCTTGTTTTTCTTTAGATAATTCAATAAAATTTTCCATATTAATTTAGAATTAACATACTTTAAAAATCCTTGTATTTGTTACCCCGTAATAGATACAACAGAAAAGCTTATAAAGAGGTTTTAGATATGTTTTATATGGTAATTGAACCAATTGACTCTTCAAAAGAGTTTGATTCAAATGAATTTTACAATAGAATGAGTGATTATGTAGCTTTGTCTCAAGTTGATTTTAATAATCCTGATAAAGCAAAGGCAGATTTAGGTAAGTTAGTTGCTGATGATGAGAAGTTTATTGCTGGTGCTGATACTGAAAAAGCTCTTGGATTACGTAATGCTCTTTATGGTAAATCTGAACAAGATTTATTTAATTATACT
>CEPX01080792.1_pt1 | contig 10104 bp, 3 predicted proteins | sample 361361 | NCBI WGS metagenome assembly CEPX01 (sample SAMEA2619974, study PRJEB7988) | marine metagenome | biome: marine biome (ENVO:00000447); feature: mesopelagic zone (ENVO:00000213) & marine oxygen minimum zone (ENVO:01000065); material: "saline water (ENVO:00002010), including plankton...
CTTGCTTCTGTAGTTCTAGTTGCCATTGACTTTGTTTAGTATCTGTCCGAGCATAACCTTTACTTCAGACAAGTCCTCTTTAATATTATTTATTTCCTGTTGTTGTTTCTCTTGTTGAGAATGCCTCCTTTTTCTCTGTGAGGCTGCGTTCATATAAACTTCAAATGCCTTAGAATCATTATTAAGAATAGCTTTACTATAAGTATCCCTCTTTAAATGAGGATGCTCCTCAACTATCTCAAAATCATGAGATGGTTTTAATTTCTTTACACTCCAGTTATCTCTCATAATGCAAGCGCAATTGCTCTGAAATCTTTAATCATAGGTTGTTCTGTAGACTTAGTACCTCTCATTACTAGCTTAATAGCAAATGCAATGAAACTATTCAACCCAGTAGATTCATAAGTATATTCTCTATAATCAGTCCTGCTCTTTGAATCTGAAACCGTTTTATCAGCGGTCATAGCCACCCACTCAATATCATCAAAAGTTGAAGTATCATCAGCACGCAATGTCTTATAATACACATCTATACTTGCAGTATTAAATCGAACTGCATCAAATAATACTTTCAAAGCAGTCGATGCATTTGCAAGTGTAATTTTTCTAGTGATATAACACGCTTTGTTGGCATCTCCAACCGCCGCTGTTGATGAATTATATGCATCAGAAAATGAAGATGAAGAATTTAATACAGTAGTAGAATATAAATCTTGATCTCTCTTAATATTATTAATTCGATTTTGAATTGCAATCATACCCATTCTTTGAGTATCCAAAACTGGTGAAATATTTTCAGTAGAAGAACTCAATGTAATTTGAGCTTGAAGTGATTTATTATTAGACATCTCCTGAGATTCATTGATAGTAGATGCAATCATTACAGGATTTTCAAAATAAATATTTTCATTTGCTGCAATTTCCTTAGCATCTGTCCATGCAGTTAAATTGAAAGATGTTTCTGAACCTCCATCTGTCCCAGAATAAGAACCAGCCCCAGCAGTAGCAGATGCACTCGTTCCTGTAGTTGTTCTAAGTTTTGTTGTAATATCTGTTCCTGATATCTCCATCAATTGAACAATCAACTTTCCAGTATCCATCATATAATTCTCAGTTGCTTGGACTCCCGAACCACCAGTAACTTTTGCAGTAGTTCCCCAATTAGCTGTTGGAGCATTAGAAAGACCAGTTGTATCTAAAATATAATGATCCAACCCTACCTCTGATAAATTATTCTTAGTAAAAGTTCCAAGAGTAGATAAATCATGAGTTCCAGAAGTCATCGCAGCCGTTCCTACCAATGCGCTCATCGTAACATTATTTGTAGATGAAGCATGCATTCCATGATTTAGATGGGTTACTCTAATTTTCTTAGTGCCAGGAATTGTAGTTATTGGTGCAGATCCTAGTGTAACTGAAGTCAAAGCTTGATTTTGTAAAGTGACTGTTCCAGAAGTTGTGCTGAAACTTGCACGATTAACATTGAACTTCAAGTCCTCCATTTGAGCTGCACTCCATGTTGATGCATTCTGTGACTTGAACAATACCCCAGCATAAGGTTGATCTGAAATTGTTCTACTTCCACCAACCTCTACATCTCCCATGTGAGATAACCAGATCATATAATCCTGAGTGTTTGCCATAATGACAAAACAATACTCAACATCCTGCTGAAGATATACAGGGGATGGGAATTTAAAATTAGTTGCAAGTGTCGCATCATCAGAAACCGAAACCCCTGAAGGTTCCACTGAAGCTTGACCAAAAGGTAGAATAGTAGTTGTTGGATATCCGCCCTTCATAGTACGAACTTGACATTGTGCTGGAACTGTCTCAGATTTGGATTGAAAATATACATCCACTGAAGTAATAAAAGCTCCTCCTCTTTCATCAATCAAAAATGACTGTGCAACTGGGTCCCACCATCCAACTTGACGATCTGACGATCTTGTACTTGTGACTGTTCGTTCTTGATTTAATGTTACACGATTGACATCTGCATTTCTTGTTGCAATAATAGTCTCTTGAATATTATCCAAAAGACCCTTTGCATAATACGTTGTTTCTCCGGCAGTATCAGTATCACCAGAAAGTGGCCCGTTGGAAAGATCAGAAGTTAGTCTAAAGATTCTCTCACCCACTTTAAATGCTGGATTTCCAGATATGTTTGGGTCTGGTAGTGAGAATGTTCCAGAACATTTTCCTGTGGCTCCTGCGATTAATGGATCACCCGCTACTGGAGTTTTATAAACGATTGTTCCAGAAGTAATTTCAGAATGATCAGAACATCCTGTAAATGTTGTACCTGTAGTATTCGTATATGTAATAACCTCATCATTTACTGTAAGGGAACCAGACGATAAAAATGATCCTGTAGAAGTAACCGCAATGGTTCCATTATTTACAGCTGATGTAGCTGTAGCTGCTGTATAAAAATTTACATAAGGAACATTAGGTGTTATATACTTACCAATATTAACATTATCAAAAAAGGCATATAATCTGGATTTAGGTTTGAACACCGAACCAGTAAATTTAATTTCTCTCGCACGGCAATATGGTAGAATGTCTGTACTGACTATACGATCTCCCTTGGATTCATAATCAATCCTTGGAGTGATCTCTGTTCGTACACCTGTTCTTGTTGATTTTTCGGTAGTTGTTGTAACAGTGGTTTCCATGCTCCTACGGAAAGGAACCTGAGCTCGAGCAGTTGCCCAAGAATGATCCCTCCATGCAGTGACATTAACATCCTCACCTGTCCAGAATGTCTCCCACTCATTCCAAACCGTATTGATTGCACTCCCACCATTCCTTGCAATAAAAGTATCGTAGTTACCTTCCTTGTTTATTACAAGATTCGGCATTCGACTTGTATCTTTCCAGATATCAGAAGCAGGATCAAGTGCTATAGATCCTATCCATGCAATCACGTTGAATGGATTTACATTCTCAATTCTGGAAGCATAAGGTTGATTGATAAATGTTGTTTCAGTATAGGGAAGAGTAATGAGATCACCTGTCTTTTGATATCCAGCTGTAGTTCTAAGAGCATCAGTTGAAACTCCTTCTTCCATCTCAATAACCCGATGTTTAAATTCTGGACGAAGAACTCCTTGTGCAAAATCCATTGAACACTGATAGTCCAGATGCATTCCATTACCGACTCTATGACCTGTAAAATTGTCTACAATAAATCCATTCTTAAATCGGTCAAGCCCATCAGCATCTTGCATTTGAAATGAATCTGTAGATTTCTCTAACATATTCAACTGAGTATAATATTCCAAATTCTCCACACGATCTGCTATATTGCCAATATCTTTCATGGTAAATCGGCGATTCTTTTTCTTGAGAACACCAATATCAGAAGGAGAGAATGTATATTGAGGTAATCTGAAATCAGCTAGATGCATTGCATCTTGTATAACAGAAGGCTTCTCAGGATTTTCAGCCGCCCCTCCAAGAACTGTTTTAAAGTTCCCCTCTGAGTCTAAAAATAATGCACCATTTTGAGGTAAATAATAATCAAATGAAGATAAGAAAGTATCATCAGATTTAGGAACATCAGTCAAAGATGAAGAGGACAATCCAAAATTTCTATATTGAAATGCGTATGGTGTAATAGATTTTCCTGTTCCTACAGTACAATGAGAACAAGCTAATGCAGCCCCTGCCCAATCTGTTCCAGATGAATGAATAACAGAATTTGCAGTGGAATAAGTTGAAAAATCATAGTCTCCTACTCTTGGTCTGAAATCCACACAATCTCTGAGATCATATTCTCCACTAGGTGAAATTGTATCTGGATCTACTCTTTGTGCTGAAAATAATGGAATATCACCATAATCAATATCTGAAATACCAGCCCCAGTTGGATAAGAATCTACACTAAAGAAATCTCCTGCACCATGAGTAAAATATTCATATACAATTGTAAGCCGTCCATCTGGTGGGGCAAGACCTGGCTTTCTAGCTATTCTTCCCAGATCATAAAAGGTATCTCGCATACCATCATCAATTGTAAAATTACTTAAAATGTTTGTAGAACCGGCAACTATTGCTGAAATTGTTTGTGATGCTGGAGAACTTTGAGTTGTGGAAAGAACATCTCCTGCCACAAATTGAATATCAGTAAGATATGCAAGAGAAATTTGATTTGTTGATCCAACTGAACCACCATCAATAACCCTTGCAACAGCTCCAGATCCGGCCGAAGTAGTTGTAATCTTTTGACCAGGCTGGAATAGATCTTGAGCATCTACTGTTCCTCCACCAGTTGGCCCGTATGTTATCTTAGGAATAATGGCATCTGTACTTGCATCATCCCCTTCATAAATTGCTCGGACTTTGTAAAGATCAGCCTTTCCAATACAAATTTCATCATCTTGAAAATTAGTTCCCCAAATTCCACCAGTAGCATTGGTTATAGAAAGAGTCTGCATTGCGTTCAAAGTCTTAGTTTTTTCCTTTGCAACAGCAATAGCCACTGTATATGTAACTTTAAGATCAGCTTGAGCTGATGGTAATGTAACTGTAAGACCTGTTCTAGAAGAATTGAAAGAAAGTACACATCCCGATCCAGATTCCTCTGGGGCTAATACTGTACCTATTGGAAAGTCTGCATTAGTTCCTCCAACTACCGAAAGTTGATAATCATCAGTAGAAAATGATGTAAAGGTTTCCCCCTCAGCAAGAGATATAACAGCCGTAGTGCCTGTTGAAAATGATAAAGTAGTCTGTCTACGAACCTTGAGTGTAGTATCACTCAGGTTATTCAACGATGATGATTTAAGAGTCTTGACGGCTACTTTAGGTAACTTGGTTACCATTACCAATTCTTCTTGTTCCTCTAATTTAGAACGAACTCTGAGAATTGTAGAGTTTACTACAGTAACAGGAAATTGTTCAATTGTATTTAACTCAGTATTAGCACCAATAGACTTCACTTCCATTCGGTGTACAGTACCAGATGTATCCTGACATTCAAATAAATCTCCGATTTTTAGATCAGATAAAAATCCTGTATTGGTTCCTTTAATTGTGTTGGTTGGTGCAGAACCATCTGTTGATATTGTACCTTTAAGGGTCTTAACATCAGTAGGATAAACATTAGCCCAGTATGATTTATCAGTAGTACTCTGTTTTGAATACAATTGATGAACATCACCCATATTATAATAAATTGCAGCCGCACCTAAAGAAATCCCTCCTGCTAGATCCCCTGTAACATTACTTGTAATCGTATCGGTTGATACAAAAGTTCCTGTAGTCTGAATCACATGGAAAGTTGTACCCCTGACATACTTTGCGCCATCTCCCGATCCAGTAGTGTTTCCTACTCTAATACCAACATATTGTGAGCTAACAAGAGTTGGTTGATTTAATGTTAGGTTTATAATAGAAGTAACAGCCTCTATATAAGTATTCTCTGGAATTATACTAAAATCATCTTCAGAAATATCTACAATTCCCTGACCAGCTTCAAATCCTCCTGTACCCACTCCAGATATTGTTACAGTTGTACCTGCTGATCCAGTTTGCAATTCAGCTCCACCCCCTGTGCTGCCGGGATGACTACCATGAGAAGGTAATTCAAAAGTTTCATCTTGTGGTGGGATGTACACTATACCAGTTGCACCTGAAACAGATCCTTTAATTCGGGCACCATTAGTCAACCATTTAGTAGCAGTGAATGGAGTACCACAAGTAAGTTTACACAACATCCGAACATCAAAAAGATAATGTTGATGCCGTGCTGTAGTAGGTTTGAAAGCACCATTTATATAAGGAGAGCCTGGGTTGGTTCCTGTATTATGTTCAAAGGCTCTAGTTCTTGCAAGACCTAAAACGTGATTCTGTGTATTTGGATATGAAATTCTTCCTTCATCCATTTTCCAAACATAAACTGATAACCCAGCAGTATTATGAGCTGCGGCCGTTGTACCTCCGACTCCTCGAGCAGTAACGGCTATTGTTGCATTACTATGATTTGTTCCACCCCATCCACTACAAGTCATTAATTCGTTTTCAATAAGAATAGTAAATCCACCTGTAATTGGCAATTGTGAATTATCATTTACACTAATATTTCCTGTTCCAGTACCAGAAATTCCTGCCCTCAAAGTTGTACGAGGCATTCTATGTTTTCTAAGTTGAACTTCCTTGAAAGGATCAATACCTGTTTGTGAATCTATGTCTGGAGTATTGACTGTATTTTCAACCTGAAGATAGTTTCCAGCACTGAATGTTGTTGGATAATTTTGTGTGAAAGCTGTAGTTCTTGGTTTGGATAAAGGAACGTAAGTTTGTCCGATAGTTTCAATCTCAAAACCACGAACATAGGCCTTGCCTGGTGAAAGTGCAATCGCAAGTTTAGCGGCATCTCCACCCTCAGCTGCACTATAAACCCCATTGTTCAATCCATCATCTAAATGTTCTCTAACATCCAACGCAAATCCACGAACAACATAGTCACCCGACTCATCAAAAGTTCTTCGGGCAAGAGTTTCTTCTAGAACTGAATATTCTGTATTACGAACAGAAGATTGAATTTGTCCATTTCTAACAGAAAGAAGTTCAATGAAGTCAGCATCATCAGCAGTACCAATAGATTTCTTTGTTAATGCGAGCGAATACTTGAGTCTATGAGCACCTTTAGCGGCATAGTTTGTAGAACCAGTTGCATTATCTAAAAGTGTGGAATCTTCCTCTGGAGTTGATAGTGATTCGGTTACAGTGAATCCAACACGGTAGGAAGGTGAGTTTGCATACTTGTCTAATATAATTGTTTGAGCTTCGCAGCTGACAAAACTTCCCCGAACATAGAATACCCCTGTTTGTACACTTGCAGAAGAACCTGTTCCAGTTGCACTAGATACAGCTGCTGTACATACTTGAGAAGAGGCATTAAATGTTTGAGAAGATCCACCTGATGGTGTATAAGAAAATGCAGTGTCAATCTTCAACCCCTCACCATTATCAAATTTGACTTTTGAGGTTCCTGTGGCTGTTGTTGATGTAGCTGCAGGAGTTTCAGAAGATTCATACTTGACAAATAAAGTTAAATCATCAGTAGTATCAGCTGCGGCACTTCCAACAACTTTTGCGATAACTCCAGAAGTCATTCCAGTAAGTTTCTTACCTACTAGAGTTGTTCTGAAATTCTCTATCGTATGAGTAGTTGCTCCTTCGACAAATGTTGCTTGAATTTTGACATAGGAATATGTAATATCAAACCCGACCTGGCCAGGAATGATAACTGCACCTTCTTTGAAGAAATGAGATCCCAGTCTTTCAATTTGATTCTGTAGAATTGATTGCATCTGAGTAAGTTCACGAGCCTGCACCGAAAAGGCAGGACGGAACAATACCCTATGAAAATTACTCGCTTCTACATAATCATCATAATAAGGAGAAACATTTAAATCGGTTTTTTGCATATTAGAACTCTACTATCAATTTAATATCTTCTGTTTGATCACTGGCTCGACTGATGGGTTTGCGATTTTCCATGTAAATGATATCCCCTGAGTCTGGTTGCATTTCGGGATTTGAATACCCAGCAGTGAATGCAGTATTATTTAAAGATGAACTATAGGCTGTATCTGGTATTCCAGTTGCAGTAGAACCGGCACCTGTGATAGTTGCACTACCACTGAATGGTATAGATTCACCAGCTTCTCCAGTTCCTTGATTTAAATAAGAAGTCTGAATGTAAAATAAGATGTTATTAGATGCATCAAATTCTACAACCGTTGCTTGTGGTGAAGTGGGAACACAAGTTGCTGTTCCTGACATCGTTCCAGTTGGTGTTCTTTGAGATCCAACCTCATAAGTGAACTGAGTTGTTGAAGTTACTATAATATAATGAGTTCCACGATGACCGTCTGTTGAACCTCCACTAAAAGTTCCTGCACCAATTCCAACCAATTGTCCAGTTGCAAATCCATGTGCAGCTGAAGTAGTTACTGTTAATGTACTACCACTGACTGTGATTCCACTCACCGTTGGAGTTGCAAGAGCTTGAGAAATCTTTTCATCAACTCCAAAAGTCCCAGAAGTTGCATTAGTTAATTTAATTGCAAAAGTCTGTCTGGCAGAAGTACTTGTATATGCACTTGAAGTTCCGAAAGAATAAGGATTTCTCAGAACACCTACTTGACGGAAATCATTAACTACACTGAAATCATAAGTTTCTGTTTGTTGCAACTTGACATCCATCATTGCAAAGTGACCTCCAAGTTCTCTTGCAGGATTTCCACCATGTCCTCCATCTGGGCCGATAACAATTTCAAAGACAGGTGCCGTGCCTACAGTTAATGTACCCGATTGTTGAAGATCATATTGTTCCTTAATATCACTAGCAAAAATATTTGCATGAGTATAACTAGAACCTACAGCTGTTACGGCAACCGTTGTTATCTGTCCACCATTAGATCCACTTGATCCTCCAATAGTAACACTAGCCAGACCTCCAGTTCCATCTCCACGAACTGGTACGTTATAAACTACCAAATCATTAGTTGGAACAGGAGTTACGGCACCAACTGTAGTAATCTTAATTACATCCAATCGTCCATCTACAAGTCCATTTCCAGATTCAGCTGCTGTTGGACAAGCTATAAAATCTGGTGTAAGAAAATTCTGAACTTGAGTTGTAGATAATGTGAACATATACTTGATCTTATAGTTACCAGTTGTAATTGGTGCCGATCCAGTTGATGTTGGTGTTCCTTCAGTTCCACTCCAAGCAGCCGCAGTTCCATTTACTGCATTATCCAAGACTTTATAGACTCTATATGCAGAAGTCATAAAGTAAAATGTGGAGTCAAACAAATTAGTTGCTCCCGATGTGGCTGTAGTTGTAGCTGAATAGTTGGGCCGATACATATCATATGTTGTCGATCCCGATGTGTCCAAGTCTCGCCTTGGAATTGCGTGTGTTACGCCCGTTGAATCTATTTTCTTAGCTGCAAGCATATCATCCCAATGGTATGCCTCTGACCTTCGGTTGTCTACTGGTGTAGGTGGAGCTGAATCAGTCCCCCCTGTAGTCCCTGTAGCAAATTCGGATGGTCTTCCAATATACAAATAGTAATTGGTAGGTGCAGCCTCAGAAAAAGATTCCTTGAACTGTTCAGCGTTGTGAAATCTGAACTTTGATGTTATAATTGCTGCCATGGTGTATTCCTTTTACCTTGTTAAATTATTTATAAGAGTTACCTATGTCCCACTCTCAGCATCGAAAGAAGGTGGTTTAGTTTCGTCATCAAAGGATGGTGGTTTCGTATTATCATCCCATGTATTATAGTATGCAGCTCCTGCTCCTGTTCCAGTTGTAGTAGTTGCACCTGTATATTTGATTCCTCTGATATAAGATGGTGGTGGCACGTTCCAAATTCTATCTGCCTCCGTTGGTATTACATGAGTATTAATGGGGGTATCTTCCTCATAAGCATAATGACTCCCATCTTCCATCATAATATACTCAATATCATCTCCATCTGATATTCCAAAAGCCCCTGTGGCTAATTCGACCTGAACTCTGGTAGGTCTAACTATCTCATCAATCTGCACTCCACCAAATTGATCTATGGTCATGTGAGAATTGATCTCATGTTCACCTATCTGGATTGTAGTATAATTCATAGTTGAATCATAAACCCCAGCCGATCCAGCAGTTACATTATCAGTTCCATGTTCTGCTACTTTTCTCCTTATGATATTCGGATATGCATACGGAATGTTATCCATTCGTACAGGAGTTGAATCGGACACGGCATCTTGAGCCCACATATATTTGGTTGCAGTCTTCTTGGAGGCACCCAACCCTTTTCGATTCTTCTGTAAACTAGCGAACCCACTATAAATTGTCTGAACGGCCATCTCCTTATAAGAAGACACCGTTACATCTCTAGTTGAACTATCAAAAGGAGATGCAGAAGATACTATTGCCGTTCCTGAAGTAAATACAGCAGGAGTTGAAGGAGATCCAGATACCGTTATATTAATTGTATCATCTGTAACGGCTATTATATTAAAGACCCCATTGTAACCTGTAGAAGTCACGCCTCTAACTTCTATTTCATCATTAACATCATA
>CEPX01082239.1_pt1 | contig 10104 bp, 4 predicted proteins | sample 361361 | NCBI WGS metagenome assembly CEPX01 (sample SAMEA2619974, study PRJEB7988) | marine metagenome | biome: marine biome (ENVO:00000447); feature: mesopelagic zone (ENVO:00000213) & marine oxygen minimum zone (ENVO:01000065); material: "saline water (ENVO:00002010), including plankton...
CAAAACGATATAGAGGGAAGGATTCAAGAAGGGACCCCCCAATTGAAGCCGCAGTATACATTTTTTGGGAGAGAAACATCTTTTTTAAAAGTTTATAATAATCAAGAAGCCTCTATTGACAGCGAATATCGTCGTATTAAAATGGAGTCACCGTCGCAACGAGAATATTCCCTTCAAGGAGCATTGGGAACTGCTGATAACTTTTCTCAAAATGCTCCACGATGGAAAGTTAATTTTTTAGAAGGAAAGACAAGTACAGTTTCCCACTTTTCAACAGGATCTATGCAGGCTTTACGAATCCCCCAACTTAATTGTGATGTTACTTACAAGACTTCGATTCATAATTTGGATTCAACAAGTTTGAATAGTCTAGACAACTCTTATCCTGAAAATGTTGTTTCTGTTGACATTACTTCTGAGATTTATGCGGATGGCTCGTTTGTGTCTGTAGAAACAGATCCCTTTATGTTGTTAATAAAAGAAGAAAATGCGACATTTGAAAGGGAAAACTTTGATATTGAAGTTTTTAAATCGGGGTCTAATGGCTATGAGCCTTTGGTTTTTAAGAAAAGAAAGCCTCAAATTATCGATAACTTGTTAGTCATTGAAGATGAGAAGGAAATAGAGATAGATAGTACTTATGTGGAATATTATTTTGATGTTCTTGTTGATTCTGAAATACCTAAAATGGATATTTGCAAAGCTATAACTGAATTGAAATCTCAAAATAAATATATAGATTTTTTCATTGAATGCCCGGAACAAGGCCATATTTACACACTCAATCCCTATGTCGATGCAGCGCCAGACCCCATTATATGCGAAGAGGATGAACCTGAAAAGTGTGATTGAAAAATATGATGATTTTTAAATCGAGGACGAAAGATAAATGAAAGTTATAAATAAAACTATTTATTGGAAAGGAGCATAATATATGTCGATTCCATTAGAGGCCTCGGAAAAGAATTTGCTTCCCTCCATTTATTTTAAAAAAATCATTTTGGAGAGTGGCGACTCGACTGCAGCATCGACCGGAAACCTTGTCGTTACTTTAGATTTGGAAATTAATTTTGAATTTGACACGAGCGTGAATTCTCAGTTTGTTTTGAATAATGATCTTTTGCAGTTTGCGCACATTAAAATTGTGCGTCTCGTGAGAGCCAAAGAAGACCGCGGCTCCTTTAATTTTAGCCTTGGCACCGAAATCACTCCGGATGCTCTTGAGGGATGGATGAGTGATACTCCCGCTACAGCTGTTCAAGTTAGGGATAGTTCACTAAGTGAACTTATTAGCGGAGATATAACTGCATATCCGGCCTCTGTAACTGCCCGAGGCACTACTTTAATAAAAGTTCCTCTCAACGGAGGGGCCTCAAGAGGCATTGTCGACGATATAGGCGCCTCGGATATCCCATCCAGTCTAGCTTATTACGCATATTGTTATTATGACATGGAGGAGATCGGAGATGCATATAATATTACTCTGGACGATCCGGACACAAATTATTCTGGAGTTGTTACTGGCGAAGAAGTACTTGCAAACTCTGAAACAGTTAAAACTGCGAATGTTTATATTATCGCGGCCGTTACCGACACAGATGCAAACACCTCAGATGGCAGCACGAGAATTGGTGTTACCGCTTCTTTTGATGGCTATCTTATCAATATACCGAAACCTGTTGCTGGAGTTCCGATCATAGGCCAAGTTTGGACGGGCCCACGCAAATGCGTTGAGATGGGTGGAACGCCCGACGAACCTATTTGTACGAAGTTCGCGACAAATACTTCGGTCCCCGGTTATGATAGTTTGCTGCTTGAAAAAATCAGCATTCCTAACACCAGAATTAGCGATAACCGCACCTTCGATGTAATTTTAGGTGCTGACTTATTTTTAGGCCCCGCCACAAATATTATAGATGATATATTAGGCTCTCTTCCATGCAAAGGCACCGGAACTCCGGCTGGAATAGTGAATAGCATTGATTGGTTTGATGATGCATCACCATATCTTGCGGAAAAAACTAAAGATGTTTATGGATTTAGTTGCACTCCCGATCGCCGCATAAAGATGAATGCTCCGGAGATATATTTTTCGGAAGCGTATTTGTCCCGCGACCAGGATGGAAACTGTCGGTTTTTGTTTCAGTTAGATTATGATAGGATCATACGAGATAAAAGTTTATTTGGTAGTTTATATAATGATTATCAAACAAATATTAATAAAAATAAAATTAAATCCCTATCTCCTATTCTTAATTTGCGCATCGTCCGCCGCCAAGTGGACCCTCATAACTCTTATAATCGACTGGGAACTCCCATCGTCGGCCGAGTAAGAGATGAATTTCATAACGCAACGGAGTTTCTCGTCGAAAGCCGGGATGAGAGAACTACCCAGGCCCTCAAAGGCGATAACAACGGAAAAGGCGAGATTAAAGAGATTTCAGGGATTCATACTTCGGATGATGCAGGCGATCTTCTGTCCGCTGGCATTAGAACTTTTACTGTAAGTGATTTTAGTCTCCATGGCGTCTCTGGCGAGACACGAACGCAAGCGGAGATCGATCTTCTCACTCATTACGACCGAGCGGAGTCAAATGAAATCCATATGGTCCCCGGTACACCCACCGGTGACGGCACTATCCCACCAGACAGACCGGAAACTTACGAAGAGCGCCAAGCGAGATTGGAGTCGGAGCAGAGCCACTATGACCGGGGGGTATATATGCATGCAGCAGATCCCCCCGCTGGTCCTTCGCCTATTTATTATCAATATGGCATCGAACTGGAAGTAGAAGATGGGACCATTCCTTTTTTAAACTATTTGCTGGACAGCACCGACGAAAGTACCTTGGGTTTGAAAAAGATCCGAACTCGATTCATGGATTATTATAGCAAATTAGAACAATTTGAGCGCTCAAAAAGATATTATAATGTGGACGCGTTGGTATCGGCCACCGAGCTGGGACTTTACGGGACTAGTAAAAAAGGTAACTATCTTTACAAGATCGCAGGCCCTCAAAATTCTAGAACCCTCCCTTGGAACATCACGGGAGATTTGGCGTGGATTGTCGTCGCTATTACGACATCGCAGCGAGCACAGATGGAGCATATCGTCGAAGCGGCCGGAACCGGACATGCAGTCTCGATCTCTTCCCCGAGTATCTTGGCTGCAGCAAATGGCATTGAACAATTAAAGATTGGAACACTACAAGACAATTTTGACACCTTCTTAAATCCCGAAACCACCACTTCCGAAAATGTTAATTCGATGATAGTTTTAGTGGATCGACTAATAGCGGCCGTAGAAGCAGCATTAGGTAACTATTTAACTCCCACTACGGAGAATTTAACATTCACACCCTCATCAACTAATCAATCCTATAAACGAGGGATAATGACTTTAAATAAATATTTTTATGATGTTTTTGATTCTAATTCTCCCCCGAATACACATCTTGATTTTTTGGGTGAGGGGACTTATGGTTCTTTATTCAATATGAATATGCGATCATGGGAAAAACGCGCCAATTCGGAAGTAAAAATGTATTTCAAGTCTGATAAACAAGAGGTTATCAATGGAAAGGGTTTTGTCGAAGTCCCCTATGATGACCCCGCATTTAATAACATTTTAAATGTTAAATCCACGAAAAACAAAGTTTGGTCGGCCGCCAAAATATCTGTCGGCACAAACCAAGATGTCAAACGCGTCGACAGTGGTTTAACTATGATGGACATAAAGGGCCCTCGTATGGATAAATATACATCTATCTCAGCCCAGGCCATCGCACTCAATATGAAAGATTTTAATCCCATGGGCGCCTCTTTAACACAAAATGGGATTGCTGCTACTAAGCATCTTTTGGTTAAACTTGGTATACAAGTAGTTCCCAAGGCAGTCCCAAAGGTGTTAATTTTGGACGTAATAAATTTAACGGATACTCGCTATATACCAGTGGCACAGATATTGGGCGACGATGATTTTTTAGTAAAAGAGGATTTAGTGGGTTTGACTTTGGATAAGTCTGCTTTTGGAATTGATTACGCGACAGCAATGAGAAGCTATGAAAAAGACTTTGATGACGCAATACCCATTCTTAAGGGAATTGTTGGGAATGTGGCCAGGAACGGAGCTTTCGTGCAGCCCGATCCAAGTGGCCGTATTTCAAACCCCCACAAGATGGTTGCGCCCCCGCTGAATAAAAAAATGTTTGACGTGAATAGTGCCGAAAGTCTTTTTGAAAAATCTAGGAAATCTCCCATGTCCGGCGATGCAGGCCTGTGGGGTGCAGCATTCCAATCTTTAGTAGCTGCAGGAACAAACTCCACCATATGGGATCCTCTCAGTTTTACAAATACGAGCTTTCCGTCTGGCGGAGGGACCGTTGAAGTGGAGGCTAATGACGATGGTGATGGTCCCGACTATTTCGAGGGCCCCGACCAGGCCTTAATGACTTGGAACTATGAAATTTTAGCTGATATTGAAATTTTAACAGGGTTTGAAAAAGATGGCTCAGGACGAAGGGTATTAAACTGGCCAAAATGGGAATCCCCAGACGAATACAGGTGGGCCCAGATACTTACCTGGTTTAAAGATGAACCCAATGAACAAGCTTTTATATTGTGCCGCGTGTCTCTTAAGGAAGATGCCGAGTTGGGGCTCGTACCTCCTCCGGGAGTTGTTCTTCCTATAATAAACGAATATTTTACTTTGACAAAAGAAAATCTCATTGGAGCATTTGCTGTTGAAGCCCACGAGGGCGGCGGGGGAGAAATATCTCCCGGAGGAGGCGGAGTACCATCATGAGACCTTCGTTCGAATATACTCGTGGCCCTATTACAACCAATATCCCATGGCTCAGGCCAAATGGCGCAAGGCTTAATAGGTGGCGAGACAAACTTTTTCAGGTCCCAAATATTGATAAGTATAACATGTGGATCGTCGGGGGCGCCCTCGAATCTTGGCGCTCATGGGATGTCGATGTGATTATGCAGAAAGCTACTCCGGGTTTAGATTATGAAGAAATAGAAAAAATAATGACCGATGCAATGAGAATCGGATTGGAGATTCGCCAACTAATTGATATTCATTTTCAACAAAGAACCACAGCTGAACTTTTCGGCCTTACACAATCTTTTTGGGGCCTAAATTTAGAAGATTTTACCAACTTAAATCTTGAACACGAAGTTTTACAGCTTGCATTAGAGGTAACAAAGAACGGAGTAGTATCACGAGAGGCCTCAACTGACCCGGTTCAAGTTGGACAACATTTATGGAGAGTCAAAAAAAGATACCCAGCCGAGAAGCATATTGTTAGAAAAAGGCGAGGTATTCTATATGAAAAAGACCCCGTCCTGTTGACGCGAGATTTAGATTTCCGAAAAATAATAAATATTGGAGAACAGCATGTCTAATTTTAAAGCATATATTTCCAATGATGTCTCTGGCTCGTTTTGGGAACAATCAAATGACGAGTTTCGGAATAAACTCGAAGCCTTTTGGGGAACCTCCTCCATAGCCAATACCGTCACCCCAATCCAGCCAGGACAACAGAATCCCGCAGGTGGAGGCCGCGATTTGGAGGAACTCCTATTCTGGAAAAATATGGTACTTGATCAGTACAGTCGTTCGACTGAAGGTTCTTCATATGATGTATATAAAACAACCGAGACTATTACTCTCAAAAACGACAAAGGCAATATGTCAAATGCATCGTTTGAATCCTTTATAAATTCTTTAATCCCGGGTTATTATTTTACAGACTGCACTTTCTTTACTTCAACTCCATCTACCGATTTGAGTGCCGAAAGTGAAGCAGCAGGCACTTTAGAGTTGTTAAGAAGTGATTTTGATTATAATTTTTTAGAACCTAGCTATGAATCTTATATTTCGAATCGCATTAAAGCAGATAGAACGACCTTAACTGACGGCGATAAAACGGAAAGAGAGATGCCTAATCTATATGGGTATTATATCGCACGAACGACCAATAACTTTGAAAAGTGCGGCAATCGCTGCTTCGCTGAAAAGAATATTACAAATTATATGTTATCCGATAATGCCGCGGCATATAATATGGCAGTCAACAAAGGGTATTATAAAAATAACACGCCGTCATACTATCAGCGTGTCTACCGGAATGTAGTTTTTTCAGTAGATAATGCCGATGTTGTCACAAGTGCCCCGTCTTTAATTTCTTCTTTCCCGATGTATACCAAAATATCATGGCCATCCTATGAAGATTCAGAGTTTGTTCGAGCTATTCAAGATGCCCAGTTGAACGACGATTTAATGACTTCGATTGTTGATGCCTATGATGATCTTTATACGGGCGCCGATAAGCAGTCTGAATGGGACTATATGAGCCAATATCGTATTATTGAAAGTCAAGCTGTTGCGAGCCAATATGCTGATACTGCTGACCTCTTGGGAATTACCGAGACAGGTTCTTTGTCGGGCGATGTAAATCTTCCTTATTTGAATGTAATGGGATGGCTAAAAACGATGGAAGGCTCTGATTATTTTGGAGTTACTAATCTGAAAATTAAAAAAATTAAAGGAGACGATGAAGGAAGACATCGAGTTGCTATTTTTATGGATGAGGGATTCGGTACCATCACCGATGAGATGGGAAGTGGTCTTAATAGTTTATTAAAATCAATCATTTTTCAAGGAAAACTAAAAAAAATAGTGAAAGATAATTTTCGCACATGGAAAGATCTTGTTGAAGGAGGCACATGCCATTCCGAAACCGTGCTTTATCGCATTGTTAAAAGAAGCGATGATGGCACTGCAAGTACTCCTATCCAAACCATTTGGATCCCCAATTTCCCTGGATTAAATATCACCGAATATATTGATACTCAAGTCGGATATGATGTAGATTACTATTATAAAGTTAGTGCATTCAAATTAGTGGTAGGTTCGAAATATACCTATGCGGCAAAAATCCTCGGAATCCCCGAGCCACCCCCGCCTGTAGTCGAAGAAGATGTCTTCGCGGGAGTGTTTACCGAAGAATCAATTGGAGGATTCCCCGATGGCCATTCTCATCAATATGAAGTCATGTCTGACGGCGACGGGAAGACCATCTCAGTCCTTGATGAAGGCGACAATCACTTCGGCCCCATAAGAGGACACGAGCATTCGATCACCTACAAGTATAGCGTGCCGGAAATAGAGCCGATGGATGACCATGGCCTAGCGCGCAAGGACCAAAGATCAGACGGCCATTATCACTTGATTAATCTGCAGGAGTACTACGCTCACGTAGCTGCAGCCGGCTCTGGGAATCCTTCACCAGGCAATGGGCAGGTATCGCCTTCATCAGCACCGGCTACGACCGCGGATATAGAAGACCTTGACCTTTCCGCTGAGATTGTAGTTACGACCGTTCCATATCTTAAGTTAATTGAATGTGAATATCCAAGTTTTAATGGGAATATTGTTGATTCCCCTCCGGTCGCCCCAAATATTGATATAATTCCTTACAAGGGAGTTAATAATAAGTTGATGATTAATTTCAATACTAGCGTGGGGGAATATGAGCTAGATCCTATTATTATTCTCGACGAAGATCAAGTGCTTATCGATCACCTTCGAAAGAGCAAAAAATTACTCCCGGACTCCCCGATTCTTTACAAAACTGATGATATTGCCAAAAACTTTGAGATATTTAGGATGACAACTCCTCCTCTAAGTTATAGTGATTTCGCAAATAATTTTAGATCTGCAGTCTCTACTCAGATCAAGGGCGATCAATACGCATCGGGTGTTTCTTATGAGGATTTAGTTTCATCGAATACGGTTTATTATTATATGTTCCGCACAGTCGACTTTCACGGCTACAACTCTAATCCGAGCCCGGTTTACAAGGTAGAATTGGTTGAAACCGATGGAGCCGTTTATCCTTTGGTCGAGATATATGATGATTTTGATATATTCCCAACTTACCAGTTCTCAAGGCAATTTCAAAAATTAATAAGTATTGTTCCTCAATATACGCAGGCTATTGTTAAAACTAGACTGGATTCCGATGGAAATGCCCTAGAAAGTGTCGAGGGGCAAAGGGCTGGCTTTGAGCTTGGGATAGATCAAGAGAAACTTTTTGGACAAAACTTTAAAATTCGTTTGGTATCTAAAAAGACCGGTCGCAAGATAGATTTTAATCTTTCATTCAAAATTAAACAACCGGTCTAACTTAAATAAAAACATAAACTAGTTATACAATGTACTAATTATATATATTAGAGGGAGAAAAATCATGGCGTTCTTAGACAATAGTGGCGATATCATTTTAGATGCGGTTTTAACCGATACTGGCCGTGCGAGGTTAGCCAAGGGAGACGGCACATTTCGGATTTCCAAGTTTGCTCTCGCTGACGACGAAATCGATTATGAGTTGTTTGATGGATCGGTTTCAACTCCCTATCAAGATTTAAGTATTATGCAAACACCAATTTTAGAAGCTTTTACAAATAATACTTCTGGTGTAAAATATAAGTTATTTTCATTAGCAAATAATCCTGGCTTATTTTTGCCCGTAATCCGACCATACGAGAGCAACGACGAGGGGGGAGTAACGACTGGTAATGGGTTTGGTATGTTTCTTGTGGCAGTTGATGAGAGAACTCAAAACGAAGGATCTGCAACAACATCTCAATGCATCTTAAAAGCACTCACCTCGGGCGGTGACGGCCGCAAAGCCAGCGGGCTCATGTCCGGTTACAGCGCCGACTCCAACGGCGCCTCGATCCTCATTAACCAGGGGCTTGATACCACCGATTTGGCCCGGACTTCAAATATTTCAGCCGAACTATATGAAAGTCAATATTTAATTGAAATGGATTCGAGGCTCTGCTCTCTTGTAAGTCATGACGGGGAAACTTCCGCAGCTGTTTCTTTTATTGATGATGATCAGATCGCGAGTTATTACTTATCACAAGCAGTCAATGGAACTTTTGTCAAAACATGTGTTGCAGCAGGCAAGGATACCGGCGATTCTAGTATCGCAGGCCCGCGCGGCTCGCAGCTTGGGTTCGCATTACGCGCAAATCCCAGTCTAGTAACAAGCACGGGTCTTTTCACAAAGCTGGGAAGCACTATGTCGCCGCAGGGCGGCGGCGCGCCCAATGACGCTGTTTTTTATTATATTGATTCTAATATTAGAGTAACGGGAGTTACCACTGGAAGCTCTATTGATATTCCTGTTAGATTCGTTAAATGGAAATCAGGCGCTTCAGAAAACTAATTAATATATAGGACATTAACATGGCAACAACTTTTAAGAATTTATTAACCACAGATCAAGTTACAACAAGAACCCTCTTGAATGAAGCTATCCCGATTACAGGAACTATTGTTTCGGGAACATACAATGATGAGAACATCAAATATTATGCCCACGGCATGTTTGAGAGCGTATACGATTATCCATATCAAAGTTCGTCAGCAAACCGCATTTTTGATTTGACTTACGGATACGCAAGCAATCTATCGAGTTCTTTGCACAATACAAATGCTAAAAAACTAAATATTTATAGCCAACTTGCGCTTGTTTTGATGGGCACCGACACCAATGGAGAAGTTCAATCGTTTGATAGGGATGGGAATTTAAGTTCCACCGACGATAAAATGGATTCATGCTTCTTCCTTCCTTATGGCCGGCTGCTAACCAAAGATGAAATTAAGAAAGGATCTTATACCATCAAGTTCACGACGGGTGTAGATACTTTCACTTTTGGAGATTATGGTGCAGCAACCGAATATAGAGTAAACTCTCCTGCAGGCGAATATGGCATTCTTTACACCGCATCTGCAGCCGTCGAAGGCACCGGACTAGGTCTCATTTATTATCAAGCAGGTATTGTAGTCTTGTCTGCTTCAGGCGACTGGTTCGGGGGTAATCAAACAAAATTGGTTACAGGATCCTACAGCATTACTGGAGCATGCGATAAACTTCGAGAATTCTGGATTGACAACAATTTCCAGAATACTACAGAGCTAAACTCAACTATATATTTCTGCCGTGCAAACGCTGGGGAGTTTAACTACTCTTCGAATCCTACTTATTTGGATAACAGCCAAATTCGGGTGAAGAACAATGA
>CEPX01024375.1_pt1 | contig 10099 bp, 14 predicted proteins | sample 361361 | NCBI WGS metagenome assembly CEPX01 (sample SAMEA2619974, study PRJEB7988) | marine metagenome | biome: marine biome (ENVO:00000447); feature: mesopelagic zone (ENVO:00000213) & marine oxygen minimum zone (ENVO:01000065); material: "saline water (ENVO:00002010), including plankton...
CGATCAGGGCACGGAGGAGGACCACACAGCTGCCAGCTACGCGGAGAGCACCGAGGAGGAGGTGGTCGAGATGTTCGCCAATGACCCGAAGATTCAGGAGCGCGTGCTCGAGGTGCTGCGCGCTAAGCGGCTGGAGAGCGGCGATGAGTGAGTTCCGCGAGCCGCTGTCCGTGCGCACGCCCGGCGGGACGGTCGAGGTCGACACCGCGACACCCGCGGAGCTGCATATGGCATGCATGACGCTCGGGGTGCCCCCGTCCCATTCGGCCGAGTCGATGCGGCAGGGCCTGCGCCGCAAGCTCGAGCAGGTGAAGCTCGCACGCGCCCGCGAACGGCTGGTGGAGCTCGCACGCGCCCGCGAACGGCTGGAGAGCGCGAATGAGGTATTGCAGCTGCAGCTACTCGCAGCCCGGCACAGGGCGAGCCAGCCCCTGTGGTTCCATTTCTTTGACTGGCTCACGGGTAGACGATGAGTGACCTCGAGACCACCGCGCTACGCGACCTGCCCGAATCCGCCTACAATTTCGTGTGTAGCTCGTGGGTCCACTCGTGGCGCCGGCGGGTGGGACGCAACATCGACCAGGACATCTATCACCGCAGCTTCCCGAAGGTCGCGAACCACATCGCATCCCACGAGCTTGTCCGCGTGCTGCATTTCCCGGGAAATACGGACTTCTATCTCGGATGGATTGCGACCAGCGGCCCCGAGCGCCTCCACTACGTCTATATTAGGCAGAACTTCCGTCGACAGGGTAATGCGAATACCCTAATAGCCGCCCACACGTCCAAGGATGCGACCTACAGCCTGCAGCCTGTCACCGAATGGCAGCGCCTATGGCTCGGGCGCAGGATGAAACATGACCCCTACCAGATTGCAGCCACATTGATCGGAGCCCACGATGAGCAAGCGACAGAAGACGACGACGACCCCCGTCCCCGATGACCTCGACAGCCTCGACCCGTCCGCGACGGTGGGCGACCTGGCAGCCCAGCGCGAGCAGCTCGCGGTCGAGCGCGCCAAGCTGCGTGCGGAGGAAGCGGAGAGCCTGCGGGCCGCACAGGAGAGCCTCGCCGCGCTGCAGAAGGTACAGGCGGAGATGGAGAGCCGCGGGAAGGTGCTCGACCGCTTCCGGGCCGAGGACGGTCCAGAAGTGAAAGAGGTGCATTTCAAGGATGCGTTCTCGCTGCCGGGCTCGGGTGTCCGCGACACGAAGCGCCTGGTCCTGGCCAACGTGTCGGCATCGAAGCGCCCGCGGGTGGTCGATATGCCCTCGGAGCGGAAGGTGGTCCTGCTCGCCCCCGCGCCCGGTGCGGACGTACATGTGGTCCTATACGAGGGGGTGACTCGCCTTGTGTACGGCCCGATGGGTGGGTAAGCTAACCCCTGCCGCAGTGTCCCGGGGCTTGGAGACCCGGGGGCCAGCCGTCCGGGAAACCGGCGGTGGTCGGCTCCTACGGGGGCAGGGGTTCGATTCCTCCACGCGGATCCAATCATCCACGGAGAGCACCGATGGCATTTAGCGCAGCAGACCTCGAAATTGCACAGGGCTACCTCGCCCAGATGATCCGCACGCGTGAGGATGAGGAGCGCCTAGCCGCGCTCGTCGCCGAGCTGCGCGGGACGACTGCGGGCGCAGCCACGCTCGACCGTGCTCCCACGTGTGACGCAGGTCACAGCAAGCCCAAGAAAGCCGCGAAGAAGAAGGCTCGCAAGCGCAAGCCGCCCGCGGTGATCAACATGGGTCCGCAGACGGCGGACACGTTGCCGCCCGATGCTCCCGAGGGGGCTCCGGTATGAGGTCCGCGGTAGTCGCATGCGTGCTGATCGCGGGCTGTTCGAGCCTGCCCCCGGTCGCCAAGTCCGCGATGGACCTGCTGCTGCCCGTGGCTGCAGACGCGCTCACGGACGCTGTGCGGGACGCCTACAGCGCGGAGCCAGACGAGTCGACGGCCGTCTGCTTCCCACTGCCGGCCGAGGCCGTGGGCGATGATGGCTACGTCTACGTCGTGTGCCGTGCGAAGGCTGTGGAGTGATCACACGCACACGCGGACAGCGGTCGGTCAGATGGCGGCGAGCGGTCAGGCGCAGGACCCCGTGGATCAACGCGGAGTACATCCCGCCGATGACGGTCGCGGCTCCCGGCATGTGGGGCAAGACCCCGATCGAGCGCAGCACCCGCGAGGAAGCAGCGGCGGGCTGATCGACGAGTGACCGTATCCCGCCGCAACTTCATCCGCTCCGCCGGCGCGCTCGTGGGGCTCGTCGCGGCTGCCCCGGTGGCGCGCGTGTTCGACATGGGCGCCAATGTGCGCAGCGCGAAGCGGCCGCAAGCTGTGTTCAATATGGCCGAGCTGTCCGCAGCCGTCCCGACCCCCACAGGCATCCCGGGGGGCGACCCGGCTGAATACGGCTTTGAGTGGACCAGAGACGACCAGGTGGACGCCGCAATATATGCGTGGAAGGCGCGGGAGAACCGGCTGGTCACCACGAACGTGGATCGCGACACCCGGACCATCACGATCGGCGCTATGCCCGCATCGTGGGAGCCGCAGTCCGAGACGCTCAAACTGCTAGACGCCTAGCATGCAAGGGCCCGCGCAATACATCGCGAACGCCCGAGCACGCAAAGAGCAGGACAGGCGCGACCCGTACGAGCTCATGTTCCCAAAGCAGCGTGAAGCGTTCGCTGCCGAGGACCAGGAGTTCATAGCGGTCCACTGTGGTAGGCGCTCGGGTAAGACGCGCGGGTTCCTCCTACGCGCGCTCAAGGTGATGCAGAAATACCCGGGCTGCCGGGTGCCGTACATCGCGTTAACTCGCAAGTCCGCTGAGGGCATCCTGTGGCGGCAGATTGCAGAAGTGAACGACGACCTCGGGCTGGGGCTCATCCCGCGCAAGGGCGCCCTCGTGTGGGAGGCTCCGAACGGGGCCGAGATATTCCTGGTCGGCGCCAACAAAACCGACGAGATCGAGAAGCTCCGCGGGCAGGCGTACCCGCTGATCGGCATCGATGAGGCCGCGTCGTTCCGCGCGACCCTGCTCGAGCTGCTGATCGATGACGTGCTGGACATGGCCCTGATGGACTACAAGGGCTCCATCATCCTGGTAGGCACGCCCGGGGCCGCGTGCGTGGGCTACTTCCACGACGTGTGCACGGGCGCCAAGCCGGGCTGGTCGGTCCACCATTGGGACGCTACGGACAATCCGCACATGCCTCACGCGGCCGAGTGGATGGAGGCCAGGCGCATCAAACGCGGATGGGACACGGACAACCCCACCTATCTGCGGGAATACAGGGGCATCTGGGCCCGCGACACGGACGCGCTCGTCTACAAGTGGGACCAGTCGCGCAACGGCGAGCACGCGATGCCCGACGACTACGACCCCGCGAGCAAGGCGTGGAGCCACGTGATCGGCATCGACTATGGCTATGTCGACAGCTGCGCGTGGGTCGTCCTGGCCTTCCGCAGTTGGAAGGGGTCGGGGGGCGACCGGACCGTGTACGTGGTCGAGTCGTTCAAGCGCTCGACCTTGAGCCTCGAGGAGCACGCCGAGTTCCTGTCCGATATGGCCATCGAGGGTGTCGCGGTGGAAGCGGACCGCCCGGTGGGCGCCGGGTTGCTGCAGGACGAAGCCGGCTGGCTCACGCAGCGACTGTACCGCAAGTACGCACCTCAGCGCATAGTAGGCGACAGTGGGGGCCTCGGTAAGCCGTATGTCGAATTCGCCCGGCGGCGGCTCAAGATCCCGATCGTGGCCGCGGACAAGGCTGCGAAGTTGGCCCAAATCGAGTTTGTCAACGCCGCATTGCGCACTTCGGCGCTCCGTGTGATACTCACCAGCAACCGAGACCTGATCGACGAAGCTGCGATCCTGCAGTGGAGCATGGAAAAGGTCGCGGTGACTGCGGGTGGTCAAGTCCGGCATGAGCTACGCCGGGCGATCGACGAGCGATTCGAGGACCATTTGTGTGACGCGCTGCAGTATGCCTATGGGGCTGCTACAGCGTATCGAAATGAGGCCCCAGCCAAAAAGCCTCCGCGTGATCTGAGCCGCGATGCGGTCGACGACACCCGAGACGCGCCACGTGAGCGGCGCAACGAGGCTGGATGGCTGGAGACACGGAGAGCGGGCAAGCAAGCCAACGACTGGTGGGACCGCTAGCTCCCGATGACCTAGTCGCGCTCGCTAAGCAGATGCTCGCCATCGGCGCGACTCGCTTCGACGTGTCCGCCGGGTCGGTTGAGTTCGCCGCTTCCACCGTCGCGAGCCATCAGGCCAACGAGCACCGCGTCCGCCGCGAGGAAGCCGAGCGCGCTGCCCTTGCGGAGGTCGGGGACCTTGAGGACCAGCAGCGGATGGCGGCTGACCTCGCCGAGCACCGCAAGATGCGTGACGCATTCGGGAGCGCATGATGGCGATCAAGGGCAAAAAGAAGCTAGTCAACGCGATGTCCCGCGACAAGCGCCCGAAGACCGCAGCGGTCGACGGCGGCAAGTCGCAGGACTGGTGGGACTGCGCGGAGGGCGAGGCGCACGATGAGCTGTATCAGCTCGTGAGCCACATCGAGACGTACTACGAGAAGCGGCGACGGGTCGACAACCTCTGGTACATGGGCCTGTATGGCGACAAGCGGGCGAAATATAAAATAGCGGGGACCTGGGAAGGCCAGCATTTGAAATTCAATTTGTGCAAGGCGGTCTCGGACGCGGCGCAGGCGTCGATCGCTGGCATGCGACCCAAGCCCAAGTTCCTGACCCAACGCGGTGACTGGGGCATGAAGCGGCGCGCGCAGGCTTCCGAGCTGATGGTCGAGGCCGAATACGAAGCCAACAACGTCTATGAGATGGCCGCGAGGGGCTTCCTCGATGCGTGCAAGACCGGGACGACCGGGTTCAAGATCTACAACGACGGCAGCCGGCCCAAGATCGAGCTGCTGCAGCCGGGCGCGCTCCTGGTCGACCCGATGGAAGCCAAGTACGGCAACCCCAAAGGCATATACGAGGTGGCCCTCGTGAGCCGCTACGAAGCGCTCGGACGGTGGGGCGACACCCCGGAGCGGCGCGCGGCCATCGAGGCTGCCCCGATCGAGGACGGGCGCACGTGGTTCCCGTGGCTGCCCATCGACACGAAGATCGAGCAGATCCTCGTGATGGAAGCGCACCGCGAATCCGACCCGGGCGCGTGGAACAACACGGAGAAGGGGCGGCACGTCGTGATCGTCCGCGGTGCGACCCTGCTCGATGAGGAGTGGGACCGCCCGAATCCCTACTGCCTGTTTCGCTACGACACGGAGAGCGCGGAGTTCTGGGGCCGCGGGCTGGTCGAGAACCTCGCCGGGCTACAGGTCACGCTCAACCGGACGCTGCGGAAGGTGGAGGAATGCATTGAGCTAGCCGCCGGGCCGCGCGTGTGGGTCGAGGAGGGGTCGAACGTCAACCCGGAGCACTTCGACGACATCCCGGGTGCCATCATGCACTACAGCGGGGTCGCTCCCACGATCGAGGTAACCAACACGGTGCCGCAGCAGCTGCTCGAGCACGTGGAGACGACCATTCGTCGCGGCTTCGAGCAGGAGGGGCTGTCGATGCTTGGCGCGATGGGGCGCAAGCCGGCCGGGCTCAACAGTGGCGCGGCCCTCCGCGAGCACAATGACATTGAGAACAGTCGCTTTATCGTCAAGTCGCAGGCGTACGAGCGCTGGCTCGGGGTCACGCTGGCCGAGCGGCTGGTCGAGGAGAAGCGGTGGATCGCGGACAACTGCGACGGGGACCCGCGGCCCATCAAGGCGAAGGTCACCCGCGGTCGCAACGTCACGCTGAAGACGCTTGATTGGTCAGACGCGCGGCTCGACCCGAGCGACTACGAGATCCAGGTGTTCCCTGCGTCCTCGCTGCCGACCACGCCCGCGGGGCGCATCGCGACGGTCGAGGCATGGATCGGGTCGGGGCTGCTGTCCCGCGAGCAGGGAATGCAGCTGCTCGACTTCCCGGATTTGCAAGACTTCACGAGCAAGGAGCTCGCCCTTCAAGAGCTGGTCCTCTATCACATCGAGGTGATGCTCGAAGACGGGGAGTTCTTCCCGCCTAGCGCGCTACAGGACCCCGGGCCGAGCATCGAACTAGCGAAGGCGTCCGTGCTGCGAGCCGAGACGGACGGGGCTCCTGAGGACCACACGGACCTCGTGTACCAGTACATCGATGACCTGCGCGCCTATCAGGAGCAAGCGATGGCCGCAGCCCAACCACAGCCCGCCGCCGGTGCACCCGTGCCCGGCGACATCAACACCGCGACGGCAAACCAGATGTCGATCGCGCAAGCCTAGAAGGTAGCCCACATGCCTCCAGAAGCAGAAGCCACGACCGAGTTAACCGCCGCTGAATCATCCGCCACAGCTCCGCCTGATGTCGAGGGCCCCACAGCGGCCCCGGAGCCGTCCGCGGCCGAGCAGTATGAGGGCAAGCTCGCGAACCTCACCGCACAGTCCCGCGGGCTGCAGGTCGAGGTGACGAAGCACATGAACGTCGCGAAGGCGGCGCAGACCGAGCTCGAAGAGCTGCGGGCGAGGGTCAAAGCGGACGAGGACGAGCTGCAGAGCGACACGCTCGCGTTTCTCAAGCGGAAGGGGCGCGGCTATGGCGACCTGACCAGCGAGCTGCTCAAGAGCGAGGAGGCCCCGCTCACGCCCGAGCAGGAGCAAATCAAGGAGCTGCTCGCGGACAAGGCAGCGCGCGACGAGCGGGACGCGAAGACCGCGGAGGAGGCGCAGGCCGCGGAGGTCGAGCGACTGCGCGAGGGCAACCTGAGCACCATCCGCGATTACTTCGCAGAGAAGGGCGTGGAGGAGCCCACGGGCGCCTACGCCTACTCATCAATCTTAGGCCAGGAGGAGACCTTTCTTTCCGAAGCGGCCCGGTTCGTAGAAGAGAACCACCAGAATCCATCGCCCGAGTGGCAGGAGCAGACGGCTCTTGAGATCGAGGCCGACGTGCGCAAGCGAACGCATGCCGAGTTGGGGAAGCTGCTCGAAGCTGACAAGAGCGGCTCCTTCCGTGAGTTCCTGAATGGGCTACTCGCATCAAGCAATCCAGACACGCCAGCCGACGGGCAAGCAACGACACGTCGCAAGGGTCAGGGCAATAATGCCAAGACTCTCACCCAACGGAGCACGTCCAGCCCTGGTCCCCGCGAGCGCGAACGCCTCACGGAAGAGCAGCGGATGGAGCGGCTCCACAAGAGGCTCGACGATGAGGGGCTACTAATGCCACGGCAGTAGGCGCCCCCGCGCTAAGCCTCGAAGGATGACGGCGACATGACAAATCTAGCACTCGCGGGCATCGCGCCCGTACTGGAGGAATTGTATCCCTCCGCAGACATGACCGAGAACATCATGCGGGCGAACCCCGCGCTCGGTCTCATCAACAACAAGACCACCGGCGGTGGCTTGTACCGACGCGTGCAGCTGAAGTACACGCGCCCGCAGGGTCGGTCCGCGACCTTCGCGGATGCACTGGCTAACTCGGTCGGCTCGGCACGCGCCGGCTTCAACGTGACTTGGAAGAACAACTACCAGATCGCGGGCATCGACGGCGATGTCATCGACGACGCGCAGGGCAACCGCGTGATGCTGATCGAGCACGTCAAGGCGGAGATGGACGGCGCGATCGAGAACATGCGCGACGACCTCGGTCAGAACGTGTTCCGCAACCACGGCGGCGCACGCGGTCAGGTGGGCTCGGGAACGTCCTCGCCCATCACGCTGGCGGACATCGAGGAGATCGCACACTTCGAGGTGGGAATGGTCCTCACCGCGTCCACCGACGACGGCACGGGCTCCGGCACCGACCGCTCGGGCGAGGGCACGATCACGGACGTCAACCGCGACACCGGTGTCATCACCTACTCAGGCACCATCACCTCGATCGCCGCGGACGACTACCTGTTTGTCGACGGCGACCAGGGCAACAAGATGTCGGGCTTCCTTGACTGGATCCCGACGACCGCACCGAGCGCAACGGCGTTCTACGGTGTGGACCGAACCTCCGATGTTGTTCGCCTTGCCGGTGTGCGCTACGTCGGTACCTCGGACAGCACGGCCGAGGCGCTGGTCGAGTTGACCACCCGCATCCGCCGCAACAAGGTCTCGACCGGTCCGGATGTGATCTTCGTGTCCCCGCTCGTGTATGGAGCGCTCGACATCGCGCTCGAAAGCCGCAAGCGGATCGTCGAGGTCGAGGGCAAGGGCGCCGCGGCTGGCATCGGCTACGACGCGATCGAGCTCAACACCCCCGCTGGCGCCATGAAGATCGTCAGCGACCCGTCCTGTCAGGCTGGCCTGATGTGGGCGATCAATACCAATAGCTGGTGCTTCGAGACCGTGGGCGAGATGATTCGCGTCCTCGACGAAGACGGCAACCCCATCCTGCGACAGGCCGCCGCCGACGGCTACGACCTGCGCGTGAAGTGCCGCGGCAACTTCTGGTGCAACGAGCCCGGAAGCAACGGGCAGTCGACGCTGTAGACCCTCCAGGGAGCCCGGGGCTGGCACTAGCTGGCCTCGGGCGACCGCTACCCGAACGGAACGCACCAATGGCCGGAATCGAGATAATGCTAGGCAAGAGCAGCAAGGGCGACAAGCCCGCGACCGGCAGCGATGCGTCCGATGGCGACGACTACGGCGAGGCGCTGCACGAAGCTGCGGCGGGCTACCAGGCCGCGATGCGCTCGGGCGATAGCAAAGCCATCCTGAAGACGCGGCGGACGCTGCGGCGGCTTGAGCGCTTCTACGACGACGGTCACAAGGACAGCTGATGCAGACGACGACCCTCGGAGAGCTGCGGACCTCGATTGCTGGCAGGGCGGACCTGCCGGTATTGAGCGCGACCACGTTCATCACGCAGGCCGAGATGGACCGGTGGATCAACCAGTCCGCCCGGCGGCTGATGAACATGCTCATCGAGGCTCACGGGGAGGGGCATTTCGAGAAGACGCAGACGATCACGACGACTGCGAATCAGGACTACGAGGAGATCAGCGGAGACGCGGACGCTCCTCACGGCAACGATATCTACCGGGTGCTTTACCTGCGCGTGACCCTCGACGGGACGCGGATCGACATGAAGCGCTCGAACGCGGAGGGTGTCGACCTCGAGGACCCGAGCAACAACTTCGCGTGGACACTCGCCTACCCGCCGCGGTGGCATTTCCGGGAGCATATGGACCAGCGGTTTGTGTGGTCGCGGACCCCGCTCGACGCGCACACGGTCACGATCCACTATGTGCCCTACTTCGTGTTTCACGACTTCAGCTCGGAGCCTGCAGCGCTCAACGTGATGTCCGATGCGGATGACCACCGGATGCACTCGCACATGGGGTGGGACGAGTGGGTGGTCCTCGACTGCGCCATCAAGGCGATGAAGCGACAGGCGCTGCCGGCCGAGGAGTGGCAAGCGCTCATGGTCGAGCAGCAGAGCATCCAAGAGGAGATCGAGGCAGCCGCGCAGACGCGCACGGACGACCCGAAGCACATCCGGCGCCGGTTCTTCCAGGAGGACCAGTATCGACGCGCGGGTTCGAGGTTCTGGGGCCTATGACCGACGTAATCCGACTGCAGCGCGAACGCCCGCGGGGCACCATGCCCGCGTGGATGGAGCGCGCGTGGGATGCGGTGTGGGACAACTTCCGCGCGCTCCAGCCGCTCGTGGGATACGAGGACATCACGTTCACGCCGGCAGCCGGGGCCAATGAGGTCGACCACAAGCTGGGCGCGGTGCCTACGCGGTGGACCGTGATCCGCTCCGTGGATGTGACGGGCGCAATCTATGAGCAGAGCACAGTTGAGCCCACGGACATGTCGGTCGGTATCTACTGCGTGAGCGTAGGCACTGCGCCGTCGCTGACTATCCGGGTGTGGAGGGAGTAGCATGGTCGCACGCAACACCATGCGCTTCCCCCTCGGAGCCGGCATCGACCGCAAGAGCGACTCGAAGCACGTTCCGGCGCCGAAGTGCGAGTTGCTGCAGAATGTGGAGCTGCGGTCGAATGGGAAGATCCGCAAGCGGCGAGCGCTCAAGACTGCAGCGGATGGCAGCGCGGGGG
>CEPX01059350.1_pt1 | contig 10098 bp, 12 predicted proteins | sample 361361 | NCBI WGS metagenome assembly CEPX01 (sample SAMEA2619974, study PRJEB7988) | marine metagenome | biome: marine biome (ENVO:00000447); feature: mesopelagic zone (ENVO:00000213) & marine oxygen minimum zone (ENVO:01000065); material: "saline water (ENVO:00002010), including plankton...
GCTGTTTAATATGCAGGAATTTGGCTTTATATCGCTGCCAAAGGATTTCTGTACAGGAAGCTCTATAATGCCGCAGAAGAAAAATCCCGATGTATTGGAGTTAGTAAGGGCAAAATATCATGTTGTTTTAGGAGAAGAATTCAAGGTCAAAAGCATGATAAGCAACTTAATCTCTGGTTATAATCGCGACCTGCAGCTTACAAAAGAGCCTGTTATCAGCTCCCTGGAAATAGTAAAAAGCTGCATTAAGATGATGGTTCTTACAGTATCAAAAATAAAAATCGATGAAAAAAAATGCGAAGAAGCTTTAACTAAAGAGCTTTATGCTACAGAAGAAGCTTACAAGCTTGTTAAAAAAGGAATTCCTTTCCGGGAGGCTTATAAGAAAGTAAGCAGAAAATTTTAACAAATGAAATTTATTGAAAACAATATCTGCGCGCCTAGAGGATTTAAGGCTGTTGGAAAGACTATGGGAATAAAGGTATCTGGCAAGCCGGATTTTGCAGTTATATTTAGCGAGGTTTTGGCAGATGCGGCTGCTGTTTATACATCCAACAAAGTAAAGGGCGCTCCGCTCATTGTTACAAAAAAGCATCTTGAGAATGGCAAAGCGCAGGCTATAGCTGTTAATAGTGGTGTTGCAAATGTATGCACTGGGGAAAAAGGAATAAAGGATGCTGAAGATACAGCAAAATTTGTAAGTAAAGAACTTGGAGTTGACTCCAAAAATATACTTGTGGCATCAACGGGCCTTATAGGTGCTTTTATGCCAATGGGCAAAATAAAAAGTGGAATAAAAGGAATAAAAAATGAATTAAAAACAAAGTCTGATGCGGCAAAGGCCATACTCACAACAGATAAAGCTGAAAAAGAAATTGCAGTTAAGGTTGATAACTTTACAATAGGGGCAATAGCAAAAGGCTCTGGCATGATACATCCCAATATGGCAACTATGCTTTGTTTTATAACCACGGATGCGAAGATACTGCAAAAAAAACTCATCTCCTTTTTGAAAAAGTCCGTTAATAAATCGTTTAATATGATAAGCGTGGATATGGATACCAGCACAAGCGACATGGTTATTATTATGGCAAATGGTCTTGCTGGAAAAATCAATGAAAAAAAATTTCAGGAAGCGCTTGATTATGTTTGCGCAGAGCTAGCTAAGAAAATAGCAAAAGACGGGGAAGGGGCAACAAAGCTTGTAGAAGTTGAGGCAAAAAATGCTGCCACTAAAAATGATGCAGAGAAACTTGCTAAATCAGTCATAAGCTCTAATCTGGTCAAATGCGCTGTGTTTGGCAATGACCCAAATGTGGGGAGGATAATGTCTGCAATAGGAAATTCAGGTGCTAAATTCAAGGAAAGCTTAGTAGATATATGTATTGGTGAAGAGCTTGTGGTAAAAAATGGCAAAATAAATGGTTTCGATGCAGATAAAGTAAAGAACACTATGAAAAATGATGCTCTAAAGATAACAATAAATATAAACATGGGCAAAGAAAAAGCAATAGCTTATGGCTGTGATATGAGTTATGATTACATTAATATCAATGCACGTTATACTACCTAGGTGATAAATATGGATTTAAGAAAAAAAGCACAGTTGCTTACTGAAGCATTGCCTTACACTAAGCAATTCAAAAATAAGATAGTTGTGATAAAATTTGGAGGCAATGCCCTGTCTGAAATAGAACATGTCGTTGAAGATGTAGTTTTACTAAAGCAAGTAGGCATAAAACCCGTAGTTGTTCATGGCGGTGGACCTGAAATAGATAAAGAGTTTAAAAAACTAAAAATAACCCCCCAGTTTATTGGTGGATTAAGGTACACTAATAGCAAGACTATTAAAATTGTTGAAAATGTATTTAACAAAATAAACAATGAAATTGTTTATAATATAATCAGTCATGGATCCAAATCAATTAACGCTACTGGCTATATCCGAGTAAAGCAGAAAAATCCTAAGCTTGGCCTTGTAGGAAAAATAACCAAAATAGATAAAGACACAATATTAAAAATAATAGATTCAGATTTTATCCCGATAATTTCTCCTATTGGGATTGGGGATGATGGAAGATCTTACAATATAAATGCTGACACTACAGCTTCGCATCTTGCAGTTTCACTAAAAGCAGAAAAGTTCACTATACTTACTGATGTGGAGGGGGTAATAATAAATGGAAGATTACTATCCCACCTGAATTTTAATACTGCAAAAAAAGAAATTAAAAAAGGCACTATAACTGCAGGCATGGTACCTAAGGTAGAGGCCTGTATTTATGCGGTTCAAAATAAATGTCCCAAAGCGCATTTGTTAAATGGACTAACCCCCCATTCTATTCTGCTTGAGATGTTTACAGACAAGGGGATTGGAACAGACATAGTATTTGAAAATGGATTCAAAAAAAATAATTGAAACTGAAAAGAAATGCGTAATGCAGACCTATTCAAGATCGAGCATTGTTATTGATCATGGTAAAGGATGCTATGTGTTTGGTAAAGATGGGAAAAAATATCTTGATTTATTTGGAGGTTTGGCAACATGCTCAATTGGACACGGAAACAAAAAAGTAGCAGAAGCTGTCTGTAATCAAGCAAAAAAATTGCTTAATGTAACCAATCTTTATTATACAGAACCGCAAGTGATTTTAGCTAAAAAATTGGTTAATCTGTCTGGACTTGGGAAGTGTTTTTTCTGCAATTCAGGGGCAGAGGCAAATGAGGCAGCAATAAAACTAGCACGAAAGCATACTGGAAAGACAGACATCGTATCTACAAAACATGCATTTCATGGAAGAACTTTAGGAGCTTTATCTGCAACATGGAAGGAAAAATTCAGGAAAAAATTTGAACCTACTTTGCCGGGATTTACTTTTGTTGATTACAATAATGTAGGGGCTACAGAAAATGCTATAACAGAAAAAACAGCAGCAGTTATAGTTGAGCCGATACAAGGAGAGTCAGGAATTATTATTCCGGATGAGGGTTATTTAGTAAAACTAAAAAAATTTTGTGAGGAAAAGAATATTTTGTTAATTTTGGATGAGGTACAAACAGGAACAGCCCGTACTGGAAAGTTTTTTGCTTACCTGCATTACAATATAAAGCCAGATATTGTAACATTAGCAAAAGGCTTGGCTAATGGTGTTCCTATAGGGGTAACAATAGCAAAAGAAGGAATTGATTTTGACAAAAGCGACCATGCAAGCACTTTTGGCGGTAATAATCTGAGTTGTGCAGCAGCAAATGCAACTGTAGATTTTATTTTGGAAAAAAATCTGATGGAAAATGCAGCTAAGCAGGGAAATTATTTTATGAAAAAATTAAATGAATTGAAAAATAAGCACGATATGGTAAAAGAAGTGCGCGGAAAAGGGCTAATGATTGGTATTGAGTTGAATGCAGAGTGCAAGGATATTGCAAATAAATGTTTGGAGAAAGGATTGCTGGTTAACTGCGTATCAGAAAAGGTTTTAAGGTTTTTGCCTCCGTTAATAATAACAAAAAAAGAACTGGACATTGCATTGAATATTTTAGAGGGTGTATTGGGATGAAAAAAGTCGGAATAATTGGTGCATCTGGTTATACAGGATATGAATTAGTAAAAATTTTGAAGAATCATCCTAATGTGGAATTGGTTGTTTTGAACAGCAAAAGCTATGAAGGAAAAAAAGTAAAAGATCTTTACCCTGATTTTAATGGGGAAGAAACTTACACGAATTATTCTATTGACGAAATCAATAAAATGAAGCTGGATTGTATGTTTCTATGTGTTCCTCATACAAAAGCTTTTGAATTATTGCCTCAACTAAAAAGCAAGAAAATGGTTGATTTATCAGCAGATTACAGGTTCAAGAAAATACAAAAATATGAAGAAGTTTATGGGGTAAAACATTTGGATGAAAAGAATAACAAAAAGGCAGTGTATGGTTTGCCAGAGCTGTTTAAGGAAAAAATAAAGAAAGCAAAAATTGTTGGAAATCCTGGCTGTTATGCTGCTGTATGCACATTAACTTCTTATCCAATACAAAAATTTGCAAAATATATTGTATTTGACTGTAAATCGGGGTATAGTGGAGCAGGAAAAAGTTCAACATATGCAAAAGATCATGATACAATAAAGGAAAACATTGTTGCTTATAAACTAACTAATCATCGTCATAAATATGAAATAGAGCAATTCATAAAAACAAAACTAAGTTTCACACCACATGTCATTGATGCTTTCCAAGGCATGATGTGCACAACGCATGTCACTTTAAAGGAAAAAACCAATAAAGATGAAATAGTTAAAGCATTCAAAGATTTTTATAATGATGAGCCTTTCATAAAAATAATGGAAGACAATATTCCTGATTTACACGACATCCAGAAAAATAATTATTGCTGCATAGGCGGTTTTGAAATTGATGAAAACAACCAACTTGTGGTAGTTTCTGTTATTGATAATTTGCTTAAAGGCGCTTCTGGCCAGGCAGTGCAAAACATGAATTTGATGCTTGGGTTTGATGAAAATATGGGGCTTTAAACGTCAATCAAACACTCTGAGCTTCCGCAATAGAAATATGCTCTTGATTTATCCAAGTTCATCAGTCTCTTCATTCTTTTAAGCTGCTTTTTTGCTTTAAGAATGCGGTAGCTGCATTTTACCTCATACAAATCAATATTATGGCCTTTTTTAGCAACTAAGTCTATTTCTCCCAAGCTTCTTTTTTTACCCGGAATTTTAACATTTACAGAAACAAAATCATATTTATGCTTAATTTTATCTTTTAATTCGAGAACATATCTATCATGCTTTGTAAGCTTGCGCTTTTGTTTAAAAGCCATTCTTTACATTAAAAACTGTATGTAGGATGTATTTAAATTTTTCTAATATTGGGTTCAATCTAAAAATTAGAAAACCTTATAAATCCGGAATTATCCTGTTTTGTGCTATGAAAAAGCATGCTAAAATGAATGGAAATATCATAGTGGGGCTGACAGAAACTATAAGTTTAGTGTCTAACGATGGGAAAGTGCAGGATGTAATGGCGAAAATTGATACCGGAGCAACAAGAAGCTCTATTGACATCAAATTGGCATCAAAACTAAATTTGGGGCCTGTAATAAAATCAAAAATGGTTAGGTCTGCCCACGGAAACAAGTTAAGACCCATAGTTGAAGCAAACCTTTTACTAGCAGGCAAAAAGATTAAATCGGAATTTACTTTAGCAGACAGGAGCAATATGAAATATGATGTCCTGATTGGAGTAAATGTCTTAAAGCAAGGCTTTTTGGTTGACCCGTCAAAAGAATAACAATAAATCAATTTCAAAATGAAAGCAGCTTTAATGTCTTTGGGAAGCAAGAGCAGCCTAATGACTGCGGAGGCTATGAAAAAGTGTTTTGATACAGTTGATGCTATAGACCTTAAGAATGTGGAAGTAAGCTTGGGAAGCAAAGGCCTTTCAATTCTCTATGATGGCAAGCCGCTGCAAAAATATGACTGCATATATGCAAAAGGCTCTTTTAGATATGCTCCTTTGCTGATGTCCATAACAACAGCTTTCTATAACAACACTTACATGCCGATAAAGCCAAATACATTCACCATAGGCCATGACAAACTACTTACACATCTTGCACTGCAGTACTATAAGGTTCCAATGCCCAATACATATGTGGTTTCTACAATAGATGCAGCAAAAAAGATTCTGGAGCAGGTAAAATATCCAATAATACTGAAATTCCCGCAAGGTACGCAGGGTAAGGGTGTTATGTTTGCTGATTCATTTGCAGCAGCATCCTCAATGCTAGATGCAATAGAAACTTTAAAACAGCCATTCTTAATACAAGAGTATATCGAAACAGAAGGCTCTGATATAAGGGCTATTGTAATAGGGGATAAAGTTGTTGCAGCAATGAAAAGAAAAGCAGCTGGAGAAGAAAAAAGGGCAAATATACATGCGGGTGGCAAAGGTGAACCAATTGTTTTGGATGCACATACAAGAAAGATTGCAGTTAATACCGCAAGATCTATTGGAGCGGAAATTTGCGCAGTAGATATCCTGGAAACAGCTAAAGGCCCTGCAGTCATAGAGGCAAATATAAGTCCTGGATTGCAGGGAATAACTGCTACCACAAAAATAGATGTTGCTGATAAGATTGCAAAATACCTTTATGAAAAAACAAAAGAGTTTTCTGAAAAGGGAAAGAAAACAGAAACGTCTAAAATGTTTACAGATCTGGGTGTTGGTGCAGCAGGAAAAGACGAAGAGCAGCAGATTGTTACAAACCTTGACTTTAGATCAGAAAGGATTTTATTGCCAAAAATAATCTCAAATATAACAAAGTTTGATGAGAAAGAAGATGTTGTGATTAAGGCAAGGAAAGGCAAAGTTAGTTTGGAGAAGTATTAAAGCAAAAATTCTTTTTTAAGAACTAATGTCTGGTTTCTTTCAGGACCTATAGAAACAATACAAACAGGAATTTCCATTAATTCTTCTATTCTTTTTAAATATATTTTTGCGTTTTCCGGCAGTTCTTTGTAATCAGCTATTTTACTTATATCTTCCTGCCAGCCATCTAGTTCTTCATAAATAGGCTCGCAATTTTCAAGAACTTCAACATTTGAAGAGAAATCTTTTATGATTTTGTTTTTGTGTTTGTAGCCAATACATATATTTATTTTTTCTAGGCCAGATAAAACATCCAGCTTTGTTAAGGCAATTGTATCCAAACCATTGACCATGGCAGCATATTTTCCAATTAAAGCATCAAACCATCCACACCTTCTTGCACGACCTGTTGTTGCTCCAAACTCTTTTCCAATCTCTTGTATCTGCTTGCCTATTTCATCCTTTAACTCTGTCGGTAACGGCCCAGCACCAACCCGGGTTATGTAAGCTTTAGTAATTCCAATAACATTGCCAACATTCTTAGGGCCAATACCTAAACCAAGGCATACCCCTCCACTAATTGTGTTGGAAGAAGTGACATAAGGATAAGTTCCATGGTCTATGTCCAATAAAGTTCCTTGTGCGCCCTCAAATAATACTTTTTTATTTTTGTCAATTAGATTATTAATAAGCAATGTTGTATTTTTTACAAATGGGTTGATTTTTTTTGAGAATTCATCATCTTTGTTTATATAATCAATAACTCTTAATCCTGCTCTTGCTATTTTATCTGTATAAGCAGGGCCTATGCCTCTTGATGTAGTGCCTAAATGCTTGTTTTTTTCCTTGTCTTCCTTAATGTGATTCTCCAAGATAACATGTGCATTTTCACTTAGAACTAAATTGTCCTGTGTTACTTTAACCCCTTTGTTCCTTAAATCCTCAATTTCCTGCATCAAAACTTTTGGGTCAACAACAACACCATTGCCAATAATGTTTATTTTTCCATTATGCAGTATACCAGAGGGAATTAAATGCAAAATTGTTGTTTTATCATTAACTTTAATTGTATGCCCGGCATTATTGCCTCCGTTGAAACGTGCAATAACATCCGCTTTTTCAGCTAAAAAATCTATAATCTTGCCTTTACCCTCATCACCGAACTGGGTACCTACTACTGTAATGTTTTTTGGCATAAGAAAAGCAGAATAGAAGTGGGTATTTAAAGATTTTGGAAACCAAAGGTTTCCAATATCCCGGAAAAAATCGTGAATTGTGAGCGAGTTCGCAACGAGCTCACTCGCATTTCGGGGTTTTTCCGCTGGATTTCGTACTTAATCATTTATTTAATATTTAATAAAAACCTTTATATAAAGATTACATTCCTCAAATAATTATTAGAAATATTAAAATGGAACAAAAACAACAAAAAATTACAAAAGACGCAACAATTGGAGAAATTGTGGAAAAATATCCCCAGGTAGTTGAGACCTTGATGGGTTTGGGCCTTCATTGTGTTGGGTGTCATGCAGCTGGTTCTGAGAGTCTGGAAGATGGATTTAAAGCGCACGGCATGGATGACAAGCAGATTGATGAAGCGATGAAGAAACTGAATGAAGTAATTGAAAAGAATATTTAACTTTATTTAATTATTATTTCCAGCGTCATTCTTATGGCTAAAAACTTTAGTCAAATCAATCTTTTCCTCTTCCTTGAACCTGTCTTCCTGTGGCTGATTTTTATTTTCTTTCTTGCCTTCCTCTACCTGAGCAATATCTTCCTTTACTTTTTCTATCTCTTCTTTCACCTGCTCTATTTTTTCAGGATTTTTTTCAGCTTCTTTAATGTCTTCTTTTATATCTTCAATTTTTTCCCGTACATCATCCAGTTGTTCCTGTACTTCAACTTGTTCTTGTGGAACATTCGCTTCTTTCATCAATTCCTTTAAAGGTTTATTATCATCTTTTATGTCTACGCCAAGGTTTGATACGGGTTTATTTTCTAGTTCCGGAGTTGGTTGTTCGATTTGGTTTTGAGAAGTATCAGTTTTTTGGCTTTTTACATTCAAAATGCTCTTTGCTTTCTCTATTGCCTCATATTCAGAAGCAGCAAGACTTTTTTTCTTCAATGTTTCTGCAAGCTGTTTTACTTTTTCATCCATTTTGTTTTATTCATTGTCCGGAGTTTTATTTAAACTTTCCTCTCCCAAACAACAACATTATCTTTTGTTGCTTTTTTTATTCTATGCAAAGGGACATTTGATTCATCTTCATTATCTATTACCATAAAACTTCCTTCTATTCTTTTGATTTTATTGTAAGAGATTTCTATTAATTTCTTTAAAATTCTGTCAAAATAGAAAATTGAATATTGCTCTGGGTTTTCTTTTTTGTCCCACTTTATTTTGTTTAAGAGCTCTTTAATTGGCTGCATGAAAGAAAAAAGGGCTATTGGCTATAAATATTTTATTAATATCGATTGTTAAGGCTTTAAAGAATTCCTATCTCTTTTCTGATGTTTTGTCTTCGATTATTTCGTCAAATTCAGCTTCATAAGACATATTCAACCACCAATAATACAAATTAGGTTGTATCACCAATATAATAATATACTCTCAAAAAAATGGAATATTTTTGCAAAAAATAGTAAAATTTATAAAGAAGTGGAATATATATTCCATTATGGACTATAAAGATGAAAGAATAATTGATATTTTGAAGGAAAACAGTAAATTGTCTACTCAGCAGATTTCAAAGAAAGCTTCTATACCAATAACAACTGTCCATCATAGGATTAAAAAACTTGAGAAAGAAGGGATTATAAAGAATTATACGGTTGTTTTGGATAGTAAGAAGATTGGCAAAGCGGTTTCTGCATATATTCTGATTAGAGTTGATTATAAGTTATTACAACAAATAAAAAAAACACAGTACGAACTAGCACAGAAACTAAAATCACATCTAGATATAGGAGAAGCAGCTACTATTACTGGCGAAACAGACATAATAATCAAGGTCGGGGTAAAAAATATGGAGGAATTAGATAATCTTATAACAAATTATGTAAGAAATGTAGAAGGTGTAGAGAGGACACAAACAATGGTTGTTTTAAGGGAGGCTTAATCCAAAAATTCGTCTTTCATTAATCTCTCATTAATTTCTTCCCTTAAGTTTTTTGTTATTAGCTCTTTAACTTCATCTTTTTTATAATTTCCTAATAGCCAAGCAAGTTTTACAAAAGCTGTTTCAGGCAACATATCCTGTCCAGGTATTACGCCTAGATTTGTTAAATCAACGCCTTTATCATAAACATGCATATGCACTTTTCCAAACAAACATTGAGTTGTCATTACTACAATACATTCAGAATTGATTATTTTTTCAATTGCAGGGTAGATTTTTTTATGTATTTTACAATATTCATTTGGAGCTTGTCCTGGCGTATGACCAAGACCAGTACCTTCTATTACCAATCCTTTGTAGTTTTTATATAACTCAAATTGCTCAGGAAACATATTAATTGTAATCTTTAATAATCCTACTTTGTCTTCCATTTTTGGCTTTATTACAAGCTTTTTGCCTTTTTTTGAATAATCTTTTTTGATAAATTCTATTTTTCTTGAATCATAATTTATTCTTGCAATTATTGTGTCATTAACTGGCTTGAATGCATCTCTTCTTGAACTATGTAATTTTCTTGTTTTTGTTGCCGGTAA
>CEPX01059338.1_pt1 | contig 10096 bp, 12 predicted proteins | sample 361361 | NCBI WGS metagenome assembly CEPX01 (sample SAMEA2619974, study PRJEB7988) | marine metagenome | biome: marine biome (ENVO:00000447); feature: mesopelagic zone (ENVO:00000213) & marine oxygen minimum zone (ENVO:01000065); material: "saline water (ENVO:00002010), including plankton...
AGTTGAATGCACACCAGAAGAAAAAGTAAAATCTGCTAGAACGGCCATGCTATTTTCAAGAACCAACACTTTGTTATCATTACCAATGCTATTATCAATGGTGATGGCTCAAAACCTATACTAAATATTTTCTTTATCCTCTTTTAAAATAGTTTTCTGATTTACATTTGTATAATTTAAGATTGGTGTAGCTACAAATATTGATGAGTAGGTTCCAACTATAACTCCAATAATCATTGCAAAGGAAAAGCCCTTTAATATAGCTCCGCCAAAAATATAGATAGAAAATAAAGCTAACAAAGTAGTTATCGAAGTAATCAAAGTTCTAGACAATGTTTGGTTAGTTGATAGATCAGAAATTTCTGTAATTGATATTTTTGAATATTTTTTTAAATTTTCTCTTACACGATCAAATATTACAACCGTATCATTCATAGAATAACCTACTATTGTAAGCACCGCAGCTACAATTGATAAATTAACTTCATAAGACAAAAAAGAAAAAATTCCCACGGTAATGATAACGTCGTGTATTAAGGCTATAATTGCCCCCAAACTAAATTGCCATTCAAATCTTATCCAAATGTAAAATAGCATTGCGGCCAAAGATAAACTAATTGCCAAAAAACCTGCTCTCAGTAATTCATTGCTAACTTTTGGTCCAACATTTTCTACTCGCCTAAAATTAATGTCAGAACCTAAATCTGCTGACAATTTATCATTGATTGACTTGATAAAATTTTTATCTTCAGATTTTGTTATTTCAATTTTTACTAAATAATCATTTTCCTTACCAAATTTTTTTACATTAACATCCCCTAAATTCATTTTTAAAAATGAATGTCTTATTTCAGCAATACTGATTGTCGAATTTTCTGTTCTAAGTTCTATTAGAGTGCCTCCCTTAAAATCAACTCCTAAATTCAGTCCTTTTAATAAAAGAACAAGAATAGAAAAAATAATAAAAATTGATGATAAAATATTCAGTTTTCTGTAAAAATAAGAAAATTTAATATCACTAGACATTTTGAAAATCATATTACTATTTGTTTATCTTTATTTCTCATTACATAAAGTGATGATAAGTGACGTGCAAAAAAATACGCACAAAATAAAGTTGTTAAAATACCTATCCCAAGAGTTAATGCAAATCCCTTAACTGGACCTGATCCCAAAAAGAAAAGTATAATTGCTGATATTAAAGTTGTTATATTTGCATCTAAGATTGCTGTTTGTGCTCTTTTGTAACCAATGTCAAAAGCATGTATATTAGATTTTTCAACTTTCATTTCCTCTTTTATTCTTTCAAAAATTAATACATTTGCATCTACTGCCATGCCTACTGTTAGAATGATTCCGGCGATCCCTGGTAGCGTTAATGTCGCTTCAAAAATTGTTAAAATACCAATTAAAAGAGTAAGATTAATAATTAAAGCAAGATCAGCAATAATTCCTAACAACCTGTACTTAAAAAGCATATAGCTTATGACTAATAAGAAACCTATAGCCAATGAAATAGCGCCGGCTTTGATAGAGTCTTCTCCAAGATCGGGGCCGACAGTCCGCTCTTCAATGATGTTAAGTGGAGCAGGTAATGCTCCTGACCTGAGCAATAATGCTAAATCGGTTGCTGATTGAAATGTAAAGTTTCCCGTAATTTGCCCAGTGCCGCCTAATATTGGCTCCCTAATAACTGGTGCACTAATAATTTTATTGTCTAAAATTATTGCCATTCTTTTACCAACGTTTTTTGAGGTTGCTCTACCAAACTTCTTAGATCCAGATCTATCAAAAGTAAAACTTACTACTGCCTGATTAACTTGCTTATCAAGTGTTGGTTGCGCATTGGTCAGATTGTCTCCGCTTAATATAACTCTTTTGCTAATATTTAATTGGCCGTCACTATCTTCGTATGACAAAAGTTCAGAGCCAAAAGTATCTTCAGTTTCAGAAACTAGTCTAAAAGTTAGATTTGCAGTTTTTCCCAATAAATTTTTTATTCTATTGGGTTCATCCAAGCCTGGCAATTCAATCAAAATTCTATCATTTCCTCTTCGAATAATAGTAGGCTCTTTGGTTCCTACTTCATCTACTCTTCTTCTAACTATTTCTAGAGAATCATTTAACAAAGAGTTTTTAATTTCAATTAATCCAAATTTAGAATATGTAATTGTTACCAAATTTTCTGTTAGGGAAAGACTGTCTAAATCCTTAATAAAAAAATCCATTTCATAAGCTCTATATCTATTATAGTAAGTATTAATGGAATTTTCTTTATTGAGAAAAAAATCATCGAATCTTTGTATATCTTCTTTAGATAAATGAAAACTAATTATTTCGTTCTGTAACTTTAAATTTTTATATTTTATTTTTTGATTTTTTAAAGTTTTCCTAATATAAATAACCTTATCTTGTAATTTTTGTTTTAACGCCGGCCGCGCATCAACTTCCAATAACAAATAGGATCCTCCTTGGAGATCCAAACCCAAATTAACTTTCTTTGATAATAAAATGTTATCTTTATCTTCAAAAAAATTTGCTAAAGATAATAATGATAAAAAAATTATTATAGAATATATACTAACTAATTTAAGTTTTGAAAAATACAACACAAAATTAATTACTTTTTTGTATTAGGCTTACTTAATAAACTTTGTATTGTTGATTGAACAACCTGAACTGTCACATTTTCTGAAATTAATATGTCTACTTTATCGTCTCCTAAGACTCTTTCGATTTTACCTACAATGCCTCCAGATGTAACCACTTCATCGCCTCTTTTTAAAGCCGCAACCATCAACTTATGTTCCTTAACTTTTTTTTGCTGAGGTCTTATTAAAAAAAAATAAAAAATAACAAAAATTAGAATTAGTGGTATAAACTGTGCAAAACCTGATCCTGACATAATAACTCCTTAATTTGTATTATGATTATACTAAATAAAAAAAATAAACAATAAAAATTAACCTATGCGTTCTTCACCTTGCATATAAGATCTGAGTACTTCAGGAATTATGATACTCCCATCTTTCCGTTGATAATTTTCCATAATGGCAATTAATGTTCTTCCAACAGCTAAACCAGATCCATTTAAGGTACCTAGAAAATTTGAAACGTTTTTTTCATTTTTGTACTTTGCTTTCATTCTTCTTGCTTGAAACTGTCCACAAGAAGAGCAGCTTGAAATTTCCCGGTATTTATTCTCAGAAGGCACCCAAACCTCTAAGTCATATGTTTTTTCAGCACTAAAACCCATATCTCCTGTTGATAGCAAAACTACTCTATAAGGAAGTTTTAGTTTGTTTAAAATTTGTTGGGCACAATTGGTCATTCTATCCAATTCATCAAGACATTTCATTGGTTCAACAATACTAACAAGTTCAACTTTATAAAATTGATGTTGCCTAATCATTCCTTTGGTATCCTTTCCATAACTACCAGCCTCTTTTCTAAAGCAGGCAGTTGAAGCTACCAATCTCAAAGGTAATTCTTCTTTTTTTAAAAATGATTCTCTAACTATATTGGTTAGTATAACCTCAGCCGTAGGTATTAAAAATTTTCTAGATTTTTCATCTTCTAATTTAATTTCAAATTGATCACTCTCAAACTTTGGTAGCTGACCCGTTCCAAACATAGTGCTATCAGTAACAATTAGTGGGGGTGATATTTCCTGATACCCAAATTCATTGGTATGACAGTCTAACATAAAATTAGAAATTGCTCTTTCAAGAAGAGCCAGTTTACCTTTGAGAAATACAAATCTAGCTCCCGATGTCTTTGTAGCAACGTCAAAATCCATTAAATTTAGTTTTTTGCCAATTTCGTAATGCGAAATTGGTTTAAATTCAAATTGAGGAATTTCACCAATTTTTTTAATCTCTTTATTTGAACTAGCATCTTTACCAATCGGCACGTCATCTAAAGCGAGATTAGGTAACGAACTAAGCGTAGTTTCAATTTCATTTTTTATCTTTATTTGCGATTTATCAAATTGTTCAATTTCTTTTGATATTTTTTTTGATCGTGAAAATTGACTTTTGTCTTGTTTTTTCGAGATAATTTTTTTTTCTTGTTCAAGTTTTTCCTTATTTTGTATTAACTCTCTATTTTTCTTGTCTAAATCTAATAAACTTTTTATATTAATATCTGTATTTCTGTGACTAAGTTTTTTTAAAAAAAAATCAGGCTCTCCTCTAATTAATTTAATGTTATGCATCTTTTTTCTTTTTTTCAATAATCTTGACTGACAATATAGATAATTCATAAAGAATTAACAAAGGTATTCCCAAACCAATTTGTGTTATAGGATCTGGTGGAGTTAATATTGCTGCTACCGCAAAAATTATCACTATTACATATTTTCTTCTTTTTTTTAAATATTGAGAATCAATAAAACCGACTCGAGCTAAAAGACTTAATATTACTGGTAATTGAAAACTGATTCCAAAAGCAAAAATAAGTCTCATAATTAAAGACAGGTACTCATTAACTTTTGCTTCTAATTGTATAGGCAAACCACCAAGGTGTGTGGAAGTCTCAAAACTCAAAAAAAATTTGATAGCTAGAGGCATAACCAAATAATAAACTAACATTCCCCCCAATAAAAATAAGGCGGGTGTAGCTGTCAAATAAGGTAATAAGGCTTTTTTTTCATTCTTATATAAACCGGGAGCCACAAATTTCCAGATTTGTATCAAAATTATTGGACTAGTAATAAACATGGCAGCAAAAAAGGCAACTTTTAAATATGTAATAAAAGTTTCGTGCAAAGCAGTAAAAATCATTCTTCTATTAATTTCATCATCTTTTACTGCTTCAGCGTATGGCGCTACCAAAAAACTATAAATATTTTCTGCAAAAAAATAACATATAACAAAAAAAATAAATAAATAAATAATAGATTTTACAAGTCTAGATCTTAGTTCTGTAAAATGTTCAACAAAACTCGAATGTTTAATTTTTTCATCATTCATCTTTTTTATTATCATTCACTACATTTGATAAATCTTTTCCTGCGGAAATTTCATCTTCAATAACATTTTCCACATCAGTTATATCTCTTTGAACTTCACTAAAATAATTTTTAAATGAACTTACCCATGATCCAATTTTTTTTAACATAACTGGAAAATCCTTTGGACCAATAATTAATATAGCTAAAACCACAATAATTAGTATTTCAAACCATCCAATTTGTGGCATTTTAAATTATTTTTTATCTGTATTTGGATCTTCGCTGGTTTTATCTTCCGATGAAACTGTTTCTGTTGAATCTTGAGTGGGATCTTTCATTCCTTTTTTAAAACTTTTAATACCCTTTGCAACATCACCCATCAAATCAGAAATTTTTCCCCTTCCAAAAAGAAGAACGACTAACACAACGACAATTGCAATTTGCCAAAAACCTATACTCATATGTAAGTTATATACAATTTCATTAATTTATCAAAGATATCTTTTATTCCTCATTGGGTTTAAGAGATCGTGTTAGCATATCGTCTATATTTGAATAAATATTCTCTTTTTTTTCATCTATTTGTTCCTTATAAAATTTTCCAGTTCCAAAGATTGATGAATCTATATTTGAACTTTCAATTAGTCCCGCTGATGTAAGTTCTTCTATATTTGGCAAGTCTGATAACTTTTGTAAATTAAAATGGCTTAGAAAGTCATCAGTAGTAACATATTGAATGGGTTTGCCAGGGACATTCTTTCTACCTGATGGTCTTACCCAATTTAGCTCTAGTAATATTTCTAACGTACCTGTTGCAAAAGATACGCCACGAATTTCTTCAACTTCAGATCTGGTAACTGGTTGATGATATACAATAATTGCTAGCGTTTCTATCGCAGCTTTTGATAGTTTTTTTTTTATATTATTTTGAATATTCATAAAATTTGAAAGATTTGAAGCTGTGCGAAATGACCATTTTTTTGAAATACAAACTAAATTTATTCCTCTATTTTTATATTGCCTTTCCAAAGTATATAAAATTTTTAAAATATCTGCTTTCGTATTTATTTTTTCACGAATACTCTCTTCATCTAACGGTTCTTCAGCAGCAAATAAAATCGCTTCAACTTGCCTTTCTAAATTTGAAATACTGCTAGGAAATTTTAATATTTTTAAAACATTTTTTTTCATTATTTATTTTCTTTAATTAATACTCTATCAAAAGTTCCTTTTTGCATAATATTAATTAAGCCTTCTCTACTAAGTTCAAGTGAGGCTGAAAAAAGTCCACATACACTGGATTTTTTAAGTTGAATATTTTTTTTAAATTTTGAAGGTATCAAATCTAGAATATTCCTCCATTCATTTAATTTTTTTATGTTTGATTTTATTATTTCTAGCCCCTGCTCTGTAGTGCATACTGGTAATTTAGTAATATTTATAGATAAGAAGTTTTTCCTCATTATATGACCAGAATAAGATTTTAATAATTCATACAATGAGACAGCATACTTAGAGTTTCTCGAAGTTCTAATGCCACCTGACATACCTCTCATATACACATCTATTCCAAGCCTTTTTTTCTTTAATAATTGATCAGAAAATAATCTTATCAATTCTAATTTTTTTAGTTGTAATTTTAATTTTTCTGCTACCTCACTAGCTTTAAAATCTTCTTCTTCATTTTCTGGTAATAAAAGTTTTGACTTTAAGTAAGCCAACCAAGTAGCCATAAGTAAATATTCAGAAGCTAAATCTAAATTAATTTCCTTTGCGCGGTTAATAAAATTTATAAATTGGTCTGCTAGTTGAGTTATGGAAATATTTGCCAAATCAACTTTTTGAGTTTTAGCAAGGTCTAGCAAAACTTCTAAAGGACCTGAATAGTTATCTATATCAACTCTTAGTGTTTCTTTTTTTGATAATAACATATTAATAACTTTACCTTAAAAATTTGTAAAAATGTGATGTTTTCTTTTGAGTAAAATTATCAATTTTGGGTATAACTCTTGCTAGTTTAGACATCTCATTTATATTTCCATTGCAATGTAGCACCAAATTACATCCAGCCTGTAGCGCCTTAATTGCATTTTTTTCCAATTTATATTTTAGCGATTTCATTGATATATCATCAGAAATTAAAAGGCCTTTAAAATTAATATGACCGCGTATGACTTTATCAATAACTATTTTCGAATGAGTTGCAGTATCATCGGGATCATATACCGAATAAACCACATGTGCAGTCATAGCAAAAAGAGATTTGCATATTCTAAAAGGTTTAAAATCCTTTTTAAAAAGTTCTTTTTTGTTAGTTATAACAATTGGTGTTTTATAATGACTATCATATTTTGACATTCCGTGACCAGGAATATGCTTAACAACAGTAGCTATTCTATTTCTTTCATGTAAGTTTATACATATCTTTCCAAGTGTTGAAACCCTTTCAGAATTTTGTGAAAAGGATCGACTTCCAATAAAATTATGGGGTTTTTTTCTTATAACGTCAAGAACGGGAACTGTATTTATATTTATTCCCACCGTATTAAGCAAGTCACACACTTTGTCTGCATAAATTTTATAAACTTTATAAAATAATTTTTTATCTTTATTGTAAAGTTTTCCAAAAAAATATTGAGAAAAAAAACTTAAATTGATAATTTTATTTAATCTAGAAACTTTTCCACCTTCTTGATCAATTAGTATGGGATATTTTTTATCTCGCAATATTTTTTTAATATCATTTACCAAAATTTTTAATTGAGAAATGTTTTTTATATTTCTTGAGAATAATATAATGCCCCATGGTTTTATCTTTTTAAATAATTGTTTTTCCTTATTTGTTAATCTATATCCCTTTATACCAAAGATTACCGCTTTTCTATTCATTTTTATTAGATATTAAATCTTCCCAAAATCTTCTTTTTCGTTTATTTTTAAAATCTTCCAAATCATTTATACGAACATATACATTACTTGTGTCATTTTCTAAAACTGGCAAATTATTTTTATCATGACTAAATGACGTCAAATATAATGATCTTGATTTATTAGTAAATATTATATTTTGTTCAGAAAAATAATATTTCGTCACAAAAAAAATAAAACTAAAAAAAATCACTAAAAAAAATATATTTTTTATTTTTTTGTACATCACATGCTACTAGGTGTGGAAACTCCTAAGATTAACATCCCATTCTTTATTACCATCGATAATGCTTGTAGGAGAACTAACCTAGAGGTGTTTAGATTGTCACTTGCAGAAACAAATCGAAATTCTTTATTATCTTTACCTAAATTCCAATACGAATGAAATAAAGTTGTAAGCTCGTAGAGATAATATGGTATTCTGTGAGGCTCAAGTTTGGAAGATGATAATTCAACACATTTTGGCCATTCTGAAATTTTTTTTAATATTTCTATTTCATGTTGATTGAGAGTAAATTTTTTATTATCCAACTCAATTTTACCTTTCAAATTTAATTTAAGTAATCGAAAAATTGAATTAATTCGGGCATAAGCATATTGGACATAAAACACTGGATTATCTTTAGATTTTTCAGTTACCTTCTCAAAATCGAAATCTAGTTCAACATCATTGCTTCTGTTTAGCATCATAAACCTAGTTGAGTCTTTTCCAACTTCTTTGATTAAATCTTCTATAGTAATATAATCTCCTTTTCTTTTTGACATTTTAAAAGGTTCCCCGTTCTTAAATAATTTTACTAATTGTGATACTTTACATATTAAATTTACTTTATTGTTAGAAATGGCTTTTGTCGCCGACACAATTCTTTTGGTATATCCAGCATGGTCAGCACCAAGTATATTTATTAGAACATCAAATTTTCTAGAAATTTTATGTGAATGATAAGCCATATCACTAGCAAAATAAGTCCATGTTCCATCTGCTTTTTGTAAGGGTCTATCTTTGTCATCTCCAAATATAGTTGATTTAAATAATAATTGATCTCTTGTCTTCCAGTCTTTTGTTTGCTCACCTTTTGGTGCTTCTAATTTACCTTTATAAACATAATTTTCTTTTTTTAATTTTTTGACTATTTTTAAAACCATTTTATTATCAATGAACTTAGATTCATAAACAAATTTATTATGTTTTATACCTAGCAAATTCAAATTGTTTATAATTAATTGCATAGAGTGTTTTAATGATTCTGAAGACAGTTTCTTATATATCTTTTCTAAATTGCTAAAATTTTTTATAGATCTATTTTTAATTATTTTTTTCGCAATATCGATTATATAAGCTCCCGGATATAAATGTTTGTTATTTGGAAAAGGTTTGTTTTCAGTGATTTCTAATATTCTATAATAAACTGAAAAAACAAAATTCTTTATTTGCCCACCATAATCATTTACATAATATTCTTTTACTACTTTGTTGCCATTGAAACTTAGGAGGTTAGAAAGAGTATCTCCCAATACAGCGCCACGACAATGCCCCACATGTAATGGTCCTGTTGGATTAGCTGAGACAAATTCAATATTATATTTTTTTTTAGAGATCCTATTCGAGCCATATTTAGAATCTAATTGAATTACTTTAGTTAAATATTTTTTCCAAAATGAGATATGAAAATAAATATTTAAAAAACCAGGTTCGGATATTTCAATTTTTTTAAATTCTTTTAGATTTGATAACAAATTCTTTTTCAAAATTTCAGCCAGCTTAATAGGTGAGCTGTTATTAACTTTAGCTAAAATCATGGCAGCATTACAAGATATGTCAGCCTTTTGATTTTTTGGTGGCAACTCTACTGTAAAGCGTTTGAGCTTTGAGGGAATTTGTATTAACTTTTTCCTTTCTAATTTCTTTAAACTATTAAATATTTTCTTTTGATAATCTAAAAGCAAGTTCATTTTATTTTTTTATGCAAATTGATTGCATATCTATCAGTCATACCAGCAATAAAATCGGCAATTACACGTTCTTTCTGTTCATTCATAAATAGATCTTTGCTTATATGTTTTCTGTGATTTTTTGATAAATATTTAAACAAATCATTTATTATTTCTTTTCCTCTGTTAGTGTTAACAACTACTTTTTTATGATTATACATATTACGTTTTAAAAAATCTTTTATTTGCTTATCTATCTTTTTCATTTTATCTGAAAAATCA
>CEPX01055274.1_pt1 | contig 10095 bp, 2 predicted proteins | sample 361361 | NCBI WGS metagenome assembly CEPX01 (sample SAMEA2619974, study PRJEB7988) | marine metagenome | biome: marine biome (ENVO:00000447); feature: mesopelagic zone (ENVO:00000213) & marine oxygen minimum zone (ENVO:01000065); material: "saline water (ENVO:00002010), including plankton...
CAGGGATCCTGAGAGTCTGCCAACAGCGTTACCCGGATCTACATAAGTTTTACCGTAAGCACCGATGTTCAGCTTCCAGCCATCAGCTTCGGTAAAATAGTTCCCTGAAAAGCTTGTTGATAATTCAAACGGTTTTAGAATCAGTTCTTGATCCTTTTTTGTCTTATTATAGATCACATACCCACCCCAGGGAAGGAGCTCCTCTTCCGGCTGTATCTGAGATGTCCATTGATTTTTTTTCCAAGTGATGGGACCATAGAATTTAGTTTCATCGGCCTCTATCTTGACTTTGAAAGGATATGGGTTTCCGATCATATTCCAGCTTTCCGGCTTCAATGTAAAAGTGAAACTGGCTGAGTCATAACTCGAGCCATGACCCGTCATAAACAACTCCAAATTTGAATCGACTGTTTGCTTTAGCCAGTAAGCTTTACCAGACTCTAGCGAATCAGCTTCTTCTAACCCGTCAGGGTATTTTGCAGGAGGCTTCCATTTATATATGATCCAGTTCCAGTTTATTCTATCCTGCTTTGTAATGCTTTGGCTATCATTAAGAAGATCTTTAGCTGAATACTTATCATGAACCCAAGGGATAGAAATTAAGCTCCATTGATTCTTGGGTATACCCCCTTCAAAAGGACTTCCATCAATCATGGAAGATATTTGAGCGAGATCGAATTGGACTGTTGCGGAATGAACAGGAGTTTTTCTTGTATTACCCCGAATGTCCTCTGCAAAAATATAAAAGTAGATGCCTTTGTTGGTTATGGAACCTCCGGGAATGACGGCGGTGAAGGTGCTATCATCATCGATATCCATGTCTATATATTTCTCTTCCATTTCACCTTTATTGATTGTCCAGTAATAAAGTCGTTGTTTTGCAAGGACAGAACTGTCTGTGATCGTTGCTTTAACATCCAGACTTTCGCCTATATTGATATTGTCTGCATATGAAATTATTTTAATTGTTGGTTTATTTGTATCAGGTAATCTTCCTGATGCATTTAATGAAATTTTTATGGTATCCTGCCGCGTAGGATCATTGTGGGAGAATTTTAGCTCACCATCGAAAAATCCCTTCTCGCTAGGGCTAAAATGTATTTCCAGAATCGTGGTATCCTCTGGAGCGGTGTCGAACTGTTCCATATCAGTATAAAACTCTTGCCGATCAGTCTCTATGCCCGTCACCTTAAGGGTGTCGTTTCCTTCGTTGTAAACTTCCAGAGTATCTGTCTTCGTGTCGCCAATTGCTACACTCCCGTCCCAAGTGGGTTCTTTTGAGATTTCAATTTTCGGTTCAAAGTCTTCATTTACTAACTGGACAACTTTATCAGGAAGGTCACTGAATATTTTGTCATCTGATACTATGCCTATGGTAACATAATACTCAACATCATAATCCGCTTCATTATCATCAATGCCCTTGACCTTGAAATCAAAATTTTCTCGCCACATCTCTGGGGTGGCTATTATAATATTTTCTCCCTCAGGTATCTTACCTTCCGTTGTGTCACTGCTAGAAGCAATAAAAATAACATCCTCAGTTGGTTTTGCGGTAAGATTCACAGTGATGCCCACAGCACCGCCTATTTCTGTAGTCCTGTCTGGATCAGCAATTACCTTAAAACCGACATCATCATTATCCTTATTAAACACAATTATATCAACGGGGTCAATTTGTTTGTAGCTAGAGTCCTCTGATTCAGCTGGAAAAGTGACAATTGCAAATTGTATCGAGTCGTCCTTAACAACATCATCAACACCTGTTATGGTGACAGTTTGGGACTCGGACCAGTTTGATGAGTTAAATGAAAGGCTTGCAGGAAGGACGGTCCCTTCTTCGTCGTTAGCTGAAGCAAGCAGCAGTGTTACAGGGGAACTGGGGCTGGTTCTGAGCTGTATATGGGTCTGGGCATTAGTGCCGTCTTCTGAAGTAGAAAGACCGCTTAAGGGGTTTATTACAAATCCTGCACCCTCATCATCGATGTTGCGGAGGACTGGATCCGATACTTCCAATCCGTTGTAGAGAGGATCATCAGAAACGGCCTCTGTTATGACTATGAACTTCTGGTCACCGTCATCTATGTTGTCATTCACGCCCAGTACTGTGATAAACTGAGTTGTATTATAGTTTACGCTTGTAAATGTGACGGAAGACTGGTCCAGAATCGATTCTGTCTCATCTGAACTGGAAAGCTCAATGGTAACATCGTTCTTAGGCTCAGATAATAGCTTCATGCTTAAAACAGAAGTGTCGCCGCTTTCGCTAACATTTAAACCAGTGAGGGGTGTTACGGAAATGCCTGGTGGATCTTCATTGAGGATATATACAGTAGGGTTTGGGACATCATAATTGCTATATGCCGGGTCAATTGAAATAGCCGGTTCGGATATGATTTCTAACATTTCATCGATATACGAGTTGCTGTCCGCAATAGCCGTAACATAAACTTTCTTTATGCCATCCCAGCTGTCCGCAGTGAAAATGAGTGTGTCGGGGCTAATAGTTGCTTTTAAAGTATCTGCACTTGTGAACGGTATCTTAACGTCTCCAGACGGGGCTGCTTGGAGACGGACGTTAAAGAAAGCTTTCCCACCATCTTCTGAGACGAAAATACCCTCTAATGGATAAAGAAGAATTTTTTTGATATCATTATCTATATTTGTTGCTGAAACATCTGTGGGGTCCTTGCCGTTGTAGGCTGCATCTTCTGATATGGTTGTCCCTAACTCAATTGAATAATCAACATTACCATCAGATATTTCATCATCCAGACCGACAACTACAATCCCCTGTGGAGTTGACCAGTTTGCAGTAGTGAAAACAAGTTCACTCACTTCAATTAACCCTTCCGTTGTATCTTCTAATGAAACCGGTATAGTAACGGAGTGGGTTGGCTCTATCTGGAGAGACACCTTGAAAAGATCTGAACCGCCGTTCTCGGAGGTAATAAGGCCCCCGCCTGGCTGTATGGTAAAGCCGCCTTTTTCATCATCTAAGTTTGTTACAGATACGTCTTCCGGGTTAAGGCCGTGGTAATTGGGATCATCGGAAAGGGTTGGTTTGACACGAATAGTATAATCGACGTTAACCACATCATCAGTATCATCAACACCTGTCACAGTTACTTTTTGACGGGTTTTCCAGTTGGAAGAGGTGAACGTGAGAGTGTCTGGTGATACGGTGCCTTCGGTCAAGTCGGAGGACTGAAGGGGAATAATTACATCATGTAGGGGAGCGGAATCAAGGACAATGCTGAAAGTATCCTGGCCAGCGGATTCCGTTGTTTCAAGGCCGGAAGTCCGGGTTACTGTTACTCCTTCCGAAACATCTTCCACATTGATGGTCACTGTGCCAATGCTGGATGTGTAGACACCATCAGTTACCGTGACACCCAGTTTATAAGAGGTCTTTATCTCATAATTGAGGATCTTGGATATTGCAATAGTGCCCGTTGAAGCGCCAATGGTAAAATAATTCTCATCATTACCTGACTCAATTCTCCAATCTTGCATCACATCTTCGGTGTCAGCATCGGTAGCCAGGACGGTGCCCACATCACTATCCACAGCCGAAGCCTCCGAAACAGAGAAACTCTGGTCACCTGTTACAACAGGGATATTGTCATTGAGGCCTTTAACAATTACTGTAAATGTTTTTTCGTAGCTGAGGCTGCCTGAATCAGCAACCTTTATGCGTATGGCGTGTGTCTTTTTAGTTTCTGCATCCATGGTAGTGGCTGCCTTAAGGCTGTCGACAGATAAGGTGAAATTTCCGTTGTCCGTACTTCCATCACCTGTCACGAATGAAAAAGAGTGGCTGTCACCTACATCAACATCTGATACATTCAACCGTCCTACGGGCGTGCCTGAGGTACTGTTGTCATTAACGACTCTGCTGGAAAGAGTGATGTTCGAAGGTGCCTCGTTTACACTGGTAAGGGTTACGGCAACTGTTTTGGAGCCTGTTGATGATGCATCATCCTCCACTTGGACTTCCACTAGATAGGTGCCGTCACCGTTGTTATCATCAGGAGATTCCTTGTTTTTGGCTTCATTAAAAGTGAGGACCCCATCAGTGGTCAAGGAAAATTTTGATTCATCATCTCCGCCTAAAAGGCTATAGCTGAAATCTGTAGTTTCAGGGTCAGGATCAGAGGCCGTTAGGGTTGTTACCGAGATTTGGTTTTCCGCGGCCGACACCGTGTCAGCTGTGGTGATATATGGTGGATCGTTCACTGATGTGACGTTAATGCCAAATGATTCCGTAGTGGTTTTTCCGTTAGACTCTCCTTGTAAGGTAATGGTGGCTGAACCATACTTATCTGATAGAAAATCCAAGGTTAGAGAGTTTCCGTCGGCAGTTGCAGTGATCAGAGATGTATTGCTGTTAGCACTGACTGTCGTTGTTATAGCATCGTCATCCTCATCGCTGAACACATTTGATATATCGATGGTGCTGTCAGGGGCGTCTTCATTCACTATCACTTCCGCAATTTCATTGGCCACTTCTGGCCCGTCATCGGCATCAGTGACAGTTATGGTCACATCAGAAGTCTCTGAAAGTGTTCCGTCAGAAGTAGTTATGGAAAGAATGTATTGGTTATCCCCATCGCTGTCTCCAGGTGATTCATAATTTGGCGCATCTTTAAAGGAAAGAGCGCCTTCTGAGGTAAGAGTGAACTTTCCACTGTCATCTCCTTCCTCAAGGGTATATGTAATTGGATCATCTTCAGGATCAGAGGCCTCTACGTTTCCAACGGAAGTCACATTCTCAGCTGTGGAAATGGAGGAAGAAGTCACTGAGGGAGGGTCATTTACCGGCGTAATAGTAACATTAAAACTAGTCAGAAGCGTATCGATACCGTCGTTTTCAATGCCGGCGTCATCGGTAACTTTTACTATAAGTGCAATGGTGCCATTTGCGTTGGTAGCTGAGGTAAAGGTGATTGATCCGGTGGTGTTTGGTGATATGTAGTTTGGAGTGGGGTGAGGGATAAGCGTTGCGTCTGCACTCTTTGAAGTTACCGTCATGCTCTGTTCCAAGTGAAAATCCCCATCAGAAACACCGGCGAAAATGACCAACTGCTCGCCTGAGTCTTCACTAATGGTGAGGTCTGAAATGGCATTCATGAGGGGTGGCGCGTTGGCGGGAGAATCGAGGCTGTTTTCGTAGGCACCTATATCAGGTCCTGTGGATCGGGGAGCTTTGGTCAAGTCTATATTTAGCGCTGATTCATCGGCATTGGGTGACAAAGAATTACTGGTACTTGCATAGCCAATGGCTGGTGAATAATTTTTCAGGTTGAAGTCATTGCTGCCGGGGTTGGAAAAATAGGGGTCAGTTTCAAAGCTGGTGCCGTCATAATCAATGACGTCATTATTATCAGAGGCCTCTATGGATTCTAATCCCTGGACGATTGAACTCCGGGCCTCGAATCTGCCAATTTTATTTCCAGTACCACCAAAGACCACTTTTTTAGGTGTTTCACTATCCCATATAATGGAATTATAAAAATAGATTTTTGATCCAGCGTCAGCATAAATCGTGGATTGGTCAGAAGCAAAGTTCTGGGAAAATGTAGAATGATAAATTTTAACCTGCGGTCGATCATAAGCACTAATAGCGCTGCCAAGCGCCGTTGCCAGATTGTCATAAAGAAGCGTGTTGATTAGCTTTAATACCACCAGGTGATCCCAAACATAGATCCCGCCGCCATATTCAGCTGAATTACCGCTTATTATGGCCCGATCTATTGTGGGGTCGGAGGATCTTGTAAACAGCCCACCTCCTTTATTCACAGCCGTATTGTCTGACAAGGTTAGATCGTACATCTTAATCCTGTTTTTTGAGTGCCACAGATAAATACCGCCTCCATCCTGACCAGCGGTGTTTTCTGATACTGTAATGTGATAAAATTCTGGATCTGACCAATTCTCTCCTCCGATGTACATCCCCCCGCCCAATTCATCCGCAGTATTTGAAACAACCCTTACATTAGTAAACATCGTCCAACCCCTTTTGGGATTACTATAACCGCCTCCCCTTACCGCGCTGTTATCCCTTATTAATACACTATCCAGTTTCACATTTGCATGGGTGCCAACATAGATCCCGCCGCCATGTGATGTTACCTGGTTGTCTCTAACCAAAGAGCTGTCAAGGGATGCGTCACTGTTATAATCAAAATAGATCCCGCCGCCATGCACAATGGACTGGTTATTGTTTTTTATATCAAGATGTTTCAGGGAAGGACTTGTCTCGTAGGTATAGATCCCGCCGCCAACCCTTTTAATTTCGTCACCTATTGTAATATTTGTGCCGGTACCGTTCTGAAGTGTAAAACCTACAAGCTGTGCTGAAGGAGTCTCGCCATTGACAAAAGTAACAACCGATGCGCTTTCAGCATTTGAGGGTGAACTTCCGTCAATAATGGTCTGGGAGACATAACTCTTATCCCTGGTTGTGAGAGTGAGGGATCCCACAATAACATCCTTACCGTTGAAGTTTATGTTTTCAGTGTAGGTCCCCGGCCCAACCAGGATAGTATCTGCGCTATAAGTTTGATAATGGTCGATGGCGTACTGGATTGTCTTGTAAGGATTCCCCGATGAGCCGTCGCCACTTTCATCTGAACCATCAGTGGCCACATTGATTCTGCGACCATTGTTATAAAGCACAAACTGATTAGAAGTTTCACTATCTCCTCTCGAAGAAAATATATCTGTAGTACCGTCCCGGTCCATGTCTACAAACTTTAGAGTGAGGGACTTCTGCCCTAAAGAAACAGCTGTAAAACTGGGGGTTGTATTACCATCATTTTCATAAATTATTGTGCCGGCTGAATTACCGGAAACCACGTCCATATCACCATCACCATCCACATCTTTTGTAAGGATTGTTAAAGGTCCCACAGGATTGTCGATCACATAAGGTGTAAAGTTTTCATTGCCATCATTATCGTACCAAATAAGTTTTTTGGTTCCATGGGTTGCAAATACTAGCACATCCATGTCTCCATCGCCGTTCATATCCGCCGCACGGGGTATTTTGGGGTTGTTATGAAAAGACGCCGGACCCGAAATGTGATTATATGTGAATGAAGGGTCTTCAGCACCATCATTTCTATACCAAGCCAGTTCGTCATCGTGCTGTGAGGTACTCAAAACATCCATATTGCCGTCACCGTTAATATCTTCAGCGTAGATGGACCACGGCCCGTTGGGTCCATTAGTGTGTCCCTTAACTACCTTCTGATATGTGAATCCGGGCCGGACAGATCCGTCCCAGCAATCGGTCTGTTTACAATCATTCTCGTGCCAAGCAATTAGGTCTTGACCAAGATGTGCTGAAATAATATCAATATCTCCATCCCCATCCATGTCGGCCGCATAGCTATCGTTGCTATTAGCATTTTGGGTTGTTCCTGAAGTAACCTGGATTGATTCACTGAATCCGGCCCCAAGATTTTCAAACCAAAACACACCCTTGTCCGTTGGTAAATAGATATCCTGATCTCCATCATGATCGAGATCATGTAAAATAGATGATGGATTCGAGTTTATTTTAATCCCATCTAGGGATATTGTTTTAGTTTCATCCTCCGAAAAATTTTCCTTGCCATCATTCATCAGCCAGTAGATTTTTCCCGGTGCAGATGCGCTGTTTGTTGCCAGAACATCCAGGTCGCCATCTCCATCCAGATCGAGCACCTCTATGTTACCCAAATTCCCCACGGGGCTGCTTATGTAAGTGGCGCCCCAATCGGCAAAGGCCGGTACGGCTGAAAAAATGAGGAAAGCCAGGATTACGGTTTTATGTGTGATGAGCTTCAAGATTGAATGTTCATTAAATCGGGTTGTGGATTTTGTATTCTCTAATTGTTTCATAATTAACCAGGGTAAGGAAAATTGGGAGGGACAGGTTTCTTGGGCGGTGGCTCAGGGTTAAGCACTTCATAGATCAAATAAAGAGATATAAGTCCCGCAGAAATCCATACAGGGGGCGTGCTTGCAACAAAGTCCAGGAATGGTGATCTATCTAAAAGGAGTTCAAAGAAGGAGAATTCTCCGATGAAGATGTTGGCTGACTCACTGAAGTTCTGACCATCATCAACATAAAAAGAGAGAGTATCAGTAAAAGAGGAGTCAGAATCGGGCACATAAATAATCTTATGTTCCGGGCTCAAGACTTGATAAGAGGGATCAGTTATTTCATCACCTCTGATACTATCATCTTTAAACTGATAGAGTGTCCCGTGACTGGGAAAGTTGGAAATGTAATAGGTCAGGCTATCTTGATCCGGGTCTGAGGCAGAAAGCATGATATATAAGACACTATCCGATCCAGCAGGGACCAACTGATCCGATGCAACAGGCGTATTGTTAGCACTTTCACATGATTCAATGTTTAAGATATCAATAAATTCATCAACTATTTCCTGAGTCCTGGGAAATATATTTTTCTCAACGCCAAAAAAGTGGCTAAAATTCCCAAAGATATATGGCGAAGACAATCCAGAGTCAGAAGCGACCGAGTCATGATCAATGGAATAAAGTCCAATGTCCAAAATTCCCTTCAGCTGATTTTTCTGTGGGAAGTCAATAATCCTCACTTCTGTCCTGCGATTTAGTGAGTCCGCCACAGCGCGCTGATCATCATTGATTAATGAACCAATAAACATTTCTGTAAGAGGAAAGCGTTCCCTGAGGTATGGATACCGTGCACTTTCTCTTTTTGATACGACGGCAGGAATAGCTTCTCCCCAACCTGTTGCAAGCATACGGTAAGATTCAACGTTGTTTTGTTCAAGCCATTCCTTCATTTTTGCTGCACGTCTTTGTGATAGATCTTTATTATAATCTGCATCTCCTTCTCTGTCCGTATGAGATTGCACCTCAATGGTCATTTCAGGATATTCTTTTAAGAGATCAAGGAGAAGGTTGAGATCTTTTTCCGAATCCGATTGGAACTCATCACTATCCCGATCATATGAAATATTCCTGAATGTAATCACTGATTCTGTCGTCAGACGATCTATCTCGGTGCTCAGAATGAAAACGTGAGACGCATCGGTGTTTTTCACATCGTCCAGTGCGCAGTCCGGAGACTGACACTCGGTGTCATAATAAGTGTTAACAATCCTAATATTTTTCACTTTTTCTTTTAATCTTTCAGTCACTGCTTCGGCGAAATCTTTGGCTTCGGAAAAAGACAAATTTTCGTTGTTTAGCACGTAGACGATCGATTTACAGATATTTAATAACTCAACAGAATCTGATTCCAAGGCAACATTATTTGCCTGGTCCACAACCGGTAGTTGAATATTTTCAGCGGAATCAGGCGGTGCCATGATATTCTCTGGAATGTTTGTAACGGTTGAATCATTTTCCAGATTTTCAATAAATATGATAGCCTTTTGCGTTGTGTCAGCATTAATGACACTTAAGCTGTCTTGGGAAAAAACCAGAACTGGTGTAAGTACAGTAATAAGTATTCGCAAGTACTTCAAATCCATTATTTTTCTTGAGATCAGATTTTCTACTTCAGTAGAACCATCTTGCGTGTTTTTTGAAAGCCCTTAGCCTGTAGCCTGTAGATATAGACCCCGGCACTGACAGGGATACCCTGCTGGTCCTCCAGAAGTTTGAGGGTGCCGGCCTCATCCTGCTGCATGAGCTTAGAATAGTTCACCATGTCGGTGAACATGATGGCGGCTAAACGTCTTACACTATTTTCTTGGTCAGCCAATCAAATACCCCTTTTTGATATAGGCCAATAAAATCATCACAGGTTTTTAAAGAATTCTATCTTAAAGAAAATAGGTCAGCTATAATTCATTAAATGTGTGACGAGATTCTCTGAAGAAGATAACTTAAGCTTTTGTCGCAAGCGGAAACGGTGGCTTTCTACTGATCGGACAGAAAGATCCATCATTTCAGAAATACCCTCGGTGTTATAACCGGCCCGGAGGTATGTACATACCTTGAACTGGGAGCCGGTCAAGTCCGGATGCTTTTTGGTTATAATATGGATGAATGGACCATTATTTTGAGAGAACCTCGAAAAAAATTTGATCCAGTTATTTTCAGCTT
>CEPX01414998.1_pt1 | contig 10092 bp, 11 predicted proteins | sample 361361 | NCBI WGS metagenome assembly CEPX01 (sample SAMEA2619974, study PRJEB7988) | marine metagenome | biome: marine biome (ENVO:00000447); feature: mesopelagic zone (ENVO:00000213) & marine oxygen minimum zone (ENVO:01000065); material: "saline water (ENVO:00002010), including plankton...
GACGCATACCCCTGAATTCAAACGAAGAGAGAATTTGTATTCAAATAAAGCGGCAGTTGAGAAAGAGATTGAAGGAATGATTCGAAAGAGAAGAAAAAATGGGAAGAATGATTTAATTAATAAAGGGACTAGTGGTTCAAAGAGACAAGTTCCAATGCTAAAAAAGATCCAAGATTTTTTTAGATGATAAGAAGCTTTAAATAATTGAATGTGAATAAGTCTTCTATTATGATCGAAGAATTTTTTACATGGCTTATGGCACAAGCTCCTCAGTTGAGCTTTTTAGAAAACCAATACTTGGCAGCATTATTCATTGTAGTTATGACTGCTATTTTAGCTTGGTTGTTACTTTTAATCTTCTCGAAATATTTAGAAGTTTTTGCCGCTAAAACTGAAACTGATCTAGATGATATGATTTTTGAAAAAACTAAACACCCTTTGTTCTATCTGCTGTTGGCCGGAGGATTAAAGCTAGCTCTACGTTATTTAGAAGTGAATGGAAATCTAACTTTGTTGATGAACACCATTATGGCTTGTGTGTTTGTCTTTGTTATTGCAAGGGCAGTAGATGTAATAATTATTATCTGGGGAAAAGTTATTGCCCACAAAACTTCAACTAAACTAGATGAAGTATTACTCCCTTTATTACACAAATTTACAAAAGTTATTTTCGTAGTAGTTGCTTTAATGTGGACTCTTTCTATCTGGGGAATTGATATTACCCCATATCTTGCAGGAGTTGGAATAAGTGGAATTGTTTTGGGTCTTGCTTTGCAAGATTCTTTGAAAAATGTGTTTGGTGGGGTGGCCATGATTATTGATGGTGCTATTAAAGTAGGGGATAAAATCAGATTGGAAAGCGGAGAAGTTGGAGAAGTAATTGATGTTGGGCTTCGAAGTACTAAAATTCGAACTTATGATAATGAAGAATTGACAGTACCAAATGGATACTTGGCTGATTCTCGTGTACAAAATTATACTAAACCAAACCGTAAAATGCGGGTTTGGGTAGCTTTTGGTGTTGAGTATGGCTCAGACACTAAGAAAGTTATTTCAATATTAGAAAAGGAACTTGTAAAGATGGAGGGGGTTTTGGAAAAGCCAGCACCATCTGTTTCGTTTTTGAATATGGGTGATTTTGCTTTAGAATTTAAGGCACATTTATGGGTAGATAATTGGAAAGATGCTTATTCAAAAAAATTGGAAGCAACACAATTAATTTATGATGTTTTGAATAAGAAAAAGATAGGTATTCCCTACCCTACACAAACTTTGCTTGTAAAGAAGGTGAAGTAAAGTGAATGTCTGGTCATTAATTGTTTTTATTTTAATTGTTTTACTTTTACTTACTATTCTCAAGAAATTTGTTAGTTGGTTTTTCAGAGTGATGTTCTTTGTGATTCTTTTGGCAATCCTAGCAATACTGATTACTAAAGTTTATACAGGAAGTTTGTTTTAGTTAATAGATCTTTGTAATATTGGGCATAGCTTTTTATACAATGAGTGCCAGAGTATATAAGAAATTTAGATCAAAGGAGATTCTATGGCAATAAACCGAAATGTGAAAGTAAGCGTTGGAGTAGAAGAAAAACTCATGGACACAGAAGTAGTCGAAGAAGTGGATGTAGAACAAATTGAAGAAGAAAACCGTCAACTTCAAGTAGCACTACATAAACTAGAAGAAGAAGCATCCTTATTGCGCGCTCTATTTAACAAAACCCATAATGAACTTGAAACTTTACGCAAACCAGCATTACTAGTAGCAGAGGTAGTAGCAGTTCATGAAAAACGGGCAATTGTAAAATTGCCAAACGGCAACAAATTTTATTCTCATATCAGTAATTCTATTAAAGAATTGCAAGCTGGAGACACAGTGTTAGTTGAACAAAAGTCACTTAATATATTAGATGTTATTGATGTTTCAGCTGGCGTTGATGTAGAGAAATATGTTTTACTTGAAGCACCCCAAGAAAATTGGAAACAAATTGGTGGACTCAAAGATGAAGTTCAAGAAATCAAAGAAGTTATTGAACTGCCACTAATAAAACCAAAGTTGTTCAAGAAAATGGGAATAATTCCTCCTAAAGGAGTCTTATTACATGGACCACCTGGAACTGGAAAAACTTTACTCGCTAAAGCAGTTGCTCATAGTACTAATGCAACTTTTATTGAAGTGGTAGGATCAGAATTAGTTCAGAAGTTCATTGGAGAAGGGAGTAAACTGGTGAAAGAAATATTTGCACTTGCCAGACGGAAATCACCTACTATTCTTTTCATTGATGAAATTGATGCTTTAGCGTCATCCAGGATGCCAATGGGGACTTCTGGAGAGCGAGAAGTTAACCGAACTTTTATGCAATTACTTGCAGAATTAGATGGTTTCAAGGGATTAGATAATGTAAAAATCATTGCAGCAACCAATCGTAAAGATATTTTAGATTTAGCAATTCTACGGCCAGGTCGACTTGATCGGATCATTGAAGTTGGGATGCCATCAGAAGAAGGGCGTGTGGAAATTTTAAAAATCCATACAGCTGCTATGACTTTGAAGAAAGTGAAATTGAAAGATATTGCAAAATTTACAGATGGATTCAGTGGAGCAGAGATTAAAGCAGTCTGTACTGAGGCAGGATATTTTGCTATTCGAGAAGATAGAGATTATTTGATAAAAAAAGATTTTGATTTGGCTATTGAGAAAGTGCGTAATAAAGATAATGATGAAGATGAAGTGCATATCTTTGGATAAGTTTTTATTGGCTTTTGCTTTTTTATTTTTGACAATTATTCTGTGGTAGAAATCCTATCATGGGGACACTGTATCATGCAATGATTATGTGAACACCATGGCTTCCTTATAGCCGACGGTAGTAACTGATGAGCATGCAGAGATGTCTTCTATTCTGAATTAGTAGAAAAGGAGCTTGGTTCTGTTTTTTGCAATTGTGAATTAAAATAAGGGTATCCTTTATAGGCAGCATATCCAGTTGTTGCAACACCAAGGCATATGGAAACAATCACTGCTGCAGTTAATATTCTCTCTGAAATTGTTATGTTTTTAGTTTTCTTTGTTCTTCTTAATGCTTCATTTGGAGTATAATTGTTCCAAGCAATTAATTGATCTGGAATTTGGAATTCATATCCGTTTAAGTCATGTTCTTTGATAAATTCACGGCGGCGTGTTATATCTTCCTTTAAAGTTAAGTAAGAACCTTCTATAGAACTGTTGTAACCAAACCTACTATACAAAACCGCTGTTGCCATAGCTGCCCCCATCGCCGCACCAAAGAGGGGAGTTAACAACTTTGTTGGATCGGAAAAATGATTTACTGTGCCAATAATTGAGGCAAAAGCGGAAGTGTAAAAAGCAAGGGAATGAGTAACTCTTTGACTAACAAAACCATAAAAATTGTCTGGCTTGTCTTTTTTTCTAATAATTAATCCTTCTTCTAAGGCTGATGGAAGAGAAATTCTTTCATCTCTAAAATCAATAAAAGTAGATGTTCTATTTCTATTTCTCCAAGAAGCGCTAGGTTGATCAAGATGACTACAATTGTATCCCAAAAGTTCTAAGGCAGAAATAGCGTTGGCAACTAATTTTGGATCAATTCTTTTAATGTAAAATATTTTTTTTGTGGATGCTTGAGAAATATCTTGTCTTTGGTCAATGGCATCCAATAAATCATCAATTGATTGATCCATTTCCTTAGTCCACGGTTTTTCATCTGCAGACTGGCAAAACTCTGCAGCCAGTTGTTCATAACAATCTGCAAATGTCATGTCGCCTTGATCTCTGTCACAAAAAATCAAAGCTAGGCCTTCAAGCGCAGAATTAGTCATTGGCTCAATAGTTAATATTGTTTCTATAGAATTAACTAGGGAATATCGATTCATGGTTCTAATTGAGAAAGACCATTCTTAATTGCATGGATTAATTTTTTTATGTTTGTGTAACATTTTTTAGTTAGTTATGAAGAATAATAAAAAACAGGTTAAAATCTTAGTGATTACTAGAATCAGTTATTTCTTATCATCTTTTTTGTAACCAAATTTATCCTCAAGGTCTTTTCGCATTTTTTCTCCTCGAAATTCTCCCTTAAAGAAATCTATTCTAAGTGCAATTGAAAGATTATTTGCAACACTTCTTGCTACCATCCCTCTGTCTTTACGTTTAGCCTTCTGCACAAGATAATGTGTATAAAGAATTCCATACTTTGGACTTTTACTTCCAGTTTTTATATGACGGAATAATGCTTTTTCTGCACCTAAAAGTTGAATTGTAGAGGCAGGAAGACAGGCTAATCTTCTTAAAGACCTTCCGTGTTCAAACAATTTTGCTCCAATATTGGTTCCAGCAATTGCATGGAAATTTGGACAATATTCTTTCATAATTTTTTCAAGGTATTCCTCGTGTTTATCTCGGAGTTGATATAAATTTAATATTTGCTCAGCCAATAATTTCATTTGAGTAATATCCACTTTATCAATATCTGCACCCATGCTCTCTTTAGCATTAACTTTCAATTCTTTTACCAGTTGAGTCTTAGTCTTAGTGGCAACCAATTCAGCATATTTTTCATGGTTGAAAACACCCTTATCTAATTCCGGAAGTATGAGAGAAAACCATTCTCTTAAACGCTTCACTAAGGTGTTGGCTGTGGTGTCAAGCTCATTAATGTTGTTGACAGTTTGAACAATCAAATCATCTTCGTTAACCGAATTTTTAATTTGTTGTTTGCTTAGTAAAATATTTTGATCTCTAAAATTTGAAAAATATTTTTTATCTTTAATTAAAGGGAGCAATTCTTTTTTTTGTTCACTTGAGGCTAATTTAGTTTTATATTTTTTAAGTAATTTTTTTTGTTCTTTGCCTGAATTGTTATAATCTTTTAATGATTTAAAATTAGTAGAATCAATAATTTCTTTGTTGTTAGTTACAAAATGTCCAATTAATGTTTTATGTAAAGTAGTCATTTCCTTCTTCAAGAGTTTGATTTCGTAAACTACCCTCAACTTTTTGTTTTGGGAGTTTACTTACTAGCGTTTCGTAAACTATATAAACTTTTATCTAAGTATATTGAAATTACATATGGGTATAACTGAGGCTGCTTTGCCAAAAATTTTAGAGATTTCTTGTGACTATTGTCATATAAATTTGGAAGGAAAAGATGGTTGGGAGTGTCATTTTGAAGCAGATCAACAATATTCTATTAAGAAATGTGGTTGTGGAAAAAGAAAATGGGTTTCAGTGAAATTAGATGGATTTGATCCAAGAAACTTCTTTGAAAAGCAATCAAAAGAAGTAGAAAGTAATTTTCCAAAAGGATTTGAGAAAGAGTGAATGGCAAATTTTAATTTTTGTATGTAATAGTTTTTTTTTTTAAAATAGAAATTTATTTAAATCTAATCTTAAAAAATTCATTTAATGGGAGATGACATATTTTGCAAGTTGTATGGTACTTGGCGAGAACAAGGAAAAATCTTGGCTAGTGATAAAAGCGAAGATGATGGTAATGATGAAGATGAAAATGCCTACTCAATCTGGTGTGTAACTCCCGCAACAGTAGGGCACGCCCTTCTTATTTCTAAAAGACATGTAGAGAGAATTGAAGAATTAAAAGAAGCTGAATTAAAAGGATTTATTGAAGCAAGAGTTGCAACTCAGAGAAGAGTAATAAGGGCGCTTCGAGGAGATTCTTTGGAATTAACTAATTTTTACCGTGATCTTAAAGATAATCCTCCATTTCCTTTTGCTGGAGAACTTGCAAGACAAGTATTAGGAAGTTTTAGTCCCAGACAAAGAACATATGCTTCTTTTATTTATGGAGAAAATATAGGAGATGCTGCAGGACAATCTGTAATGCATGCACACGGGCATATTTTTCCTGTAACAAGGCCTGGGCAAAATGTTGAAGAAATGTTAATGCGTTATTTTGGTATGTTGGCACTTAGTGAGGGATATCATCCAGAATTAAGTTATAGTGGGAGAGGAGAAACAATAGCTAAAAATGATGTGGCAGAGGCATATCTGAGTGGGATGCAAGTAGTTCCTGGACATATGAAGTTGGAATTAAAATTAAGTGCTAAATACCTGTCTGAATTGGATTCTGGTGATTTAAAGAAATTTTTTGATCTTAGGCAGGAGGCTTGTGAGAGAATCGCACCAATACTTAGGAATGATAATTTAGGTTTTAATTATTTAGAAGATGTTAATCAAAGACCAGGAGTAATAGCTCATTTAGTTCCTAGGGAGAGAAAAGGAAAAGGTGTTGTAGATATGGCTCTGAAGTATCAAGGACAATCTGTTGGTAGATACTAAACACCTAGGGACGGTGGTATTTTACCGATAACTTTATAAATAACCTACCTGGCAATCAGGTATTCAAGCAGCGCTTACTCATATACCTCGTATCAAGGCGAAATATGGGATAAGGACAGTTGGCCCGCAAAGGTTTGCTTCAAAAACAATGCGTTTTAATGAAGTAAATCAGATAATGGTTGTTTGTTTGGCTTGAATAAAAAAGATATAAGAAAATATCAGAAAAATAATAGTTAAAAATGGGAAAAGCACACAGTCCAAGACACGGAAGTTGGCAATTCTGGCCACGAAAACGCTCTAGACATAGTTTTGTTAGAGTTAGAAGTTGGGCCAATAGCAAAGATGCTAAACCATTGGGATTTATCGGATACAAGGCAGGAATGACTCACCTTATGATGATTGATAGCAGAGGAAAATCAACAACTTCAGGTGAAAAAATTCAAGTTCCAGTTACAATTGTAGAATGCCCACAAATGTTTGCTTTAGGAGCAGCATTTTATTCTAAAGATTCTCGTGGGAAAATGAAAAAGATCACAGATGTATTTGCAACAGAAATACCAAAAGATTGGAGAAAAGTTGCGTCACTTAGAATTCCTCTTGCAAAAAAATCAACAAAAAAATTAGAAAATGTCACCGATTTTGATCATGTGCGATTAATTACTTGTTCAAGACCAGGAGAAACAACTGTTGGAGCTAAAAAACCACAAGTTATTGAATTAGATATTGGTGGATCAAAAGATGATGCACTTAATTACCTTAAAGAAAATTTAGGAAAAGAAATTGCAGCATCAGATGTATTCAAAACAGGTGAAGTTATTGATATTAGAGCAGTAACTAAAGGAAAAGGCTTCCAAGGAAGCGTAAAAAGATATGGTGTTAGAACCACATTACATAAATCCGAAAAAGTGGTAAGAGGAGTAGCTGCAATGGGGGCATGGACTCCAAAACGAGTAGGTTATAGAATCCCTCAACCAGGAAAAATGGGTTATCATTCAAGAAGTGAGTATAATAAACAAATCATTAAGCTCGGCAATGCTGAAGAAGTTAGTGAGATTAATCCTAAGAGAGGATTACATCAATATGGTTTATTAAAAAATAATTATATGTTAATTCGTGGATCAATTGCTGGTCCTCGTAAAAAAGCAGTTCTATTGACTTCAGCAATTAGAAGTAATTCTTACAAAAACAAAGCCTTCAAGGGAGTTCCAGAGGTAAGTTACATTTCACGAAAAGCATACAATGAATCAAGATAAATGTTAATGATTAAAGACAAGTTAAAAATAAGTTAAGAAAAAAAAAATGGCAGAAAAAATTCAAGTATTGGACGCGAACGCAAAGAAAATTGGTGAAACTGAGTTGCCAGTTCAATTTAGCGAAGCAATTCGGTCTGATTTGATTGGTCGAAGTGTATTATCCTTACAGTCCCGTGCAAGGCAAGCTTATGGAAGTGATCCAAAAGCAGGAATGCGTCACTCTTCAAAATTAAGTAAACGTCGTCGAAAATATCGAGGGTGTTACGGATTTGGAATTAGTAGAGTAAATCGAAAAATTCATACGCGTCGTGGGACCAGGTTTTTTTGGGTAGGAGCATTTTCACCTCAAACTAAAGGCGGACGAAGAGCACATGCACCAAAAGCTGCGAAGAATTTCGAACAAAAAATTAATGCTAAAGAAAATCGTAAAGCAATTCGTTCTGCTATGGCAGCAGGAATTAATGCTAGACTTGTTTCAGAAAGAGGCCATGTGGCACCATCTGGATTTCCATTCGCACTTGATACATCATTTGAAGATCTTTCAAAAACATCAGACTTACAAAAAGCATTAGGTGCTTTAGGTTTAAAAGATGAACTAACTCGAGCCAGTGCTAAAAATGTTAGGCCTGGGCGAGGAAAATCTCGGGGTCGAAAATACAAAAAAGCAAAAGGGCCATTAATTGTAGTTTCAAAGACATGTCCTTTAATTAAAAGTGCAGCTAATGTGGCTGGAGTTGACATAGTGGAATGTCATGCAATTAATACTGAATTATTGGCACCAGGTGCTGATGCTGGACGATTAACTCTTTGGACCAAAGCCGCGGTTGAAAAAGTGGCTGAAAATAATTTGTTTATGTAGGAAATATATCATGAGATACGAACACAAGACTCGGAAAATTGAAAGCGAGAAGGACCGAACAATCTTAATTGCACCACTGGCTACAGAGAAATGTATTCGTCAAATTGAAGCTGATAACGTGCTTTGTTTTGTTGTAACAAATAAAGCAAACAAACAAGATGTAAAAAAAGCAGTTGAAAATGAATTCAAAGTTAAAGTAAGCAGAGTAAATATTCAAAATTCAGTAGATGGAAGAAAAAAAGCATACGTTAGATTAGCTCCAGGCCACTTGGCAGCAGACGTTAGTGCAGATTTAGGATTCATATAAGCTACTATAATGTATTACAATAATAATGAGATAGAAAAATGGGAAAACGACTAATTCAACAACGAAGGGGAAGAGGAACTCCTAGGTATCGTAGTCCTAGTCATCGCTTTAAAGGTGCAGTAAAACATTTGTCTAATGCTGCTCCTGCAACCGAAGGAATGGTGCTTGACATTTTGCATTGTGCAGGACATAGTGCACCATTAATGGCAGTTGAATATGATAGTGGAGATGTAAATTTAGCATTTGCGCCAGCTGGAATTAGAGTAGGAGATTCATTAAAAGTTGGTGGAGAAGAACTTAACACAGGTAATACATTATTATTAAAAGATGTGCCAGAAGGAACATTTGTTCATAACATCGAAGGAAGGCCAGGAGATGGCGGAAAATTTGTTCGAGGATCAGGATCATTTGCAAGAGTTGTTGCCCATACTCCTAAGGGCGTAAAAGTTAAACTCCCTAGTAAGAAAGAAAAATTATTTTTAGGACACTGCAGGGCATCTATTGGTGTTGTATCTGGAGCAGGACGTGTTGATAAGCCAATGCTTAAGGCAGGAACTAATTATCACCGAATGCGAGCACGTAATAAACTATATCCAAGAGTTTGTGGAATTTCAATGAATGCAGTAGACCATCCATTTGGAGGTGGGTGTTCACATAGTAAAGGACGACCAACTCAATCACCAAGATCAGCGCCACCTGGACGAAAAGTAGGAAAGATCGCACCTAGAAGGGTTGGAAGAAAAAGATAAAATCATATTAAAGGTAAATAAATAAAATGGCAAAAGAACTCAAATGGAACGGACTTACTGAAGAACAAGTTAAGGCTCTTAGCTTTGAAGAATTTGTAACTCTGCTTCCTGCACGAAGACGTAGAAGCATTAAAAGAGGGCCTCACCCTATGCAAGAGCGATTCTTCAAGAAGTTACGAAGTGGAAAAAATAATATTCGAACACATAGGAGAAATATCATAATTATTCCAGAGATGCTTGGAAAAACTTTCAAGGTTTTTACAGGCAAAGATTTTGCACAAGTAATTGTTAATGTAGAAATGTTAGGTCATTTACTTGGGGAATTTGCTTCAAGCAGAAAATTAGTTAGTCACAGTGGTGCAGGAGTTGGATCTACTCGAAGTAGTAAGGCTGTAACTGCGAGATAAAGATTGGTTGATAAAAGATAAAAAATAAAATTTATGAAAAGGAAAAAACAATGGCAGTAGAACAAAAAAATGGAACAGAGGGGACACATTTAGCTACGGCCCAGATGCGAAGTCTTCCAATTTCAACAAAACATTCCATTGAGATTTCCAGGCATTTAAGATTCAAATCAAGTACTGCTGCTAAAACTTTTTTGGAAAAAG
>CEPX01196938.1_pt1 | contig 10088 bp, 11 predicted proteins | sample 361361 | NCBI WGS metagenome assembly CEPX01 (sample SAMEA2619974, study PRJEB7988) | marine metagenome | biome: marine biome (ENVO:00000447); feature: mesopelagic zone (ENVO:00000213) & marine oxygen minimum zone (ENVO:01000065); material: "saline water (ENVO:00002010), including plankton...
AACAACCACGACCACGACTACGACAAGTACAACAACCACGACCACAACTACGACAAGTACAACAACCACGACTACGACTACGACAAGTACAACAACCACGACTACGACTACAACGACAACCACATCTGGCCCAGTTCCCGGATGTTATGCTTTGTGGATTGCTCAGTGGGATTGCCAAGGACCCGGATGGTTAAATACTAGCGGTTACCCGATATGTTTAATTTGTTCCTCTACATGGCCTGACTTCTCCGCTGTGTGCGGAATTCAGATAGACCCAACGGGTGGAGTGGTTGGCCAGTGGGTATTTGACCCATACTTTGCCCCGGGAAGTAACCCAATGGCCTGCTACTGGTACTACGTTTCTTTCGTTGCCAACGACTGTGGGAACGATTCAACCCTTTGTGACCTACAAGATGAAAGCAGCTATGAAGATTCCAATACTGTATGGGCAAGTCTGCCTGCCAGCACTAACCCCGGAGACCCAGCGTATGATGGCGGTTGTTGCGGAACTTGTACCTGTATTGAGTGCGACGCCGACGCGTGGATAGGCGCGCCGGTAGCAGGGGGTTGCGAGCATGCAGAAGGCGACGAGAACAGTTTCGCCTCTTACGATCAATGCGTACGGTGTTACTGCTGTGACTCAGTTTGTCAGGAGCATCCAGAGTGTGACTTCTGTAACGCCTGTGACAATGGCGGCTTACCACGCGTTCCGACGACATAATGAATCAACAAGATTTAGTAATTAATCGCATTTCCATAGTCCTCAATACGGACGAAGATGGAGACTGGATGAAGGACAAATTGATTATCCTAAAAAAAGATATTAAAGAAAAAGAAATTACCTATATTATTAATTATTTATATGTAGAGGGATTCATATTAGACAGAAGAATCGTGTATGAAGTTAAATAATATATTAAAAAAGTGTAATTATAATGGTGAAACCGACGCATCCTATGAACATGCCGTACATATCATTAGAGACCGCTTTCAAGGTCATCAATGAAGTTACAAATGAGTATGATCGTATGGCTCGCGATGGTAAAAGTTCTACCGAAAAGAGGACAGGAACTATTGGAGTAGTCACAAGTCTAAAGATAAAAAAAGCGCTTCTAAAAGAGCTTAAAAAAAGAGAAAGAGATTTTGATTAGGCTTTAATTTTTTTCATCCTATCTATCAGCTCAAAAATCTTACTCTTTGGAATATTCTCAACCGTCATAATCTTTTCAACCTTCTCGTAGTTTTCCTTCTCAAGTTTCTTTTTTAGAGTCTCAAAGGTCACGTTCTTTTCCTTCATTAGGTTTTTGAGAAGGGTGGCTGGTGAGGCTTGATGCTCTTCTGCCGCAGCAGAAGCGGGCTGTGGGGCAAACACCATTTTTGGTAACTCTTCATTAGCGACAATGCTAATTCTTAAGAAGCTACGAACACAGCGGACAAATGCCCTGTTTTCGGCACAAGCCGCCAAGAATTGCTGACCAAACCCGTGTGTATTATGAGGTCCAGCGTCGCCTATTGCAGAAAAAGTAACCTCTTTGCTTTCTGTTTCGTAATTGGGAATGAATGTCATGCTACATATTGCTACTACATAATCTGAGGCGGGGGTTTTTACGTCATAACGTACGTCTGTGTAGCCGCGAACCTGAGCTAACTCCTTGATACCACCAAGCAGGATAATAAGCTCTGTATCTTTAAGCTTCGTAACGTCTGTCTCGCTGGTCTTTTGGCGGTTTGGGACAAGGTGCTCCGTCTTTATCATCTTACGCCAGTCAATGAAACCGTCTTCGTTAAAGATATAATTTACTGAGCCACCGGTAATTAGGCCGTTATCATCTCTTTTAATTTTTTTTAGTTTCATATTTTTTACCAAAGATCATCTTCTTCGTCGCTTAACTCGCTAGGCTCGTCTATAGCTTGCTGAGGTACGTCCTTCTTGAAAGACTTTTCTATTAGATTATCTGTGATCTTGAAGCTCTCAAGTAGAAGGTGAGAAAGGTGTTGCTGTAACAACTCTGCTTCCCCAAAAGTAAAGCCAATTAAATAGCTAGATTTTTGCGTAGAATCTTCCTTGCTCTCTTTCGTAACGTTAAAGGAGAAGCCCTTTTGCTCTTCGTCTCTGACGTAGGGACCGAATCTAAACCTGACGATCTGATTGCTCCCGTGGTATCCAGTAAATTCTTTGTTACGCTTAATCGCGTCAATAACTGACGCTACTTCAAGTGCGCTGAATTTTACATTAACCTTTTTGTTGGGGTTGTCTTTGTTTTTTTTGAAAGAGCCGATTCTTCTGTCGCTATTCCATCCGTCTTGCTTGATTAAGGTGGTAAAGAAGGCGTTATCCCTCTTATTAAGATAGAAAGAACAGGCTGTGCCGGTCACTTTGGCGGTTGGTTTGTAAAAATGTATCATGTACTTATAGTATAAGGGGTTTTTTAGGTTTGTCAATCATTTTTTAACTCAGATAATTTGGTGTAAATTTTGTTAGATTGCACCGCTATTCTGTCAGCGAACACAACTTCGTCCTTTTTCACTCCTTTAACGATAACGATATTGTCTTCTTCGGGAAGTAATCCGTTGTTTTGGGTAACGCATTCTTCAAGTTTGCGGGAAAAGATCATTACTTTGGAGCTTCCCGTCTCATCCTCCACGAACATCCTCATGTATTCGTTCCCATTTCTGGACGTACCCATGTAGGGCTTTGCGTCAACCGTTCCAATGAAAGACACCCTGTCGTTGGCCTCGGAATCTTCGACTTCCCTTAGAGACAGTAGGTCGTCTTTTTTGTCTGAAAATATATCTCTTAGATTTTTATTGTAGGTATATCCAAGTAAGTGTTTCTCGTAATACCAGTTCGCAAATGTTTCTGAATATTTATTTTTAAAATAAATTTGTTTGTACGGCTCGGACTTTGTCCTGATGGTTTTTAGTCTCGTATCTTTAATTAAGGGCTTGCCTTTCTCGTCTTTCTTGCTTGATATTTTTTTAACTATCTCAACCAAGTCATAAGTATTTGGTTCAGCTAACAGCATTATAGATTTTTTTTCTTTCTTGGTGAGGATGTTCCAAAGTTGAGCCTCATAAACGATCTTGCTGCGGGACATGGCAAACCCTTCAAACGTCCCTGCTTGAATTAATGCAGACAAAATCCCAATAGTCAAACCAGACTCTTTGGCTCCTTCAAAAACTTCAAACTTATTTGAGTAATGGCTTTTAAAGTTGTCCAGTTTTTCAATTGATTTGTCTGAGATACCTTTGATAGACAGCAGTCCAAATCTAATATTGTTTCCTTCAATTTTGAAATCCATATCAGATTTAATGATGTGTGGCGGAAGAAGCTCCGTGTTAAAATAAGACATCTCTCTTTGTATTTTAGAAATCTCACTGATCGGATCAGGCTCATGGCGGGTCATCTTTAGCAAGCTCAAAAAGAATTGCTGTGGATATTTGAACTTAAGATAAATAGTGGTTGCTGCTAAAGCAGCGTATGAAATAGAGTGAGACTTATTAAACGAATAGTTCGCTGAGTCTTCAAGGATTTTCCATAAGATATCTCCAATTTCAGTATCAAGGTTTTTCTCCTTGATCTTGTCTTTAATTTTCTTTTTCCATTTGCGGACTTCTTTTACTTTCTTTTTGCCGACTATTCTTCGTAGCATTTCTGCTTCATCAAGCGTGAAGCCAATCTTGTTAGCCATTTTCATTAGTTGCTCTTGATATAAGGCAACGCCTCCTGTAGACGACAAGATGTCGTCAAAGAATGGATGAACTGTTTCGTATTCTTCGCCGTTTACATACGCTGCGTATTGATCTACGAAATTAAGTGCTCCGGGACGAGCCAAGGCTAGTACCGCGCTTAGTTCTTCGAGATTTTTGGGCCTAACCTTTTGGCAAACACGATAGTTTGTTTCTGCCTCGATTTGAAACAATCCATGGGGAGTTCTAAGGTGTTGAAGGTTATCATAAATGATTTGATCCTTCACGTCAATGTCGTCAACATTAATGCCCACGCTCTTGCATACATCGTCAACCACAGAGACCGCTCGAAGGCCAAGGATGTCAAGCTTGACGTTGAAAATTGATATCCAATTCATATCATATGAAGCAACATGACTTTTCTTATCCGAGGTTAATTCTGTTGGGCAGCAATCGTTAAGTTTTTCAAATGAAAGTGAAATTGCTGAAGGATGAACTCCTTTATTTTTAATAAGTCCTTTTAATTTTAGTGCGATATTATAGCACTCTTCGTTTTCATCACACCACTCTCTAAATTCGTGTTGTTCTGCGTACGCTTCTTTAAGGTCTTTTACTTGACCAAACACTTTCGGTATAAGAGCAGACACTTTGTTCATCTCTTGCTCATTTTTCCCTCCAGCGACCTTACCACACTCTTTGATACAGAGCTTGCCGCTCAACGTGTTTAGGGTAATTATCTTGGAGGTTTTCTCTATAAATTTTGTTTCTAAATATTGTATTACTTTTTGGCGATTATAATAACAGATGTCCAAATCAACATCCATCATTAGTGATCCATCTAAATATGTTACGCTATCGATTACGCTTTTCTTGGTTCTGATTTTGGATATAAACCTCTCAAAGAAAAGCCCGTGCTCTAGGGGGTCTACTTTCGTAACGCCAATAAGATATAGAACCAAGCTACCTGCGGCGCTACCGCGACCAAGCCCCGTAGGAATATCGTTCTCTTTGCAAAAATTAATTACATCCCAAACAAGAAGAAGATAATCAATAAACCCAAGTTCTTTGATCGTTTTAAATTCGTAGTCCAATCTTTGAGCGTATTCTGCTTTATGCTTCTTATGAACACTGCTCCACATTTTATCTCTACCATCTTCGCAAAGAGCTTTTAGGAAGTCCTCGTTACTGATGTCTTCGCTTACCCCAAGAGCCCTCTTGTATTTGTCCTCAATCTCGAAAGAGGGGAGTCGTACTCCGTGAAGAGGAATATCTATTTTTTCAAATTGAGTAGTAAAATTATGCATTTTCTTTTATCCATCTAGCTAAGTTAGTGTCACAGTTATCCTTGTTGTAAGCGTAATCTAGGATGTAGACATCTTTGTTTCCAAGCGCTTCTATATAGGCCGAGTCTGTCCCTTCCCTGTATGTTTTTCCCGCCGCTACAGCGACCTTTGTTCTGGACGCAATACCATACCATCCAGACCAACTGTCGCAAGACAAAACGAATGACGCGTGGTTCATAACTAGGTCTATCGATCGAAACATATTTATTTTACCCATCAGATTTGTTATTGGATATTTATTTAGTAACTCTGGGTAATATTTTTCCACGTCCGCGACGTCCTTGTCTCCGCCTATAGCTACAATTTCGTACCCCTTGTCTAGTAGAGCTTTAATACAGTTATCCCAAGGGCTAATGTACTCTGGCTCTATGTCTTCTTCTGCTCTATGCAGTAAAGATATCGGTTGGAAAGACGCCATTTTCCCGCTCCATCCGGGAGAGTCGTATCTTGGCAAGCGAGAAAAATCTATATCATTTCTGATATCATACAGAAATTTTTGAGAGACATCGCTATCAAGGGTCATGCGAACATCATAGTTGTTTTTTTCTATCCCTAGTTCAATTGGAATACGCTGATCTATGTCGAATATTATTCCGCCTACAAATTTAATCGTACTCCAAAATTTCAAAATGTCGTAATTCATAGGGAGCCATGAATAAGTATGGCCATCCCACGCGTCTTTCCAAGTATGAATAACGACTTGCTTCCCATTCGACAATCGTTTTGCCGCCATCAAGTTGAACATTTGATCTCCCCAGAAACAGGAGGGCGACCAGATGTGAAAATTGTCATCGTTTAGCTTAGTCATAGTTCGATTTGCCACTTAAGCTTATTCCAAACTTTTAAATTTAATTCCAAATCAACTAAAGCATCGTGAAGTTTGTCGGGGTTATGTTTGATTTCGTATTCTCTACCCAGCGCAGGAAGATTTGTCCTGACCCCTTTTCTTTTTTCGTGATACATTTTATACTGATATTCCAGTAAGTCTTCGGTGTTTTTATAGTGCAGCCCACATTTGACACCCTTCGCTATGCAGTTTGTATCAATAATTTTATTGACTAAATGTTTGTAATTTTTGCCCATATAACTGTAATAGTCTTTTATCAAGTAGAGATCGAAGCCTAGAATATTGTGACCTACTATGTAGTCGGCGTTATCCAGCCAGTCTTCTATCGTGGGAAAGACTTCCTCCGGAGTTACTCCTTTTTCCTCTAATGTTTTAGGACTAAATCTTGTTATTCTAGCTGCCTCTGGACTGATCTCTAACTTCGTATCCCACTTGATATAGAAATTTTTTTCAGCAATGTTTTTGTCTCCTACCGCTCTGATCATCGCTATTTGCCACGGTAAGTTATGACATGAGTTCAAGCAAAGGTTGAACGTCTCACAATCTATAAAGACGTACTCTTTTTCTTTGTCAAATCTTAAAAAATCTTCGTCCATAATTAATTTAGCTTTGAGATTGGTATGTTATAGCAGTCAGCTTTAAAATAAAAATCTGTACTCGGTGGGGAGTCTGGGTCTAACTCTCCTTCTTTATAGAATTTCGCTTCTTTATAAAAATCTTCTTTACTTATTTTCCCCAAGTACCATGCGGTGGAATGGTCGTCTAGCACACTTACGAAAGCGTACTCATCGCATTTTTGTTTGGTATTAAAATCAGCCACGGTACAATTATAATTTTCTCTTGGAGGCACCGTTCTTTCTTTTGTTTTGACATCAACTTTAATGTTATCTCCATAAACTATGTCGTAATCATATGTGTCTTTGACTTTGCCGCTCAAGACTCTTTTGACGACCGCTTCACCTATGTAAGCCACGACTGCTCCTCTACCTTCTCTTATGGAGTTATTCAGTAAGGGTAGCTCTTCTGCTCTAACCTTCGCCTCTTCAAGAGCTTCTCCTGATATTTTAAATTTTCTCACACCATCCTTCCACGCAAAACTCATTGCTAGTCATGTGTTCTAGCTCGGGCTTCTCAAGGGTGCTGCGGTTATTGATGCAACGAAAAGTTAAGTACGCTTTAAAGTCTTTTTTTGATTTGTAGTAAATGCTTTGAGTCTTTTGCACTTCTGCTTTTTCTGTCTTAGCTTGATTGACTGCTTTTTCTTTCACCATCTCATCAAAGGGAAGACTGTTGTCTTCAATAAAATATGTTAGTTTAGCAAAATTAAATTCGGGAACACAGATATTACTATAGAGAGTGTTCTTAAAAAGATAAGAGTCATAGAATGGTATGACTAAAGAAAGATCGTCATCGCTCCATTCTTTCTCTAAATTTTTGTAGTCTATCCTTGGTTCGTAGTAGAAGCCCTTCCGCGATGCGAGGGAGAAAATCCTTATTAATCTTTTGTATCCCTCTGCGTTTTTAATAAAAATAACAATTTTGTTATTCGTCTTGAGGGAGTCGGGGTCTTTTTGGTCCATGTCATTGCACGCCGTTATTCTTACTCCAAAAATTAATTTTATATTTAGATCCTTTGAGTTTTGATACGCTTGTAAAAACCCGCTCATGTTGTTGTCTACAAGAACAACTTCTTCCATTTTGTTTTCTTTACAAATGTCGAAGATAGAATCTGACTCGTCAGGGCTGTTGTCATCATTATTAAGGGTCAAAATAGACCGACCAAGGCTATAATGAGACTTAAATAAAGGCAGAACTCCGTCCATAAATAAATTATATGGGTTTTTTTAGTAAAGTCAAGCCCAATCAAAAGGATCGTCGGTAGCAGGAGTATCTGTTTGCGAATGTCCGGGGCATCCTTCGTAACGTTTTTTCACTATTTCTTCTCCATCTTTAGGGCTTAGCTCTTCCTCTGTGAAAGCCCCCTTAAGAATGTTGCCTTCTTTGTCGACAAGAGAGTAATAATCATATGGCTCTAAGTAGGGGCATTTCCATCCAGACTTGTCCGACCTACAGAAAAACTTGGTCTCAAATTTGTCTTTAGCGTAGTTCGTCGTGGCGTTTTTTTCTTCAAAAGAGTTAACTAGTTTATACGTGTAAGCCAAATAATGTTCAAAGCCCTTAAGTTGTTCATCAGAGATTTCTATTTGTTGTAAGGGTTGTCTGGGGAATTTTAAGAAGCAGAACTCAACCTCTACTTTCTCTGAGGACTTCGGCCACTTCTTTTTAGCCGCAAGAGTGTAGGCCATGGCTTGCAAGTTAGATTCTAATTCTTTCTTGGGGAATTTTCTTTTACTAGATTTGTAGTCTACTATTTTTATCTTGTCTTTGTATTTGATTTTTTTATCTATATATCCAATTATTTTGTACTCTGGGTTTTCGTTTTCAACCGAGAAAAATATCTCTGGCTTGTCTGCCACTCCACCCTTACCAAAAAAATCAGAATTTAAGCCAACATAAATCATATCCAAACACATCTGAAAATTTTCCTCATTATAACAGTGACTTTTTTTAAGAAGAGATTTGGTAAGCCTTGTTACTGCAACGCTTGCCTCGGTAAAACCTTTCTTCATTATAAGAGAGAAATGTTTTTTGTGTTTTTTATCAAGTAAAAGCTCAAAAATAGTATGACAAACAAGCCCTCGACAAGCTCCGTCGTTTTGCGTTTGAGGAATTTTGAGGTGGTAATTACACCAGTATTTCCAAGAGCAGTCTTCTAGGCTCTTTATTCTCGATGCTGATAGCTTTGTTTTTTCTTTACTCAAAGAAGTAGTCTCCTTCTAAAGAGTATACGGGCTTTTTCTAAAAAAGCAAACAAAATCCCCATAAACATCATTAAGAATAAGAAAGTAACAACTAAAAATCCCACCCAAATAAAGATCATTGTTTGCCATATAAAGTTCACCGCTTTTCTCATTAAATTGTTATGCCCAATAATTTTAAATTATTATTGAATTCATCGAACGGAACATCTGCGTAGGAAAGACCCCTTGAATATTGAGTCCAATAGTCTCTATGTTGCTCTTTATTGCCCTCTAGCTTGCCCTCTGCGATGATTTTAGCAACGCTTGATACTGAGAACGCTGTAGCTTTTTGCATGGCTGTGAAGCCTCCCTTGTCCCCCGAAACAAAGACGTCTTTTTCCCAAGTTAGATTCTCAGATTTAACAACAGCTTTTAGTAAGACAAGATCTAGACAATCGGAGGCGTTCTTGCACCCCCTCTCAAACACTTCACGGAAGCAGTCTTCTGTAAGGTGGTCCATGAGAAACTTTACAATGTCTCTGTGGCCTTGATACCTTAAGGTTTTATATGAGCAGTTCTTTACGCCTCTCTTCTGCATGTCATGAATTGTATGTGACGCGCCACCGCTTGTATAAAATGCTTCTAGTAAACCCAAGTCGCCCCCGTTAAGATGTTCGAGCCCATCCATACCTTTCACCGTTTCTATTTTTCCGTCTTTTAAAATTTTGCAATCGTCTTTATACTCGTTTATTAATCCGTCTACAGACCAAGTCACCACGTAATCAAGGGGATGATTTACTTTCTCGGCAGGTATTCCTCCTACCATCATTCGAACTTCTTCGATTTCAGAATCATGAATTTTACTGCACCCCCATTCAGCCATGATATTTACCCATCCCGGTGCGAGACCAAGATCTGTAAAGACAGGCTTGGTCGCCAGCTCAGATTCTGATGCGTATTTATTTATGTTACGGGAAACGTCTACACGTCCACCAAGGTCACAGTAACGTATTCCATTATCTATACACCAATAAGCCATTTCTTCTGTTTGGTGATATGGAAGGCCGCTAATGACAACGTCAGGCTTTTCAAACGTCAGAGCTCTTTCTATAGATTTGTCGGCGTTGTTTTGGTCTGTTAAATAAAAAGTTCCCTCTTTGCCTTTGATATATTTTCTAAAGCCATCGACGGCACCTCCATATGAGTCTGCTCCTACAACATAGAAGCCCAGCTTATGCATTGCATAGCATATAGCTGCCCCCATTCTTCCTACGCCTAGAACCGCTGCTTTCATTTCTTTGGTAACTTACATCTTTTGCGTGGGCCACCTTGACCTCTGAGTTTTTTGTGCCCCTTGCTTCGATTACTGCTCCCTTGCCGAGTTCTCTTTCTTACTCCGCTATCATA
>CEPX01194500.1_pt1 | contig 10086 bp, 9 predicted proteins | sample 361361 | NCBI WGS metagenome assembly CEPX01 (sample SAMEA2619974, study PRJEB7988) | marine metagenome | biome: marine biome (ENVO:00000447); feature: mesopelagic zone (ENVO:00000213) & marine oxygen minimum zone (ENVO:01000065); material: "saline water (ENVO:00002010), including plankton...
CAGACATTACCGCTACCCTATATAGCTGATAATGGCGAAATTTTGCTATATCTAATCTACTTTCCGTCACTTTTTACTAATAGATAAAACAAACAGTGCGTTTCGCCACGTTCTGGCGCCAACGAGCATTAATATTGTGCAGACAGCGTCCTCTATAAAAACAGCATTGTTTTACTCAAAACCAATCGTCTTTTGAAATTAAAGCGTTATATGCAAGGGCCGTTGATGTAAACTTACAACCTTTTAAAATAAGACGGCTAATTTTTACGTTGAAACGCTTCAATACTGCTACATTAAGTTATCGCCCTGAAATCGATGGATTGCGTGCAATCGCTGTGCTTGCTGTTGTTTTATACCATTGTGGCTTTAACTTTGTTTCCGGTGGTTTTATAGGTGTCGATATATTTTTCGTCATCTCAGGCTTTTTGATTACTTCGCTACTAAGCAAAGAAATACTTGGCGGCAACTTTTCACTTAGCGCTTTTTATGCAAAACGTATTCGACGTTTATATCCATCACTATTCTTCACCATTGTGCTAACAGTAATTGCTGGCTACTTCGTCTTTATGCCAGATGAACTAAAAGAATTAGGACAAAGCACTATTGGCGTAGTCACTTATTTAGCGAATGTTTTTTTCTATTTGAAAAGCGACTACTTCGATGGCCCCTCTAACCTTAAACCTCTCTTACATACTTGGTCTCTAGCGGTTGAAGAGCAGTTTTACATTATTTTTCCCGTAATCATATTGGTATTAGCGAAACTAAAAAGGCACATAGTTTTAATATTCGCCATCGGGCTTTTTTTGCTTTCATTTGTTGGCAGTATTTTATTTTTAAAAATTGATAACAGCGCCGTTTTTTTTCTTACACCGTTTCGAGCGTGGGAATTTATGATGGGAGCAGCTTGTAGTGTGATAATCCGCTATTTTCCAGAACACAAAACCCAGAAGCATGGCGCAACTGCTTATTTCGGTTTTGTACTCATAATTGCGTCGCTTATCGCTATAAATGATGAAACTTCTTTTCCTGGTCTTAGCGCTTTACCAGTTACTTTTGGAACAGCCCTGCTAATACTCTTTACCCCCCAACAGCCTTTGCTAATGAAGCTACTGGCGAATAAAGCTGCTGTCTATATTGGTAAAATCTCATATTCTACCTACCTCGTTCATTGGCCGATAGTTGTATATTACAACTACGCTATAATGAGAGTTCCAACACTATTAGAACAGACAGGCCTAGTGTTCGCATCATTTGGTGCTGGCTTTCTGTTATATCAGTTAATTGAAAATAGATTTCGCCTAAAAGCCTTATCCTCTAAAGAAGTGAAAACCACTTTTGTAGGGACACTGGTTGCAACGCTTTTTGTTTGCGTACTTGGTGGTGTAGTGCACATTAACGAGGGCTTTAAGGATAGATTCGTAGTTGACAACAAGAATATAAAAACAACGCCCCATATTCTTTCTCCTAAAGGGAACTCGCGGATTCAACCCCGAAGTGCACCACTCGCTAAATTAAGCTGCTCTTCGTAATGTGTTGAACACGACCGATGGCTGTTTAAACCCAAGGCATTTCCTTGGTCTCGCATTTAGTGCTCGCTCAACAGCAGCAATCTGTTTGTCCGTCACCGTTCGCAGGTCTGTCCCTTTTCGGATGTACTGCCTCAGCAGTCCGTTAAAGTTTTCGTTCAATCCTCGTTCCCATGAGGAGTACGGATTGGCAAAGTAGATATCTGTTTTCAGCTTTTCCGCTACCAGCTCATGAGCGCAGAACTCTGCCCCGTTATCGGCGGTAATCGTTCTAACATGGCCGCGATAGCGCCATAGCATGCCAATCATAGCTCGACTTACATCAGCGGCGCTTTTCGCTGGCACTTTTCGTATCAGATACAGTTTACTTTTACGCTCAACCAGACTGACGATGGCACCTGTACCGTTTTTGCCTAATACGGTGTCGGCTTCCCAGTCACCAAACCGCTTTTTCTTATCAACAATAGCCGGACGACGCTCAATGCCAACTCGGTTCGGAATAATTACGCGCTTCGCGCGGCTGCCTTTTCGGTACTTGCGACGACTATGTCGCAACTGCTTGTGCAGCTTGCCGCCACTGAGTTTATCGCGCTGCACGAAACCGTAAATCCATTCGTGGCTGACGCTATGCCCTATTATTTTACCTACGCCAGCAATTTGCTCAGGACTCCATTTCTGGCTCAATCCGAACTCGACGAACGTGATAGTCAGCGCTGGTACACTAGATTTCGCTGCCTGACATCGTCGTTTAACTGTCTTAGCGTGAGCGACTTCAGGCAGATAGTGATTATCACGAATGCTGTTACGCCGGACTTCTCGACTGATGGTGCTGTGACAAACGTTCAACCGCTTCCCAATCTCCCGGTAGCTGAAACCCTCGCGTAAGTAGGCCTCGATCTGATATCGTTGTCCCTCGATCAACTGCTTGTATCTCATGGTAACTACTCATGTTTTTTGGCGATTACAGAGTACCACCAACATGCAGTTGATCTCTTCTCACCGTTTAACCATGAGTGGTGCACTTATTATCTGAATTCGGGCTGCTTTCTATCTACCAAAGAGTCTTTTGAGATTTGGAATGGAAAACATTGCTTCATAGGCGATTATGATAAAGAGAAGAAAACCACTTTGTTGTGGGGTGATTCACATATTAATCACCTAGTCTTTGGCATAAATGCGCATAAAGAAAGGATACAAAATAACGTAATTGTTTTTGCAAGTGCTGGTTGCGCACCGATATTTCAAGAAATACCTAAAAGTCGCCCAAACTGCGCTGGAAATAATGCGCATTTGTCAAAAATTTTAGAACAGTTTAACGTCACCAAAGTTGTTTTAGCTTCAAACTGGCAATACGCCAAGACCCAAGGCGTTGATATCTTCCGGTTGCGTGAAACGGTTGAAGAGTTATATAGCCGCGGGTTAGAAGTTTCTATCATAAACCAACTCCCCGTATACCCAGTTAACAACCCGCTATATTTAAAATTACGCTTGTCCAATAGCTCAGAAAAAATCCACGAATGGACAATTAAGCCTGCGAAGGGCAAAAAAGAAGAGAAAATTATAGCTTCAATCGAATTCCCTCCAACTGTTAAAGTAATAAACCCATTCGATATCTTTTGCAAAAAAAGCACTTGTTCCATAATCAAAAGCGCTAACCTTATGGTTAAAGATGCAGTCCATTTATCGAATGCTGGAAGTGAGTTGATGATTAATAGCATTTTGTCGAAAGACAAGGATTTCTTTTAAGTGAGGATTAGGTGAAAAGAAAAGTTGTATTTTTAATCAACTCTATTAAGTTTGGTGGCGCGGAACGTGCACTCGCAAACTTGCTGAGCAAGCCAGAGTTTTTCGAAGAGTTAGATGTTTCTATCTTACTTCTTGATGATGAACCTCTTGAACGCGAAATGCCCAGTCACATACCATTAAAAAGTTTAAACAGCGATGGCTCGTTGATTAAAAGTGTGAACGAGCTATATACTTTTGTTAAACACTCAAAGCCTGATTTAGTAGTAAGCTTTTTAGTGCGCTCTAACGTTGCCAATGCATTTCTACGGCTTGTGAGAAAAATCCCCAAGTCGGTATTGTGTGAACGCATGCACCTTAGTAGTCATTTAGACAACCAGTTTTCTGGTTTAAAGCGCAGCTTTGCATCCTTACCGCCAACTCTTTTTTATCGCTTTGCAGACGCTGTAGTGGGTGTATCCACTGGTGTGACAAATGATCTAGTTACTCATTTTTCTGTGCCTAAAGAAAAAGCCTTTACGGTATTTAACCCCTACAATATCGAAGAAATTTCCACCAAAGCACAGGCTCCTTCAGAAATAAACACTCCTCCTGAATTCATTATCAGCACTGGCCGACTAACACCCGCTAAGAACTTTAAACACCTTATTGACGCGTATCTTGCTTCCAGAGAAATAGCCCCCCTTTGCATACTTGGCGAGGGAGAACAGAAACAAGAGTTGCTAGACTTTATTCAAGCTAAAGGTGCTTCAAATAGAGTTATATTGTTAGGCTATGCCAAAAACCCCTTTTCTGTTCTTGCCAAAGCGAAATACTATATTTCAGCATCTACTAACGAAGGCTTTCCCAATGCGCTTGTAGAAGCGATGGCAGTAGGTTTGCCGGCAATAATGACAAACTGTCCTTCTGGGCCAGCGGAAATATTAGAGGGAAACGAAGCGTTTACCAGTGAAACCATGCACCTGGGAAAACACGGCATACTAGTTCCGTTAAACAAGCAAAGCGAGCTCACCGCCGCAATAAACTATCTTCAAGATAATAAGCTTAGAGAAGTTTACAGTGTTAAAAGTCTACGGCGAGCTAGTGATTTTCATATCGATAAGATAGCACACGAATATTGGCAATTTTTAAAGTCACGACTTCAATAACGACTTAAATACGTCTATGTGCTTACGTATATTTACGTCCCACGTATTCTGTTGTTGTAGATTTTCGGCGTGTGCGCTTTTATAAACAAGATAGCTTTCAACGTTCAACTTTGCAGAAAGGCTATACACATCCCCCCGCTCGAAGTAGCTCTCCTTATTAAGCTCAAACTCTTTGTGAGGTGCAATATCACTAGCTATTATGGGAGTTCCGACGGACAATGCTTCCGCAAGCACCAAGCAGAAACCTTCCATATATGAGGGGTTCACTAACAATGCAGCATTTTTGTATAGCTCGGTGAGCTCTTCATCTACTCGAGTACCCGCAAACACTATTCGTTCACAAGCATGTTGCGTTAACGACTTCACATATTCATCTGCGACATAATTAGAGCCAACGATTACCAACTTTAAGGTTGCGACGTTGCTCATATTAAAAGCCGCAATTAAGTCATCAAAACCTTTGGTTTTATCTAAGCGTCCCACTGCCAGTATATAATGGTTAGCTGCTATACCAAGTTCTGAAAGTACTTCAACATGCCCGCTTCTGTTATTGATTAGCGAGCCTGCATTTCTTATAACCATGCGTTTTCTTTTTAAAAACGTATATTTTTCGTTCACCTCTTCAAGAACAGACTGACTCACACAAATAATACGATGCGCAAACAGTACCGTTAGCAACTCACCCAGCTTCAGAATGAGTTTACCATGCCAACGCCATTTGGGGCGTTTATAGTCGGGCGAATGGTGAGTGACTATTGTTTTGAAACCAAAGATACGAGAGATGACGCTGAAGAAACCGGGGCCAATTCCGTGTAAATGAATAATATCAGGGTGAATAAACAGTCTAGCGTAAACCAAAGCAAAAAACGTGTGGATAAACGTCTCTAATCCACTGATATTTAGAGACTTTAGCACTTTAACTCTTACACCTTTATACTCATAATCCATTTGTCCCTCATATGCTATTCGGCTAAGTACAGTAACATCAAAATCACTACATGCCGTCACTATTCCAGGGTAAAGATGTTCACATATGGTCTCTATTCCACCAACGAAAGACGGAATGCCTCTGGTGCCGATAACACAAACGTGTGGCATTTAAATTCCTTTATATTTGCTTTGGGTGAAGAGCTGAAAATTCACATACTGTAGAAAAAGCGCAGGTTAGATGCATATAATTGCTTACTAGTTCTTTTATTTTATTAGTATTTAATGGAATAACCAACACCTTGCGGCTTTAAAACTAAAAAACTAAACTTTTGTTTATATCTTCTTGCGATTATTGCTTCTCTTCTTTAAGGCTTATCCTATGAATTTACGCCCACTTTACCACCTTATCGCTATACTAAGCTTACTTACCATTTCAGCGTGTACCAATACTATTTCTGAAACACGGCAATCGCAAACGGCGCAGCAAACCGGCGACAAGTATGAACAACTCATTAGTGACATTTACGCAAAAAACAAAGTAAATATAACACCAGAAAGAGCCGTTGAATTAATAAGCAAAAGCAACTCGCTTGATAGAGTTGAAAAACAGTTATTAGAGAAGTTTGGTACTAATATAATTAAGCTTTACGAGCTGGGACTGCTTACAAATACTGACGAGCTTAGTTTATCTCGAGCGATGCCTGCTCTGTCAGAGAATGCGGTATTGCTCCACGCGTTATTGACGATATTTCCTATCGATAGTTATTCCATTATTCGAAGCGTTCGTAGAACGGAGGTAATTGCTAAAGAGCAGCTACTTAGTGCTATTTTGCAAGCAGGCCTCGACCCCACCCTTGCAATGGAAGTAACAGCCACAGGCCTAGAAAACATAGTTACGCCGCTCATCCACTCGGCAAGTATAACCCTTTATAACCAGGTTGAAGAGAACACTAGTGAAGTTAAATACAGACAAGTTGGAACAGAAATTTGGGAAGACGGGTTATCATTTTCTTGGGACCCCATATATGGTGCTTTATCAGGAAGCATCTTTAATTTAAAAGCTGACACCACGTATGAAGTTGAAATACAGGTTAATCAGAGCGATGAAATAAAAGACTATAGCTTTGAATTTACCACAAACCCAGATAGCCCTCCTATTGACCCTAGTAAAGTCTACTACCTTTCTGAGATATACAATGGGGGGCAATTAGATCTCGAAGCACTGAATATATTTGGCTCCCCAGAAGGATACGCGAAAATAATTGGTGACGGCGCGATCATAACCCCAGACGAAGGTGACTTAGCTGCAGTGAACATTGGCCGACAGTCATACGTTATGTTAGAAAACCTCACTATTCGAGGAGGGCTAAGGTATGGAATTTTCGCCGACCGAACTCACAACATTTGGATAAAAGGATGCGACATTGCTGAATTCGGCAGAACGGCATACGAGTACAGAGGAGGAAAAGCCTACTCTAGCGCTGAAAGCTCATCTCCAATAAATTATGACTCTGGGATCTATCTTGAAAAGTCTGGTATTGCCGTAATTGAAGACTGTGAAATTCATAACCCCAATTTAGGGGCAAATCACTGGGGCAACGGCCACCCTAACGGAGCAAATGCTATCCAAATGTGGGCATATCACCCTGATGTTGAAAAGCGCGGGCAATTTGTCATTAGAAACAACAGGCTTTATGGGAGTGATGATAAGCGTTTCAATGACGTGATAGAAGGCAGAAAAAATGCTTGGCGTGTTGGTGGGTTCGTACGAGATTCAGCCATTTATGGTAACTATATTGCCTATGCAAATGACGATTTAATAGAAATAGACGGCGGACAAAGTAATGTACTGGTTTACGACAATGAGCTTACTCAAGGATATGCAGGCATTAGTGTTGCACCCAATAGGCTTGGACCCAGCTATATATTCCACAACCTTATTTACAACCTTGGTGATGAAAGAGGTCGCGAGTGGACGTCGATAAAAGCCGGAGGTCTCTTAAGCCAACCAGCTGGTGTCACGCGAGTTTACGAGAACGTAATCTTAACCAACCGCAATGGTATTGCTGCTTCTAGTTTTCAAGGGGACAAGACGTTTTGGATTGAAACGCAGAATAATGTGATTATTACTCGAAACAATTCAAATATGGTGGGTTATGGCATATATGACGAACAACAATTTCCATCATCCCACTTTATCAACGATGTAATTTATAATATTTCTATGGAAGACACCAAAACACATGTTTCGCCTGAGACAATTTCCACATTCAACGCAGCGGTCAATAAAAGTTCGGTTCAGAACTTTGATCCTGCTCTCACCAATATACTGGAAATCGATAGCACAAACCTAATACCTAATATTTCGATTGGTGTTTCCGAAGAAGATGCAATAGATTCATTACAGTTATTATCTGAGGAATGCTTATCGAACTGCAGTGGAAAGTTGTTTATAAAAGTGGGGAACGGTGATTAGTATACTAGAGGGCCTGTTCAGTTATAAGTACGAAATTAGAAATCAATGTGCTTAAATTCACATCCATGTGAAGCCTTTAAGGTTCTAATTAGTACAAGTACTGGCCCAATAGGGAGAGGAATATGTTCTTTTTCCCTAGAAAATAAAGTTGATTATTTTTTATCAATTTAAGTTTTATGGCAGCCATACAAGCTCTAAACACTAGACCTTTTTCAACAAATAGTAATGTGTCGCTAATGTCATTAACGTAGGAAAGCTGTGTGTGTCCGGTAATCCCGAAGATTGGCAACCAGGTCCTTCGTTAGCCACTTTCATACCGGGCCGAATGCTAGCGATTGCTTTTCGCTCTTGTTGGCGCGTTCTTAGACAATGCGCTGGTAGATCATCTCATTTAGTTGGTGCAGCAGCTGTTCCAGAGTGAGATCGTTGATATTCATAAGCACGCTGGATTTCGGTGTTGTTGCACATCGGATGCGAGAGGCGTATCGGCAAAGTTTTTCTTCTGCACTCTGAGGGTTACACTTTTGCATAGATTTAACATTATTCAGGTGTCAATTTATTTAACACCTGATACCTACACCTCAATAGAGATGTGAGATAAGGGACTGATAAAAAACAGAAATATCATAATGGCGCAAAATTTGCTAGATACTTAATAATTGAAAAGTAAGCACAAAACGTTTGTTATAATTTAGGAGTTATCGTGTTAAAAAAGTTTATTCAAGCGACTTTAGCAGTAGTGACACTATGTTTTGCTCTAACTGCAAATGCGGAAATTATTTTAGCATCTGATTTTACAGGTACATCGGGTGACCCTTCCAACATTTCTTGGACAGAAAATAATGTTCAAGTGACGAGAGCACTGGACCCACAAACAACTAGTTTTTCGTCTTTGGGTCTGTTTGACAACTACGACAACTTATTTGCTGTAGACTACAACATCCACAATGAAGGAACTTGGTTTGTTGATGTTTTACTTACAGTAAGTTTCCTTGTAAGCAGTATTGATTTGGAGTCTTTGACCCTTGATGCTTCTGTTTTTAGCAATAATGGACAATTTCAAATAAATCAGCGCGACTTTAGCCTTTCGCTAGATATTTTTGAAGGTGCAAGTTCGTTGTTTACGAGTACTGTAGACGTATTTGAACGTGATAATAACAACACTGGCTTTGTTCCAACGAAATCAATCGGCTTTGACTTAAGCAATATTTCACTGTTTGGCGGAAGCGAATATATCTTTCGTTTTACAGCATTCGGTAATGGCGGCGGTAACAATGCCGGTTTTGACAATTTAGTGCTTAGCGGCACAGCAAACAGCTCTGCACTAGTAAACGTCCCCGCTCCGGGAAGTATGGCTTTATTAATGACCTCTTTAGTTATTCTCTGCTTCCGCAAAAAAAAGTAACATTCTATTAATTCCCAAAAAGGCTCTTATTGAAGTGACCCCATAAAGTTGGACTCATTTCTAAGCAGCAACCAAGGCCTGATTTCGATGCTGTATCGGACTCAGGCCTTTTAGTTTTAGCTTAATACGTTCATTGTTGTAATAGTCGATGTATTCTTTAATATTTTCAATGAGTTCATTTGCGTCCTTGAACGTCTCATTGTGATACATCTCAATTTTTAATATGCCGAAGAAGTTCTCTGCAACGGCATTGTCTAAGCAGCTTCCTTTTCTGGACATACTCTGAAAAAGTCCATGTTCTTTAAGATGTTGTTAGTATCGTTTTTTTTGATATTGCCAACCTTGGTCGGAGTGTATGAGCGGCCTCTCATGCTTCAGCAGCTTTGCTGTTGCGGCTTTAAGCATATCAGTGACTAAAGGTAACGTTACAGATATCCGTACCTCATAGCTGACCACTTCTTGGTTAAACAGGTCTATTATTGGCGACAGGTATACCTTCTGGCCGTTGACCTTAAATTCAGTGACATCGGTCACCCATTTTTAATTAGGCTTCTTTGCCGTAAATTCACGTTTAAGAACATTTTCAGCGATTCTACCGAGTTCACCTTTGTAAGACTTGTAGCGTTTAGGTCTGACTTTTGATTTCAAACAAAGCTCGCCCATCAAGCGTTGTACACGTTTATGGTTAACCGCTAAGCCCATGACTCTTAGCGCACAAGTAATTCTACAATAGCCGTATCGCCTTTTATGCTTGTGATAGATGTCACGTATTTTTACGCGTAAGTCAGTATTGGAACAAGGTCGACCCAGTGTATTACGATGGTAGTAATACACACTCTTGGGAAGCCCTGTAACTCT
>CEPX01090352.1_pt1 | contig 10082 bp, 10 predicted proteins | sample 361361 | NCBI WGS metagenome assembly CEPX01 (sample SAMEA2619974, study PRJEB7988) | marine metagenome | biome: marine biome (ENVO:00000447); feature: mesopelagic zone (ENVO:00000213) & marine oxygen minimum zone (ENVO:01000065); material: "saline water (ENVO:00002010), including plankton...
CATTATACGCCCTTTTTCATTTGCCAATTGTGCATTTCCATAATATGCTTTATTTCAATGGTACAATTTTTGTCTATGAGAATTAAAAAATCCATCAAAGAATTTTTCAACCATAAATTAATCAAAGAATTAATTTGCATAAAATTAATATTAATTTTCTGTTCTCTTCGACAAACTCCGCAGTTGAAAATCTATATACTTATTGGACAAAGAGGCACTAAACTAAAAATAATAATTACTCGAAACCTTCGGTTTCTCGGAATTCTAGGTTCGCCCATTTGGCTCACAATATTGGGTTATCTTATGTGTAGAACCCTGCCTGCATTATGGGGCAGGTACTATCTGTCTTTGCTTGATGAAACACTGGAAGGCAAAACCACTAAATCAAATTGCAAAAAAAAAGATTTAAATAGTAGTACTATTATGGAATAGAAAATAAAACAAATTGGTGATGCAAAAATGGTTCTTGATAAAACTGATGTAAAAGTTGAACAGAAAGTCGAAAGAGAAGGAAGAAAAGAAATTTTAGAACTTAAAGAAGCTTCTGAGTTGGTCTTTCAAGTTGGCGTACAAGCTCATGAAGGTAGTCTTAGAAGAAACAGACCCTCTAAAGAAGTTGAAAATGAATTGAGAAAAAAACTTGAGGATGCAGCTCGCGAAATTGCAACTGCACGAATACATAACCAAAGAGTACGTAAACTTGCCAAAAGATTATATAAGGATATGAAAGACATTAGAGGTGCAAAAGAAAAACAATTAAGAGAGTTCTTAACAAAAAATGAAGCTTTTATTTTAGGATCTTGTAACAATTTGAATCACTTGCTTGATGAAGCACGTGCAATAGTGCAACAAGCAATTACAGGTACAGCATCTTTTAGTTATTATGACATATACACAACTACAGACCGTGCTTACAAGGCTATTGTTAAAATAATCCAAATTCTGCGTGAATTGTTTTACATAGAACATCAAGTTGAAACTGCTACTGAAAAATATGTTGGTACTTAATTCTTTTTATTTTTTCTTTCATCTAATTCCAGAATTCTGTAAATAAAGCTGCGGTTGCTGCAGTTCTCCCGGGCTTTCCGGCAGTCTCTGCTTTAATAAATCAATCATTTCATTGCCAAATCTCCTGTACAATGTTCTTATTAAAGGCAAGCCAGCTTTTCTTGCATTGGCTTCAAATCCTCCTGCAGTTGCTGCATTCATTGATTTAATTTGGTCCATTTGGTCATGAATTTGCCTAAAAGCCCTGTAATCTGCGTCTCCTCTTAAAACCTGTTCAGTAACAAACTCTGCTACACTTTCATCAACCACAGTCACAACATAATTCGCAAATTGGCTTCTAAAGGATGCCATAGATTTTCTTATGTTTTCAGGCAATGGTATAAATGTATCTGGATCTACACTAGATTCAAACATTGTTTTTTGGAATTCACCTAAAGCATAATTAAAAACAGCTACTGCGTACATTTCACTAGTAGCGCTTTCATCTGGATTTCCACCTAATTCTGTGTAAATTTGCTCGTTTTGATCTCCTAAATCATAAATCATTCTGAACAAATCAGAAACAAATTGCCTAGATGCTTTTGCAACGGGAGTTTTCATTTCTCCGATTTCAGAAACATGACCATGCACAACTTCATGTGCAATTAAATATTTTGCAAAGCCGTTTCCGTATTGCCTTGCTGCGCGTATTTGAGAATTATTTACATGGCCACTATTAGCATAATCAAAATAAAGGACTGAATAAACTTGCCTGTTAAAGCTGTTTATGTCAACGACAACTTTTTGCCCAAAGGTAACTCCGTTCATGTCAAATATAAAAGACATATCAGCCGGTAAATGTCCTTGAATAAAACTAAGAACTTCTGCTGGATCTTCATTAAGATGAGTTTCTAAATTCTGCACATTAAGCTGCCCCATTGCCGCAGCTTTAACTAAAGGCAATAATGGTTTTGTCGCATCCGGATAATCAGGCTCTAATTTTTCAATATTTTGATTAACCCATTCTTCCCATGACTTTGCTATTACAAGCTCTACATTTTTATCGCTGCCTACAAAATTTCCAACATCAGCAGAATATTTTGTAAATAATTCTCTAAATTGGGCCTCGCTAATATCTAGAGGAGAACCTCTCCTATCTATCGCTCTCTTAAATTGCCTAAGTGTTTCATCATACTGCACCCATTGTCTTTGCGTGGCTATTGTTTGCGTTAGCAACGAGCTAACCAACTGTTCTAATGGTCTGTCCATAGTAAAATGGAAGTAAAATAGTGTTTATAAATGTTACTGTAAAATGGTAACAAAATAAAATATTAGTGCATCTTTGTCCTAACGATATTTACCCTGCTCCGCAGTAATTCATAATAATAGATTTTCAACTGCTACGGGTATCCCAAAAATTCTTAACACCACCCCTGTCGCATAAAATTGGGATTTTATACGCATACACTACGTTGCCCTAAAGGGACGTTTTCTTTCAGAAAACACGGAGTTCATCTTGCCTAGGAACACTCTTTATTTACATAATGTCCTGTGCCTAAATTTTTGACAAATGAAAAAGTCACTCAGCATCAAAGCTTCGTTGCGTATAATGCCCTGTTTCACGGTTGCGGTGCTCGGGGCATCAAAGCCCCTGCGCTCCTCACCTACGTTTTCCTCACTACGTTCGGAAAACGCTCGACATTCCATGTCGAGCCAAAACTCAGGGTTGCCGAATTTTGGTCGTGAAACTGGGGCCATTATACGAACATTTCACCTTTTGCCATTTCTACTAATTTAGTTTCTTTTTAGTAGTGATTTAAAAGAAAGTTTTTTAAAGACATCAAAAATTCTTGAATTATAGGAAAATGGTAGATCAAGGATACGCAGCTAAACTTCAAAGATTAGATGAAGTAGCAGAAAGACTTAGGTACGAGATAGGTGGTACAAGATCTATCGGAGATTTGACTATTCGCAAATTCTTAGCACCATACAATCAAGCATTTGATGATATTAAAGATAGACCTCCAGAACACACTGTTGAATTTCCTTCACCAGACCCACATTCAGACATAACTATGGTCCTTAATGATCATAGGGTAGTTGCCACTAAAACAGAAAATCCTCCTCAATCAGTAAGAGGAAACCGATCGCCAGGAAGAGTTGAGATTAAGAGTGTGAGTTATGCAGGAGGAGATGATTACATATTAGACTCTGTAAGAACATCAGGTCCTCAACTTTATCATACTGAAGGACCAGACGTTCTGGGATGGGGAGATTTTTCTGTAAGACGCGCAGTAATACTAAGCCCAGAAACTCCTTCAATTGCCCAAGATATAGTAACTGAGCCTGCAAACTTTCTTGGTATGTTGCTTACAGAAACTCCGGAAGGTTACACTCTTGATAGCGTATCAGTTGATTATAAGGTAGTTGTAGATCCAGAAGGAGACAAATTTGTATCATACCCTCAAATTACAGTTGCATTGCCTTATTCAGGAGATATAAGCGAAGTAGTAATAGATCCACGTAAAGGAGAAGCCGTAATGTGGATTGGAGATGAAGAAACTCTTCTTGAACCCGACGACCAAGGCAATTTTTATACTCCAGACGGGATGCGTCTCCTTTCATTGCATAATGGAAATGATCAAGCCACACACAGTACAGTTATGTTAAGTGAACCTGGATTAAGTGTCATTACTGAAATCAGATTTCAAAAGCAAATTGAAGAACAAGAATTTGATGACTTAGATGCTATTGTAAGAAGTGAAAATTGGTTTGAATCACCAATAGCCCCTCATTTAGTTCAATTTCGGCAGCTTTAATTCTCAACACAAACACCCATCTCATCGGCTATTTTGCCGCTTAAACGGCATTTAAAGCCCTCTGGGCATGCAAATCCTGCTATACCCGAACATTCACACTGTACTGAACACATTTCTATGCAGAAGTCAGCTCCAGTGCCAGCACAAGGGCTTCCACAAGTGTTCCAATGGCCACCAGCAGCAACACATTGCTGCTTTGTAACGCCTTCAAAGCCAACATAATCATCTGCATTTGGATCTGCCCTTACATCACCATCATCTTGGTCATTTCGCTGGTTTACAACAGTATCATCTGGGCTTTCATCTGCACAACTTACTACAAAAACAAGAATTACAGCCAAAAAAATCATTAATTTCATCATTTTATAACCCTATTTCTTTCGTTATTTTTAATTATTTCCATTACTTTATTATAATTTTATTGCTAATTTCGATGCTATTTTTTACGGTAAAATTGCCATTAACTTCCAGCACATATTTTGCAGCATTCCTAGGTTTGTAGCTTTCACATTCATCAGTTTTGCAAGGCTCAGCATAAATTATATCAACAATTTCAAAACTTTCCGAAATAAAAATAATATCTAAAGGAATTAATGTATTTTTCATCCAAAAACTATGGAAATCTTCATCATCAAACACAAACCACATTCCATTTTTGTCGTCTAAAAAATCACGAAACATCAATCCTTGAGCCCTTTCTTGGGCATTATCGGCAATTTCGACATTTACAATAACATTTTCTATATTATTATCGATCAAAACTATATTTTTATCAGAGCAAGAGCTTAAAAAAACTAAAAAAAACAATAATAAAATTATTTTTTTATCTGCCATAATAAAATAACAATTTCTACTTACATTTAATGCTTTCTAAAATGAAAATTTGCTCAATTTTAAGCTAATTTTCATAGTGCCTAAAATAATAAATTTTTTTATTTTAACACACCACTAAAAACTAGAGGATATCAAAGCAATATTTCAAAATATAGGTTCCAGAATATAATATCACTTTTTTATATTTTCTATACTGAAAATAATTCAAACATAAAATTCAAAAGTGAGAGTTCTAAGTAAGCACAATAAAACAAAAACCATTAGATAAAGACTCAATACACAAAAAACACAATAAAAGAAGAAATAGTAGTCAAAAATAAGAAGATATAAGACTAGTAGTATAGCCTAAAATTAATAGTGAGCTTAAAGCCACTTAGGCACCATAAAATTAAAAGTTAGTTTTGACTCAATAAGCTCTAAAAACAAAGAATTTTGCCTTTTCAACTATTAAGAACTCATTTACCTACTTTCCCCCTATACAACTCATTATCAGGCTCTAAAGCAAAAGCAATCTCAAACTCTTTACTTGCATCCTCGTCTAAAAACTCTAAAAGAATTCCTAAATTATAATGTGCATCAGCATAATCTTTATCAATATTAATCGCTAAATTAAATTCAGATAAAGCTAAGTCAAACTCTCCTATCTTTCCATAAACAGTTCCTAAATCATTATGCGCTTTTGCGTACCTGAAATTAATTTTTATCGCTTCCTTAAAACTTGCAATAGCTTTCTCTTCCTCATTAACCTCGACGTAGACTAACCCTAGTTTGTCATAAGTTTTATGATAATCTCTTACTGAAATGGATTTTTGTAAAGCATTTATAGATTCATCATACCTTCCAAACTTCGCATAAGCAACTCCTAAATTCGCTAAAGCTCTGAAATTATCTTCTTGCAATGAAACAGCTTTCTCAAACTCAGCTAAAGCTTTTTCTGTATCACCTAAATGATCATAAGTAAATCCTAAATTATCATGCGCTCTGCTGTTATTAGGATTAGTCAAAACTGTTTTGCTCCACAAAGTTAAGTTATCCCTAGATTCATTGTTCCGGTTTACCGTCGAGAAAACATAGAAAGTCAATAAGACAACCATAAATAATAGAATTCCATTTTTTATAATTTTTTTATTATTAAAGATTTTATTATTGAAAAGATTAATTATTGTATATGCAACCAACAAAGAAAAAGCGATCGATGGAACATACAAATATCTCTCAGCCATAAACACCTGCAACGGTAAAATATTTGAAAAAGGAATCAAAGTAATGAAAAACCAGAAAACCGAAAAGAAAATAACTTTATTTTTATGATTCTTAACAGCAAAAAATACAATTGCAATCAAAATCAATGCAGAAATTATAACTCTAAAATCAAATATAGAAACAACAGCCTCAACATCTCTAAATAAAGTTAAATTTACTGGAACAATCAACAAATAAATGTAATAAACATAGACTTTCAACATAGTTAACATTGTCAAGAAGAAATTTCCAGCAAGATATTCTTCTAACCTACCCTTAAAGCCAACAACAACAAACCTAACAGCAATATAAAACAAAGCAACAACAAAATAAGGAATAAAATTTTTAATAATTAATATATTTTGGAATTTTTTATTATTGGAATTATTTTTTGTAAATATTTCTTTGAATTTTTCTCTATTGAATGTAAATTCATATAAAATTATCAAAATTGGCAGCACAATAGCCTCTTCCGACGCAAAAACCGCTATGAGAAACAACAATAAAGAGGCAAAAAAATAATTTTTATTATCATTCTTGGAGTATTTGACATACAAATAAAACGAAAGCAGCATAAAAAATATCCCCAATAGATCAAAACCAGCAGTAATATTAGTCACTCTACCAGTATGTATCGGATGCACAGCGAATATCAAAGCAGCTATCAAAGAAACATTCCTTTTACTAATAACTTCATAAATCAATAAAAAAACCAGAATAGAAATCAAAATATGAAAAAATAAGCTGTTGAAATGATACAAAAACTCTTCCTTCCCAGCAATAGAATAAACCAATGCATAATGCAAGCTCCTTAAAGGCCTATACAATCCATCAACATCTTCAGAAAAGAACAACTTAAAATTAAAAGACCTTATATCAGCATTATCTAAAATAAAAACATGATCATCCCATACAAACTCATTCCCAAATACATTAATGTAAGAGACCAAAGATAAAAGAATGATCAATATTATCGGAACAATAAATTTATCCTTCATATTTGAGAATTAATCATAAGAATAATAAAAATCTTTGCCTGAAAATTATTTGTTGGCAACAAACACTCCGATAAGCAATAGTAAGCCAGCAGAAACATGAAGGTAAAAATTTATAACCTGAGGATATGAAGGGATATTGAACGTAATCGCATTTAAATCATACAATGTAGGAATCACAGCCAAAAGGACTATTGCAGCTCCTAACAAAAAACTGGACCACCTTATAATGGACCTTTCACTTATAGACTCAAGAAGCAATCCCCCTCCGACAACCAATGCAACTGCACTGACAGCATAGGATACTATGGGCAGTTTTGGGATATCATAAGACATTATATCGTAATAGTTCAGGAGCCTAAAAGCCCCTATCGCCATTAGCACAAAACCATACAAAAAATACTTTGGCTTGTTTGGCAGCTTTAGAGATGCAAGAAATCCCAATGCTATTGCAATGACAATTATGTTGCTGACCAATTCCGTAGGCATACACTAATTCCAGCAATTATTGTTTATAAGTTTTTCTATGTAACTAATTCAAAAATATTAAATACTAGTTAATTAATATAGAGCACAAAATAAGATGTTCAATAAGAAAGCTCAGCTTGGGATTATACAATTTAAATTTGCTATAATTGGTTTTATTGCTGGGGTAGTATTGATGATAGTGATTATTACACTCTCAAAAAATGGAGTTTTACCATCTCTGCCATTTCTCTGATTTTATTTATTAGGCATGTGCCAATCTCGGTCTTCCCGGTCTGAATGCCGGCTGTTTTTTAGGTTTAGGACCTTTATTTATAATCCTCCTTAAGCCTTTATCAGCAGCCACCAATGCCTTTAAATCCACCATAACTTCATCAGTTATGATTTCCACAACCTTATCCCAATTTATTATTTTTCTATTCTTATCTACTAATAATTCAGGTTCCAGATGCTTTACAGTATCAAAAACCAGTTTTCCTTCAAAAACTTCCAGTTCAGTAGCGCGTCGATTTATAATCGCTTGCTTCCCGGAATCAAATATTGGAATTATAGCCCTGAGTGCAGGAATTAACCTTCCTTTTACTGAAGCAAACATCTGTTCTCTGGTTTCAAACCGTTCAAGTGTTCCAAATTCTCTAACTGCAGCACTTCTTTTTCCCTTCTTTGCTTTTTTTAATAGATCTTCACAAATATCATGCAATCTTAAAAAATATGCAAATTCATTATCTAAAATAAGCAGAACATTACTAACCTGAACCGGTTTAGGATTTGATCTTGACCATCCCATTTTACATCATCCTCCAAAAATTTTATCCTACATAACTTAATTTCTTCTTCTCACTCAACTGCTGGGCTTTCTGGCTTTCTGTCAATATGCCTCTTAATTTTCCCTCAAACTTCTCTGCCTGCAGTAATAAAGGCTTAGTATCGACTTTTAGCCCTAAATATTTATCCAGGACCTCAACTACCTTTGCTGCTGCCTTGCTGTCAGGCAAACTAGTATGTGTCTCTGCAAAGATACAGCTTACAGGAACTTTCTCTGCCCTTAGTAAAACAGCCCCAGTAACCCCTATAATAATGCCTTCTTTCAGAGGTTCAACTTTCATTTTTTTGAATTTACCTTTATTCTTCTCATTATTTGAATAGAAAAATACTCTTGAGGTTGTTGATTCCTCACTGCTCCCTACACCTTCTAATGAAACAATCTCCTTTATACCCAGTTGCTTGCTTAGTGCAACAACCATTTCCGAGAGCTTCCATTCCATGCCAGTAGTAGGCGTTATTGCGTGCAGCAAAACTAAATTATATTTTTTATTGTGAAAAATACCCAGAGGTTCAATGACCTTGCCATCATGTATTGCAACAGTCGCAGGCATATCATTAAATATTATTTTGCCAATTTGCTCAAATTTTAAATGTTCTAAAAGAAATTCAGATGCTATAGTTCCTACTAAACCAAAACCAGGAAACCCTTCTATTAATTTGCAGTTTTTTGGTTTTTTAGTTAGCTTTATCTGCATTTTAAGCTGCCTTGCTTTTTTGCTGTCGTGATTGATTTACTCTTTTTTTTGTTATGTTACTTTGTTTTCTCTTTGATCGTGATGCTTGCTGCTGTATTAATTGTTGGTGCCTTCTTGATTCTTCCAGCTTTGCGTTTGCCTGGTCTGCTGTGGCCCTGACGCTTAACCTGGCATTCCTCACCATGTGCCTCAAAGCATTTGAAGTAGTAACACCTACAGACGAGTGTTTTTGCAGTCTTGCTAAGCTTTGGTCCAACTCATAAAATTTGCCGAAAAGTTCAGCATTCCCTACCGGATTATGGAAGATCTTAGTGGAAACTTCCCTTGCAATAGCCCTTGAATGTGATGCAATCTTGGCTGATAGCTGTTTTGCTAATGCCTCAATAATATAAAGAAATTTCAGGACTTCTTCCTGCGGCTCTATCTTTTCAGGATTGTTTTTCTTGAAATAACCTCTCCTTACACCATGGTACTTCCTGAAAGCGCTCTGTAAATCCCCATCCAGTTGCTTAGCTGTTTCAGTAGTTTCAATCGTAGTAGGATCCATCAATCAAAATCCTGATTAACGATTTATATAAATGTTTTGCTTTATCTGGGGTTGGTGTGAAAGTCGGTGCTTGTGCATAATTTGCCAATTCTTATAGCTCCGCAGGATTGTGCTGTTCGACCTGAGCAAAGCGAAGTTGAGAGGCATGCTAAGGCCTTGCACAAGCACGAATTAGGGTTTCACACCAACCTCGCTTTATCTTCTGGAGTATAATAAAAAACTTTAAATATACTGAAAGGAAAAAACACATAAAAAGAGGTCAAAATGAAAACATACTCACTATCATTCGTAGCTTTCATTTTGAACATTCATGGAAAAGAGGTTAGTTCAAAATGAAAATTATGATAAGCGTGCTAGGAATCCTTATTGTCTTAGCCGGTGTTTTGCCTTTTCTTGCTAACTTTGGAATATTACCTTCTTTTATACCTGCAACACAGCCAGGATACCAGTTCATAATAATAGCAATAGGAATTCTTGGATTGATATACGGCTTTTTCAACAGCTATCTTTTTGGAGCGGAGAAGATGATTACCATATCCATTGCATTATTAACAGTTCTTGGAGGGATATTGCCATTCATCCAGAACTTCTTACCAGCAATAATCCCCACTTCAGGACCGTTATATTCTGGGGTAATAGTGGTTATTGGAGT